>MTLE01002324.1_pt2 | contig 17970 bp, 14 predicted proteins | sample 1982461 | NCBI WGS metagenome assembly MTLE01 (sample SAMN05712605, study PRJNA340218) | biofilm metagenome | isolation source: sample SPL anode biofilm adapted to -200 mV | place: USA | collected 2012-02-03
GCGCCGCAGCAGCATGGGCAGACGCCGGGGCGCGCGGGCGACTGGCTTGGAAGCGATAGATTTAGCCGGCGTCCGCCGGAAAGTTATTTTCTCCATTTGATATTTTTTGAATCTGTGTGATAATTCGTACGTATACTTAGCATTAGTATAATGCATACAATTAAAACACGCAAAAATTCTCCGGCCAATTCTCGCTTCGCTAGCGGCCGGCTCACTGGCTTGGCCGCGGCGGTTGCTTTGCATTGTCTGGCTGCCCCGCCACTTAACCTCGGGGCGGCGCCGGTTAGTGGCTGGCTTAGCTGGCGGGGGCCGGAACAAACCGGTGTCTCGCGAGAAACGGGGCTGCCCGATCAAGTGGCGCTGCAAAATGGCAATTTGCTTTGGAGCGCGGATTTTCCCGGCAAAGCCGCCCCAGCAATCGCTGGCGGCAAAGTGTACGTCTCCGGTTATTTGGGTGAAGGTCCGGGGCTTCAAGAGGGCATCGCCTGTTTTGACGCTGAATCCGGAAAACCACTGTGGCGCAGCCTGCATAACGATTATTTAAGCGACACCATTTATTACCGCTACGCCACTTCGAGTCCCACCATCGATCCGGAAACGGGCCATATTTATTTTCAGGGCACCCAAGGCCTTCTGGCCGCCTTCACTCCGGAAGGCCAACTCATCTGGAAAAAGGAGATGATGGAGGCTTTTGGGCGTTTGACATTCCCCAACAGCCGCACAGCGTCTCCGGTGATTGATCGGGAATTGGTCATTACGCGTGGCATCACTGCCAACTGGGGCGCTCAAGGAGCGGGTGGCGACCGGTTCTATGCCTTCGACAAGAAATCCGGCGATTTAGTCTGGTCTTCCAGCCCGGCTGACCGGCCGAAAGACAATTCCTTTTCGCAAGCAATCTTGGGCTGGCTGGATGGGCGGCGCGTGTTTTATTCCGCCACGGGTGATGGAGCGGTGGTATGCGTTAATGCCCGCACGGGGGAGCCTATCTGGCGCGTGCCGTTGTTTAAGGCGGGCATAAATGCAACAGTTCTCGTTCACAACCACGACAAAATTATCGCCGTCTTTGGCACCCCTTATGAACTAGGCCACATGGTGGCTTTCAAAATTCCCCATGACACACCGGCGCATGGCTCCGAAGGCCCGGTGATTATTGAGCGTGAAAAACTGGAGTTGTGGACTTGCGATGTCTCGTCCTCCACCAGCTCTCCTATTTTAGTGGGGGATCGCGTTTATCTGGTGGCGGAAAAAGGCGATTTGTGTTCCGTGGATGCTCTAAGTGGGAAATTGCTGTGGAAATTAAAACTCGGCATTGAACAGCGCAATTCCAGCCCGCTTTTCGCTGGAGGATTGCTTTACGTCCCTATGCTGGAGGATCCGGATTCCAAAACCGGCGCGGAGAGTGACGCCGGCACCAAAGGAGCATTCTACATCATTAAGCCCAGCGACACGGAAGGTCAAATTCTAAGCAAGGTGCAATTGGAAGGTCGCTGCTTTGGAACGCCTGCAGCCTATAACGGCAAAGTCTATTTGCAGACGGCCAGCAAATTATATTGTTTCGGCAAGCCAGGAAATTCCAGTGGCCTGGCTCCGGCTTTAGCCGAGGAAAAATGGCCCGCGCCCGGCCCTGCCACCCAGTTGCAAATTATTCCCTCGGAAATATTGCTCAAACCCGGCGAATCGGCGGCTTTCCGGGTGCGATCGCTGGACGCCAAGGGCTTCGTGGTGGAGGAGGCCATTAATCCTGCGGACGTTCATTGGGATTCCTTTATTCCGCCCACCGCCCGCGTGAAATCCAAAATGAAGGCCTCCTTCCAGCCAGGCGGCAAGCTGTTGGCAGATGTCGAGCCGGTGACTTCCGCGGGCGCTTTCGTCGCGGATTATAAAGGTTTGAAAGGCTATTTCCGCGGCCGGGTGCTGCCCGCGTTGCCAATCCGTGAGGATTTCAGCGAATTTAAGCTAGACCAGACTACGACCAACGCGTTTGAGCCCCCCACGCCGTTCGCCTATCCGCCGCTGGCTTGGATTGGGGCGCGCATCAAATTTGAGGTGCGCGAATTGGATGGGGTTAAGGTGCTGGCCAAAACCATCGACAATAAATTTTTCCAGCGGGCCTTCGTCTTCATTGGCGAGCCGGATTCCAGCAATTACACGATCTCCGCCGAGGTTATGAGCGATGGCAACCGCCGCAAAATGTCGGATGTGGGGGTGATTAACCAACGTTATTTGATCGTGTTGCGCGGCAACGAGCAGAAACTCGAGATTTCCTCCAACCAAGAATCGTTCCGATTTTCCACACCCTTTACCTGGTCGCCGAAGAATTGGTACACGCTCATGGCTCGAGTGGATCGTGCCGCTGACGGTTCCGCGGTGATTCGCGGCAAAGCCTGGAAAACGGGCGAGCCCGAACCGCAAGCGTGGACTTTTGAAGTGCCGCACCAACTGGCCAACGCTAGCGGCAGCCCCGGGTTGTACGGTTTTTCGCCTCAGGACATGCGGGTCTATCTGAAAAACATCCAGGCCAATGCCAACGAGTAATTACCCTTAACATGACCATTCAATATCCCATCTTTCTGCGCGCAGCGCTGGGTCTGACAGCCTGCCTGACCCTGACGAGCGGCTTCGAATCCAAGGCCGAAAATTGGCCTTCTTGGGGCGGCAGCAGCCCCGCTCGTAACATGTACTCACCAGCCCTGGGTTTCCCGGACAAATTCGAGCCTGGGAAAACCAAAGAAGGCACGGAGGAAATCGACTTGAGCACCGCCAAGAATGTGAAATGGGTGGCCAAGCTCGGTTCGCAGTCGTACGGCAACGCGGTGGTGGCCGGGGGCAAAGTGCTTTTGGGCACCAACAACGAGTATCCGCGCGATCCGCAGCATCAAGGCGATCGCAGCATCCTCATGTGCCTGGACGAAAAAACTGGCGAATTTCTGTGGCAATTGGTCGTGCCCAAGCTGGCTTCCGGCAAAGTCAACGATTGGGAGAACCTCGGCTTGCTCGCTTCGCCCTGCGTCGAGGGCAATCGCGTTTATGTGGTGACGAGCCGCTGCGAGGTGGTGTGCTTGGATTTGGACGGCCAGGCCAACGGCAACGAAGGACCTTTTGAAGATGAAGCGCAATATGTCGCGGGTCCCGGCAAGCCCAAAGCCAAGATTGGCCCCAAAGATGCGGACATTATTTGGCGTTACGACATGATGGATGAGTTGGGGGTGTTTCCCCACAACGCCTCCAATTGCTCGGTTTTGATGTTGGGCGACACACTTTATGTCTGCACTTCCAACGGGCAGGATTGGACCCATTCCAATGTGCCTTCGCCGAATGCGCCCAGCTTGATCGCTGTGGATAAACGCACGGGCAAACTCCTCGGCGAAGACGATGCGCGCATCGGCACGCGGTTGTTCCATGGCATGTGGTCCTCGCCCAGCGCCGGGCAAGTGAACGGCAAGTGGCAGGTTTATTTCGGCGGAGGTGACGGCGTGTGCTACGCGTTCGAGAGCACACCCGTGAAAGAGGGCGAGGACGCGATTTTGAAACGCGCCTGGTGGTATGACTGCAACCCTCCGGAGCGCAAAGTGAAAAACGGCAAGCCGATCAAGTATCCCGCGGCCGAGGGCCCCAGCGAAATCAACGCGACCCCGGTGTTTTGGAAAAACCGCGTGTACGTGGCGGTCGGCCAGGATCCCGAGCACGGCGAAGGTTTGGGAAATTTAACCTGCATCGACGCCACAAAATCCGGCGATATCACGGGCACGGGGAAGATCTGGTCTTATGACAAAATCAACCGCAGCATTTCCACGGTGTCGATCACTCCGGATGGATTGCTGTTTGTGAACGATTTTTCCGGGTACACCTATTGTTTCGACGCCGAGACGGGCAAGTTATATTGGACGTACGATCACAAAGCCCACATGTGGGGCTCGACTTTGGTGGTCGATGGCAAAGTGTATTGCGGTGACGAGGATGGCAACCTGGTGGTGCTGGCCGCCAGCAAGGAGTTGAAAGTGTTGAGCGTCACCGAACTGGGCGCGCCGATTTACTCCACCCCCGTGGTGGCTAACGGCGTGCTCTACGTGGCATCCAATAGCCATTTGTTTGCGGTTTATGACGCCACCAAATCCACGCCCGCTGCGCAACCCGCGCCGTAAAACGATCCTGAATTAATCATGAAAAAAATCCTGCTAACCCTGATGGTGCTGGCGGTATACGTCCTGCATCAGGATTTCTGGAATTGGAAAAAAGTTGAGCCGCTGGTTTTTGGATTCCTCCCCATCGGCTTGGCGTATCAGGCGGGCTATTCCATTCTCGCCTCCCTCATGATGGCTTGCCTGGTGCACTGGGCTTGGCCTAAACACTTGGAAACGGTCAAAGAAGAAATTTCCGCCAAGCCGGCCAAGGGGGGCAAGGAATGATACCGGTAATTATCGTTGGACTATATTTGCTGGTGATTGCGGTGATTGGCAGCATTGCTTTCCGCCAATCCAAAAATAATACCGAAGATTTCTTTCTGGCCGGCCGCACCATCGGCGCCATGGTGTTTTTCCTATCGATCTTCGCCACCAACATGACGGCCTTCGCGATCTTGGGCAGTTCGGGCCAGGCGTACCGGCAGGGCATTGGCATATACGGGCTGATGGCGGCTTCTTCCGGGTTTCTGATTCCGTTGACCATTTTTTTCATTGGCACCCGGTTGTGGGCCATTGGCAAGCGGTTTGGCCACCAGACGCAAGTGTCGTTTTTTCGGGATCGCTGGGAATGCTCCGGGATCGGGACAGTGATATTTTTGCTAAGCGTCGTGATGCTCGTGCCTTACATGATCATCAGCATCATGGGCGGTGGTCGAGTCTTGCATGACATCAGCGACGGAATGGTTTCTTATTGGCTGGGATGCTTGATCGTGGCGTTAGTGGTCACGGTGAATGTATTCTTCGGCGGCATGCGGGGCACCGTGTGGGTTAACATTTTTCAGACCACCCTGTTTTTGCTATTCGGGGTAGTGGCGGTGGCGGTGATTAGCCAGCATCTGCCCGGTGGATTCGGCGAGCACATTCAGAAAATCGCGGCCGACGCCAAAACGTCTTATTTGGTAACGCGCGAACGCATGCCTGAGCGTTATTTCTGGAGCTACACTTTGATTCCCTTGTCCTCGATTATGTTTCCGCACATGGCGATCATGTGTTTCGCCGCCCGGGAAGTCACGGCGTTCAAGCGCACCGTGGTTTTGTATCCGCTGGCAATCATGGCCATTTGGCTGCCGTGCGTTTTTCTCGGGGTCTTGGGAGCGCATTTATTCCCCGGCTTAAAAAACCCGGATGGCGTTTTGTTGCACATGCTTACCGAATACGCCCCGGTGTGGCTGGCCGGGATTTTAGGGGCGGGCATCATATCGGCGGTCATGGGATCGGATACGCATCAAGTGCTGGCGGTCAGCACCATGTTCACGAAAGATTTGTTTGGCCATTACGGCGGAAAGGAGACTTATGGCGAAAAAGGCAGCGTCTACTTTGCCCGGGGCTTTATCTTGGTCGTGACGGGTTTTGCGTATCTGATCGCGCTGATCACTCCCGAAAGCATTTTTGAGCTCGCCGTGCGGTTTGCGTTCTCCGGATTCGCGGCTATGGCGCCCGTGATGGTGGCGGCGTTGTTTTGGAAACGCAGCACCAAGTACGGCGCTTTGGCTTCCACACTTTGGGTGGCCGCCTGGCTGGTTTTAGTATGGTGGCTGCAAAATTATTCCAACGGGATGGCGCCCAAGCCCGGGCAACCCGCCGCCCTCATTTTCCCCGCTTTGGGCCACTTGTTCGAACGCACCACAGCCAACGTGACGGTGTACGGCTTTTTGCCGGTGGTTCCCATGGTGTTAGGTTCGGCGGTATGCATGGTGCTGTTTTCACTAATTACCCGGCCGCCGAGTGCCGCCACCATTCAAAAGTATTTTCAAACCACCGACGCCGCGCCCAAAGCGGCCTGATATCAGCCTAAGTTTTGATGATTATGGATGACGCATTGCGAAACGCGGCTAACACCGCTCGAGAGAAGCTGGACGCTCATACGCGGGAAATTGTCCAATGGCATTTTTCGCCCGAAACCGGCTGCCCGTTCTGGCTGGATTGGGCGGCCAAGGCTGGCTGGAATCCCGCCCAGGAAGTTCGCGCGTTTGCGGATCTGGCGCGCTTCCCGCATTTCCAAGATGAGTGGTTGCGTGATTTGCCCAACGAAGTCTGGGTGCCGCGGGCTTACCAAGGGCGGCCTTTCAATATTTTTGAAACCGGCGGCACCACGGGAATGCCCAAGCAGCGGATCGGTTGGGAGGATTATAAAACCGATTACAGCGAGTTTTCCAAAACGCTTTCCGATGAGCATTTCCCGCGCGGCCAATATTGGCTGATGGCCGGACCCACCGGGCCGCGCCGCCTGCGCCTGGCGATCGAGCATTTGGCCAATGTGCGCGGCTGCTCCTGTTATTTTATCGATCTGGACCCGCGCTGGGTCAAACGCGTGCTGGCCGCCAAACAATTCGAGGTGGCCCGGGCTTACATGGATCATGTCATCGATCAAGCGGTGACAATCCTCAAGCATCGCAAAGTCAGCGCGCTATTCACCACGCCCAAGTTGCTGGAGGCCTTGGGTGAAAAAATCGATCTGTACGAGGCGGGCATTCGCGGCGTGTTCTGCGGGGGCACGAGCATGAACCCGCAAATGGTGCGGTTCCTCATGGAGGAAGTGCTGGAAAACCGGATCGGCTTTGCGGCCACTTACGGCAACACGCTGATGGGGCTGGCCGCCAGCCGGCCGTTGCGCCCGGAAGATAACTACTCGTTGACCTATCACGCGCCCCAACCGCGCGCGGTATTGCGCGTAGTGGACCCCGCCGAAACCACGAAAGAAAAGGCTTTCGACGAGTGGGGCCGCGTAGAATTGACGACGCTGACCCGGGAGTTTTTCATGCCGCGCTTTTTGGAGCGCGACGAAGCGATCCGCCGCCCGCCGTGCCCGCAATTTCCGTGGGATGGAGTTGGGGATGTGCGCCCCTTTGGCGCGATGGAAAAGACGATTGTAGAAGGGGTTTATTAATCACACGCCATGTCCGATTCCTTGCTTTTAATTCCGGCCATACGTTGGGGAAAAACTTACAGCAGCCTAGATCTTGTGGAGATCAAGGATTGCCGCACCGGACAAGCACTGGCGCGTATGAGCCAGGTTAACGCGGGGATTATCCGGAAAGATTTGCCGCGGGTGCAAGCTGCGCGGCAAGCGTTGAAAGCCCTGCCGGGAGCGCAATTGCTCGAGATTTGCGCGCGGGCGGCGGAGCTTTTCATGAAGGGCACCTTGCCCTTGGGCGAGCAAACGCAAACGCCGGAGCAATACGTCACCACGTTGTCGGCTACGAGTGGTTTGCCCCACAATATGGTGCGGCGCAACATGGCCAAAGTCAGCAGCGCGCTGCAAAACATGGGCCAAATTATCAACGGACTTACCCGGGGATTGGATTTGGACATTCTCGATGCGGGCTTTGGCACGCACGCGGGCTCGCGCATTAGTTTTTACCCCACGGCGCAGTGTTTGGGATTGGTCATGCCCAGTAATTCTCCCGGGGTTAATTCGCTTTGGTTGCCGGCCATTCCCCTGAAAACACCGGTGATGATCAAGCCGGGTCGAGAAGAACCTTTGACGCCGTTCCGTTTGATTCAGGCGTTTATCGCCGCCGGATGTCCCGCGGAGGCGTTTGGATTTTATCCATCCGACCACGAAGGCGCGGCCACTTTGTTGCGCGGTTGTGGCCGGGCCATGGTGTTTGGCGATCAAAACACGACCGCTCCCTATGCCAATAATCCCGCCTATCAAGTGCATGGCCCGGGTTATAGCAAAATCCTGCTGGGTGACGATGTGGTCGACCGTTGGCCGGAATTTATCGATCTGATGGTGTCGTCGATTTCGGACAACGGCGGTCGCAGCTGCATCAACGCTTCCGCCGTGCTGGCTTCCCGCCACACACGCGAGATAGCCGATGCTTTGGCCCAGCGCTTGGGGCCGATTGGGCCGTTGCCGGCGGAAGATCCCAACGCCCGGTTGTCCGCGTTCGCCAATCCCAAAATGGCGGAGTTTATCGATGCCTCCCTCGAGGAAGGATTACGCACCGCCGGGGCGGAGGATGCCACGGCCCGTTACCGCGGTGGCCCGCGCAAAGTGAGTTTTGAAGGAGCGACTTATTTGCGCCCCACGATTGTGCATTGCGAGAATTTTTCCCATCCGCTGGCCAATCGCGAGTTTTTGTGTCCCTACGCGAGTGTCGTGCCGGTGGCGCAAGCGGAAATGCTGCGGCAAATGGGGCCGTCGCTCGTGGTGTCCGCTATCACCGAAAATCCCGCGTTTAAGGCGGAATTGCTCGAATCGCCGTTAATTGAGCGGTTAAATTTAGGGCCGATATCCACCATGCAGGTTTCGTGGGATCAGCCGCACGAAGGCAATTTGTTCGAATTTATGTATCGCCGGCGCGCGCTCGAACTCGCATAAATCTGCATGACCAACACTGAATCCCATACGGAACCACTGGAACTCTTCGCGGCGCATTCGCCCGTGCGGATCGTTTATGGCGAACAGAGTGTGGCGAAGGTGGGAGAGTTAACACGCGAGTTGAGGGGGCGAAAAGCGCTGCTGGTGACCGATCGTGGCATCGTGGCCGCGGGGCATGCGGAGCGGGTGCGGCAAAGTTTGGCGGGAGCGGGAATCACGGTCCAATGCTTCGATCAAGTGGAGGAAAATCCCGGCACCGCCTGTGTGCAACGCTGCGCGGAAGCAGCACGCATCGCTGGGATTGACGTGTTCATCGGCTTGGGCGGCGGCAGCAGCATGGATACCGCCAAGGGTGCGAATTTTCTGCTAACCAATGGCGGCCGCATGCAGGATTATTGGGGAGTCGGCAAGGCGACGCGCCCGATGTTGCCATTGATTGCCATTCCGACCACCGCCGGCACGGGAAGCGAATGCCAATCGTTCGCGTTGATCACGGACGAATCCACGCACCAGAAAATGGCGTGTGGCGATTCCAAAGCGGCGGCGCGCATCGCGATTCTCGATCCTAGCCTTACGGTGTCGCAACCCTCGCGAGTCACGGCCTGCGCGGGGATTGACGCGATTGCGCATGCGCTCGAAACCGCCGTGACCCGCAAGCGCACGGCAATCTCGCTCCGCTTTTCCCATCAAGCCGGGCGGATGGTTTTTTCGGGGTTTCCGGAAGTTTTGCGCCAGCCGGACAACGTCACCGCCCGTGGCCGGATGCTGCTCGGCGCGGCCTTGGCGGGAGCCGCCATCGAAGCCAGCATGCTCGGGGCGGCCCATGCCACGGCCAATCCGTTGACAGCGCATTATGGAACCGTCCACGGCCAGGCAGTGGGCTTGATGTTGCCGCTGGTGATTCGTTTTAACGCCCGCGATGTGGACACGCAGTTAGCCTATGCGGAATTCGCGGCGGCGGCCGGACTGGTGACCCGGGGTGGCAGTCCGGATGTGGCAGTTGAAATTTTGGTGGGACGCTTGGAGTGGCTGCTGAATGCCGCTGGGTTTCCTCGTTCACTCGCAGCCCTGGGTGTTCGGCGTGAATCGGTGCCGGAACTCGCCGCGGAAGCCGCCCGCCAATGGACGGGCAGTTTTAACCCGCGCCCCGTATCAGCCTCGGAATTTATTGAGCTGTATACCGCCGCTTTTGAAGAACGGGCCGAAGGCCTCGCGTCCTGAACGCAGCCCCAGCCGGAGCTTCATTTGGCTTTGATATTATAAACCAGCAGGACATCTTGATCGCGGATATACAGCTTGCCACCGGCGATCACCGGTGGGGGCCAGCTGTTTTTTTCGCTGCGGTCCGGGGGATCAAAGCGCCCGGTTTCAGTGTAACCTTTCGGCGTGGCTTCGATTAAAGCGACTGTACCCTGGTCTTTCTCGGCGCGGAGATAAAAATGGCCGTCAGCGTAGCCGATCGAGCCTTTGCCCAGCTGCTTCTTCTCGCTCCAGACCATCGCTCCGGTTTTGAAATCTTGGCACACCCAGCCTTTGCCTTCGGAATAGCCATACAGGTGGTCACCCAACATAATGATGCCGCCATGATGGTTGGCCATGGTTTTATTGGCATACACTTGCGTGGCGGCAAATACGCCGTTGCTGCTGGTGATTTTGAATAAGTTGCAGCCCGCGCCATCGGCCGAACTGACAAACATACAATCATCGCGGAAAATCGGCGTGGGCACGACGGCGATGGGACCGCGCCGCGCCGCGCGCCAGAGCAAGGCTCCATCCTTGGCGGCCACTCCTGCAACGCTCTCCCCGGTGACGATTAAATATTGCCGCGTGCCTCCGATTTCCACCGCGATGGGGGAGGAATAGGAAGCCGCATCCGTCAAATCTTTGGAGCGCCAAACCACCGCGCCAGTGGTTTTGTTCAAGGCCGCCAGCGTGCCGTTCGCACCGCCCGGCGTGCAGATTAAAAATTCGCCATCAACCAACGGAGATTCAGAATAGCCCCAGACGGACATCATTTTCCCGCCCAAATCAGACTCCAAATTGACGCGCCATATTTCTTTGCCGCTGGCGGATTCGACGCAAATCAAATCGCCAAACTGGCCCAGGGCATAGACCAAATCGCCGCTGACCGTGGGGGTGCATCGCGGGCCGGGATAGCCGCTGCCGCCGCCAATTGCGCCTAATTTAGCGCGCCAAATGATTTTGCCGGTAGTCTCTTCCAGGGCGAGGACATAGCTGGCATCCGCTCCATCACCTACTGTGTAAATACGGCCGCCGGTTACCGCTACACCGGAAAAGCCGCCGCCCAAACCGGTGATTTTCAAGGCTAGGGGCGGGCCTTCTGCGGGCCAGGAAGCTAGCAAGCCGGTTTCGGTGGAGAGGCCATCCCGTTGGGCACCCCGCCATTGTGGCCATTGGCCGCCGTCCGCCGCTTGGGCGGCCAGGTCGGCCCCCATCGCGAGCCCAAAGAATATCAATCGCGCTAATAAACCCATGGGTTAATCTACTCAATACATCAAAAAAAACAATGGGAGCAGCCGATTTCTTAGTCATTATTCTGGCACTGGTGGCCCCAGTTCACCTTTGCGGCGGGCTTGATGGCCGTAAACCCATTCAAAAATGGGCGCGGCCATGAGCGAAGTGCCAATCGCCATGAGGACCATGATCGTGAAGAGCGTCAGGTCGATGATGCCGCGTTGCAGGCCGATGTTGAGCATGATCAATTCCATGAGGCCGCGCACATTCATCAGGGTGCCAATCGCCAGGGCCGCGCGGCGGGGTTCCCCGTGCCAGCGGGCGGCAGCGTAGCAGGCTCCGCCTTTGCCCAGGCAGGCAATGGCGAAGATCAACGCAGCCAAGGCGAGGAGTTCCGGCGAACGGACCAGGTCAACTCGTGTGTTTAATCCCGAATACGTAAAGAATAATGGCAGCAAGAAAACGACGGTGAGGGGTTCGATGAGCCGCAATAGTTCGGTGGCATAAAGCCCGCGAGGCATGGCCACTCCCAAGATGAACGCGCCGAACACGGCGTAAATTTTGATGGCATCGGTGAACCAGGAACCCACCATAACCAATATCAGGGTCAACGCTAACAAATCATGGCTCAGCTTGCCACGCGCTTCAGTCAGGGACCCCAAAAACGCGAACAATTTTCGGCCCCAGGTTAAAACGACCAAGGCATAAACCAGCCCGCCGCCGATGGCGATGACCACGCTCCACCAATTGTGATCCAGACTGGCCATGACAATGGCGAGCACGCACCAGGCGGCCACGTCATCCAAGGCCCCCGCCGCGAGAGTCAAGGTGCCCAAGCTGGTGCCCATCAAGCCACGTTCGCGGATGATGCGCGAAAGCACGGGAAAAGCGGTTATCGACATGGCCGCACCCAGAAAGATCGCGGCGTTCCAAACGTGGGTTTCCGGCCCGAAAAAGCCCGGGCGCGAGTGCAACCAGTATCCCAGGGCGCCGCCCAAGACCAATGGAGCGAGCATGCCGGCGCACGAGACAGAGGCGGCGCTGGCCAACTTTCCTTTCAATAATTCTTGATGAAACTCGACGCCACACAGAAACATGTAAAGCGAAAGCCCCACTTGGCTCGCGGCAAATAAAATGGGCATCGATTGCGCGGGAAATAGCCAGGCTTGACCCGCGGGCCACAACCATCCAAAGAGGGATGGCCCCAGCAAAATGCCCGCGATCATCTCACCCAGCACTTGCGGTTGATGAATGCGCCGAGCCAGCCAACCGACACCCCGGCAGGCACCCAGAATGAAGGCTAATTGCAGGAAGAACCTTAACGAAAGCTCGAAATTATTCAGCATGCAGCCCGAGCAACCTACGAGCGGCGATGGGGACTGTCAAATGGCCGGCTGATCATCATCGCGCTTGGAGCTTGGGTAGAGGTCTGGCGACGGCAACCAATATCGATGCCCCATATCGGCGCAAAATGGCTCTAGTTTTAGGTGGAAGGAGCACGATCTGCTTGCCTGTTGGCGCGGAGACTGCAACCATTCCTAATCATGAAAAGCAGGCTTGGGTTCCACCATTTCGCCTTAACTTGGGTGCCATTCCTCTGTTGGTGTGGGCTTGGAGTTGGGGCAATCAATAGCGTTGGGGATACGCTCCGCATAAAAATCGATACCACCGTTGCGTGCCAAGTGATCGATGGGTTTGGCGCTTCGGATGCCTGGCAATGCGACCTTGTGGGCAAGCGCTGGCCCATGGCCAAGCGCGAGCAAATGGCCGATTGGCTGTTCAGCCGGGAAGCCGATGCGCAGGGAAATCCGAAGGGCATCGGGTTGTCGATTTGGCGATTTAACATTGGCGCGGGCACGGCGGAGCAGGGGGATGGCTCGGATATTCGCAACCCCTGGCGCCGGGCGGAATGCTTTCAAAATGCCGATGGCACTTACGATTGGTCCAAGCAAGCCGGGCAGCAGTGGTTCTTGCGGGCGGCACGCCAGCGGGGCGTCGAGAAGTTCCTGGCATTTCCCAATGCGGCACCAGTGCATTTAGCCCAGAACGGCAAAGGCTATGCCCCCAAAGGGCCGCCGCATATGAATCTCAAGCCGGGCAAAATGGGCGCCTATGCCGGGTTTCTCGCGGACGTGTTGGAGCATTTTAGCAAAGAGGGACTAATCTTCGATTACTTAAGCCCCATCAACGAACCGCAGTGGGCCTGGGACGAACCTAAGCAGGAAGGCACACCTGCTTTAAATCTCGAGATGTACGCGCTGGTGCGCTATCTCTCCCACGAATTGTCGCAGCGCAAATTGGCCACCCAAATAGTCATTGGCGAAGCGGGCACGATCGGCCACGCTTGCCAGCGCATGCGGGAGCCGGGGCAAAACACCGAAGGCCGCGACGCCCAAGCGCCCTTTTTCTTCAGCCCCAATTCGCCCTTCTATGTGGGCGATTTGCCCCAGATAGCGCGGATCATTTCGGCGCACAGTTATTTTTCCACTTGGCCGCTGGATAAACAGGTCGATTACCGGCGTCAATTGCACACCGCGCTGCAGGCGGTGGATACTCAGTTAGGTTACTGGATGAGTGAGTATTGCGTGATGGAGGATAATTCGGAGATTGGCGGAGGCGGGCGGCGAGATCTCGGCATGGACACCGCGTTGTATGTGGCGCGTTTGATTCATAACGATCTGGTCATCGCGCAGGCGCGTTCGTGGCAATGGTGGACGGCAATTTCCCAAGTCGATTACAAGGATGGCCTGCTTTACCTGGATGATGGTTCATTAGGCGAAAGTGGCCGAATGGGACCGCGCGCCACCAATTTGCTCGATGACGGCGTGGTGCGGGCGAGCAAGCTATTGTGGGCTTTGGGTAATTATTCCCGATTTGTGCGACCGGGCATGGTGCGGGTGAAGTGTGAGGTTGAGCCCGCGCAATCGTCCGCTGAGGGAGTGCTCGTTTCAGCTTACGGCGGCAAGGATGGCCAACGGGTGTTGGTATGTGTAAACCTGAGCCGCGTGGAACAAATTTGCGAGGTAAATGCGGACCAGGAATGGGAAGTATACACTACCTCGGCCAAAGCCAATTTGGAAAAATCAAAACTTGCCGGCTCCAATTTAAAATTACCGGCACGTTCGGTCGTTACCTGCATTGGCCGCTAAAGAGCGGTTCTTTAGCAGCTCAAGCCGGTGATGACTATTTAATGCCCGCTTACGGGGATTGCAAGCTGGCCGGAGTAATGAGTGATTTAAAGTTTGGCAACTGCAAGTCAAACGAACTTCCTTCTCCGGAAAAGGTGGTGTCGACGTTCGGGGCAAAAGAGACCGTAGCCATGGATGCTCCCCAGAGTTGGCTCGCAGGGGAACCCGCGAATTCCGGTTTGGGCCCGTTTTCCAGCTCGGGTCCGTTAGCAGCCATGAGGCTGGCGTCGGATAGAATTTGAGACAAGCTCAATCCGCAAAGCAACATGCCACAACAAGCCACGCCCGAAGCGCCAGCCAGGAGCGGACGGTCCTCCATATAGGAGAGCAATCGCTGCCACCACGGGAGCGCACGGGCCATTTCCTGGGCTTGAATGCGAGCCATGACTTTCACGGAAAAGCCATCGAAATAGCCCGGAGGCGGGGCTTCATGCCGCTTGAGGACTAATAGCCGCCTAATCGATTCGTATTGCTCAGTTTCAGGATTCATGTTTGCCGTAAATAATCCGCTAGCAACCCCTGCATCTGTTGCCGGGCGTAAAACAGCCGGGAACGCACCGTGCCCACATTGCAACCCACGATTTTGCTGATGTCTTCATGCGACATCCCCTGGATGTCGTGGAGCGTCAGCACTATTCTATGGTCTTCTGACAGTTTCTGCATCGCCGCGTTCAATTTCTCTTGGAGCTCACTCAGGGCGGCGTCCCGGCGGGGGGTATTATGCGAGACAAATTCCACCAAATCGGGGTCATGCTCGGCGTTAATGTCTAAATCGTTTAAGCTGAATGAGTTCTTGTTCTTGCGCTGCTTGAGAAAGTTAATCGTTTTGTTAACCGCAATGCGATAAACCCAGGTGAAAAAGCTCGAATCGCCTTTGAAGGATTTTAGGGCCTGATAGGCTTTAATGAACGAATCCTGCGCTAGATCATTGGCGTCCTCATGATTCGAGGTCATGTGATAGATCGTAGCGTAGATCCGTTCTTGGTAGAGCCTCACTAAGGCGTCGTAAGCTTCTAAATCCCCCTCGCGCGCCCGGGCTACGAGCTGGCGTTCATCCACCGGTTCGGGGCTGGACGGCGTTTCCGCTGATTTGGCGGTGGCCATTTCCGTGATCATTAGTGCTGTTATACTGCCACAATAAACCGAGGAGAATGACCCCGCGGGGGTTAGCCGCGAGTGCCAATGGCGTCGGTTTGGCGCGCCAAATAATCGGCCAGTCCGAGGAGGGCGTTGCGGCACGGGGAGGCGGGAAGATGGCGCACGTGATCCCGGGCCGAATCCACATATTCGTGGAGCACCCGGCGGGATTCACTTAGTGCGTCATATTGTTCCAGCAATCGCATCACCGTGGGCAAACCATCCCGGGCTTCCGGGCTGATCATGCTCTTTAAGAGCGATTTATCCGGCTCGCTAGCCCGTTCCAACACCACCAGCAGGGGCAACGTGAGTTTGCCGTGAGCGAGGTCGGTGCCGAGGGATTTGCCAACGGCCGCTTCCGTGCCGAAAATGTCGAGGCAATCATCGTACACCTGATAAGCCGTCCCTAATGCCCAGCCATAATTTCGCAGGGCAGCCCGCGCATTCGCTGGCGCGCCGCCCAGTCCCGCGCCCAAATCGCAAGACAAAGCGAATAGGGCGGCGGTTTTCATTCCCACTACTTTGAAATAATCCGGGCGAGAAAGTTCAAAATTAAATCGATTTTGTGTTTGGAGAATTTCGCCCGAGCAAACGGTGTTGGTCGCGGAGGCCACCAGGCGGCAAACTTCGGTGGTGGGAAAGCTGGCGGCGAGGCTAATGGCGTGGGCGAATAAGCAATCGCCCAACAACACGGAAATTTCGTTGCCCCAATTAGCCGCCAGCGTGGGGCGGCGGCGGCGCACTTCGGCCGAGTCCATGATGTCGTCATGAACCAGGGTGGCTAAATGCACCATTTCGATGATAACTGCCAGAGTTGCAAGGTCTTCCGTAATGTTTCCGGCGGCTCCGCCGCTTAATGCGACCAAGGCGGGCCGCAGCTGTTTGCCTTGATTGGATAAAGCATACCGCGCATAGGGAGCGACCATCGGTTCAAATTCGTCGACTTGAGCCTCCAGTTTCCGGGCGACTTGCTCTAAAAATGGGGCGGCAACTTCCATGATTTCCCGCCAGGAAGCTTGGGTTCCTGGAGACGGGCCGGAAGTGGCAGCCAGAGATGCCATTTTCGATTCAGCAGCAATCATGTTTAACAAGTTACGTTTGCGTGGGGGCCAAGTCAAACTTATCCCGGGGGGCAAAACCGATCGCGTAACTCCGCCAGTTTTTCGCCAATGCTGTAACTGACTCCCATCGAGACATATAGTAACGAGCCTATCGCGTTGAGGTTGGCGTCTTTGGCAAACGCCGAATCCAGGCGGCTTTTAAGGCAGCGGTTGACCTGCTGGAGCTCTTCATAAAAGGCTTCCAGGCCGCGCAAATTCCAGTCGGGGATACCCCCCGTTTGATGGATAAAGTACTGTTTGAGCAAATAGGCGCTGGTGGTGCGAAACAAGGTTTCTTCCAACGTGGAAAAGGGCAGGTGAGTGACAGCTAGAGCCCGAAATTGGCTGAGCACCGGGCAAGCGCTGGTTGCCATTGCCAGCCCCAACAAAGAACGCAAGGCCGTCTGGACGTCGCATTCTTTTACGTAAGTGCGTTCCGGTGTAATGACTTCGACGCGGGCTTGGGCGAACGAAAGCAGATCCCCAAAGTGCGCGGTGATTTGGGCTAAATCCAAGGCCGCTGGGCATTGAGGCCATTGATCGCTCTTCAGCGGGCAGTTGGGGCATTGGTGGCATTCTAGCCGGGTCCAGGCGGCAGGTGGTTCAGGCTGGGGGAGGGCGGCACCTTGCCGCTGCCGGTCCACGGTCAGGTGGATGCTCCGGTTTTCTGGCAAGAAGAAGCGGTACTCGATCATGCTCGTTGGTAAACATGGCGGTGGAAGGTGGAAAAGACAAACGAATTTGCTTCAACTCGGCGGCGCGGCGCGGCATGCTGCGGATTCCTGCCGGGAAAAGGCCCGGTTTTAAAGAAGCAATGAATCAGGCATTAATGGAAGAAGCCCAGCGCCTGGTGCGCGTGGCGCTCGATGAGGATATTGGGGAGCATGACGCCACCACGGTGGCAACAGTGCCGGCGGAAGCCATGATCCAGGCCAGCATGGTCGCCCGGGAAGCGTTGGTGCCCGCGGGGTTATTTTTGGCCGAATCCGCTTTCAAGCAAGTGGATGAGCGTATCCAGGTCGAACTGCAGGCGCGCGATGGGCACGCGGTGGATGCCGGGAAGGTGCTGCTCCATATCAATGGGCCGGCGCGCGGTATTTTGACGGCGGAACGCACCGCTTTGAACTTTGTTCAGCGCTTGGCGGGGGTGGCGACGCTTACTTCCCATTACGTGCACGCCATTGCTGGCACCAAAGCCAAAATCCTGGATACTCGCAAAACCACCCCCGGCTGGCGGCGATTGGAAAAATACGCGGTGACTTGTGGCGGCGGCAAAAACCATCGGGTGGGCTTGCACGACATGATTTTGATCAAAGACAATCACTTGGCCGCCCTGCGCCATGCCCAGCCCAACGCGGTGGCGGCGGCTGTGCAGCGTTCGCGCGAGAAATTCCCCAAACTCAAGGTCGAAGTAGAGGCCGATAACTTGGATCAAGTCCAGCAAGCCGTGGACGCTGGGGCTGACATTATTCTCCTGGATAATATGAAACCCGAGCAATTAAAGCAGGCGGTGGAAATGGTTGCTGGGCGGGCTCTCACCGAAGCCAGCGGCGGGGTCAACT
>MTLE01001401.1_pt1 | contig 17939 bp, 14 predicted proteins | sample 1982461 | NCBI WGS metagenome assembly MTLE01 (sample SAMN05712605, study PRJNA340218) | biofilm metagenome | isolation source: sample SPL anode biofilm adapted to -200 mV | place: USA | collected 2012-02-03
GAAAAGATCCGAACCGTTACCGTCCGTCGGCCGAAGCTCTGTGCAGGCGCATTGTCCGTGGAATCGATGTTTATAAAGTAAATACATTGGTGGATATTATCAATCTTGTTTCTATCCGGAGCGGATTTTCGATTGGTGGCTTTGATATTGAAAAAATTCAGGGAGATGTTGAACTCGGTGTCGGTACCTCGGAAGATGAATTTGAAGCTATCGGGCGTGGAATACTGAATGTGGAAGGATTGCCGCTTTATCGCGACAGAGTGGGAGGTATAGGAACACCTACAAGCGACAACGAACGGACAAAGATACTTGACGGTACCACATCGCTGTTAATGATAATAAATGGTTATAGTGGAAAAGTTGGTCTTGAAAAAGCAGTTGAGTACTCTTTGGAACTGCTTCGGAAATATGCTGATTTGGGAGAATATGAAGTGAAATGGATTGAGTAATTTACTCGTCAAGTTGCGATATCATTTTTTCCAGATCTTCATTCATATCATGTAACTGACTTTTGCAAAATTCCATTAAAACACCTGCCCGTTTTACTTTTTCAGAAATAATTTCCATGTTTATTTCTGAATTGTCTTCCAGCTCTGCCAGAATCTTTTCCAGTTCAGTAATTGCTTCTGTATAGGTAAGTTTGAGTTTTGACATGATTTTTAAAGTATGTGTTTAATAATATTGACACAGAAAAACAAACCACTTTCAGTTTCTATTCGTCAGAAAAATGCACCAAAACATGCCTGTACGAACTGAAAATCTTTGATTTGGAAACATATCCAACGTAACGTTTCTGATTATCCACAACCGGTAAATTCCAGGCTCCCGTTGACTCGAAAATTTCCATCACCTTTTCCATGGAAAGGTTTTCGTTAATTGTTGCCGGTGGTGAAATCATCAATTTCTGAACCTTGAACCGCTGGTATAATTCCGGCCTGAACATGATATTCCGGACTTCGTCCAGCAGTACAACACCCATCAATACTCCGGAATCGGGATTTACAACAGGAAATATGTTTCGCTTGGAGTGCGAAATGATTTTTACCAGTTCGCCCAGAGTCATTTCCGGTGAAAGCTGTGTCAGATCAGTTTCGATAACATTTTCCATTTTAAGCAGTGTCAAAACAGCTTTATCTTTATGGTGTGTCAACAGTTCACCTTTCTGAGCCAGCCGCATTGCGTACAAACTGTGTGGTTCAAAAAGGATAATTGTCAGATACGAAACTACCGAAACAATCATCAATGTCATAAATAAATTATAGCCGCCCGTAAGTTCCGCTATAAGGAAAATACCTGTTAACGGTGCGTGCATAACTCCTGACATTAACCCGGACATACCGGCAAGCGCAAAGTTTTCTTCAGGAATACTAAATCCGAAAATATTCAACATTCTGGCCAGTACAAAGCCTGTAATACAACCCACGTAAAGCGAAGGTGCGAAAATACCTCCGACTCCGCCCGCGCTTGTGGTAGAGGTGGAAGCAAATATTTTAAAGAAAATGATTAAGCTAAGATAGATAACTAGAATCCATGGGCTGCTCCCAAAACCAAGGAAAAAGCTTCGGTCCAGAACCGATGCTGAATGCCCGTTCAGAAGTTGTTCTATAATATCATAACCTTCACCATAAAGAGGCGGAAAGATAAAAATCAGGATACTTAAAGTTGCACCACCAATGGCAAGTTTTGAGTAGGGATTTTTTAATTTTCTGAATTTCCCTTCCAGATAATTCATCCCTCTGGTAAAATAGAGTGACACTAATCCGCTCACTACGCCGAGTAAAATCAGAAAAGGAATTCTCTGTATGGCAAACGGTTCGTAAGTGCTGAATTCAAACATGAACGAATTTCCTGTGAAAATATAAGAAAGAGAAGTTGCTGTAACAGAGGCAATAAGCAGTGGTACAATAGAAGTAAGCGTCATGTCGAGCATCAACACTTCAAGTGTAAATACAAGCCCTGCAATTGGTGCCTTGAAAATTCCGCCAATGGCTCCGGCAGCTCCGCACCCAACTAAAAGCATCAGCGTTTTTTGATCCATCTTGAAAAATTTTCCAAGGTTGGAGCCTATGGCAGATCCGGTAAGAACAATTGGTGCTTCAGCTCCTACAGATCCCCCGAAACCAATTGTAGCAGCACTGGCAACTAACGAAGTCCACGTATTGTGAAGTTTAATAATACTTTTTCTTTGCGAGATTGCATACAGAATACGTGTAATACCATGACTGATATCATCTTTTACCACGTAGCGTACAAATAATGAGGAAATTAAAATTCCTATGGCCGGAAATACAAGGTACCAGTAGTTTACATTTACCTTGCTGAAGTTTTCTGTGAGAAGTTGCTGAATCAGATGAATGGTTGTTTTCAGGAGAAAGGCAGCAATAGCGGCAAAGATCCCAACCAAAAAACTTAAGATGAGAATAAACTGGCGTTGTGTAATGTGTTGCTCACGCCAGGCAATTATCTTCAAATACAAACCAATATTTTCCATACCTTTTAAAACTGAGCGCAAAGATACAAAAATTTGTCGTTTTTAAAGTTCATTTCTTATTGTTACTTGCCGATTTAATAGATAGTAGTTAAATTCGTGAGATTTACGTCAGACACCTTTGCCATTAAAAATAATCTCAATAGTATAAATCATAATTTTAAAATCAGTCAGTAATGACATATTATCCATGTAAATAATGTCATAATTGAGTCGTTCAATCATTTTTTCAATGGTATCCGAATATCCGATTTTAATTGGTCCCCACGATGTCAGCCCCGGTCGGATTTTGTACAACAAACAATAATAAGGTGCATCTTCAATTATTCTGTTAATATAATATCGTCTTTCCGGACGGGGACCAACCAAACTCATATCGCCTTTCAGAATATTCCAGAATTGTGGTATTTCGTCCAATCTGTATTTTCGAAGAATTCTGCCAAAAGGAGTAATCCGGTCATCGTTGGAGCTGCTTAGTTTTGGAGTCCCGTTTTCCGATCCGGTATACATCGTTCTGAATTTAAAAATATTGAACGGTCTTCCATATCGTCCGATTCTTTCCTGCCTGTAAAATACCGTTCCTTTTGAGTCTGTCTTTATTTTTATAGAAAGAAATGCAAGCAGAGGAGAAAGTATAATCAATGCGACAGATGAAACAATGATGTCGAAAAATCTTTTCAGACTGGCTTCCCAATCTGTCATCGATGAATTAGTGATATTCACCAACGGATTCATTCCTAATTTATTAATTTTCACACTGCCTGTGAGGATTTCATAAAGTCTCGGGGTAAATTGAATATCGACGTTGAATTTATAAAGAGCGTTTATTATGTTGAACAAATGATAATCATCAGCTTTATCAAGTGCCACATTGCATTCCTGAATATTGTATTTTTCTATGATTGCTGAGATTTTAGACATATTTCCAAGTATTTTGTTTTTAGGAACTTGCACTTGTTGATTTGTAGAAATAAAGCCTATCAATGTGTTTTTTGGAGCATATTGTTCAATGTCTGAGGCTATTTTTTGAGCATTTTCACCTGTCCCTATTATTAAGGTATTTATTGTCCATTTCTTTATTTTGAAATTGTTTTGTATCTGAGAGTAAACAATATTACGGAATGTAAAAGTAAAGAAAAACAGCAAACAGAAAAGTACAAGTAGCGAAATATAAAAATATTTGTATGAGATGGCTGCATCGCCCAGTTTTAATATAAAAAAAACAGATACTGAAATAATAATTGATGTGAAGATAGTATTAAGAAATAAATCAAGTTTAGTCTTTTTTATCGAGTTCAGATAGAATCCGAATAGATAATAAACAAACACGCAGCAAAATGGGAATAGAATTAAACTGCTTAAATAATCGAATTTCGGAATTAAGAAGATAATGCTGTCAAAAACTTCAATATTGTTCACTACCTTTCTGAATATAACAAATCCAAACCAAACTAAAAGTGCGGCTATAATGTCGGATAAAATATATTTCAGGAAAAGTGTGTTTTTATTCATGTGAATGCAATTTTTATTCCCGAATAATTTTAATCAGGTTTCCCTTCCCTAATTTGATGATTGATGATGGTTTTGGTTTTGATAAATCATTTTGTCGGTATTCCACCACGTAATCAACAGCATTCTTAATTTCATCACTGATTTCACTGAAGTTGGCAGGAGTGGGTTCGCCACTTATATTGGAAGATGTGGAAACAATTGGTCTGCGAAACTGAGCACAAAGGCTTTTTGAAAACTCTTCATTTGTAACCCTTATTCCAATGGTATTATCATCAGCCACTAAGTTTTTTGCCAGATTTTTTGCGTCAGGGTAAATAATGGTGAGTGGTTTTTCGCTAAGTTCAATTAAATCCCATGCCATGTCAGGGACCTCTTCCACATACGATTGAATTCTGGCTGCGTTGTCAACCAGAACAAGCATTGCTTTTGTATCTACCCGTTTTTTGATTTCGAAAATTCGCTTAACTGCATTTTCGTTTGTTGCATCGCACCCAATTCCCCAGACAGTATCGGTGGGATAGAGAATTACGCCACCATTTTGAAGTATATCTATAATTTTTTTAATTTCTTCTTTCATAAATATTTGCAAATTGTTTGATTTATTTGAATCAAACAACATTAGATTTTAAGACTGAAAAATAGTAGCATTCTTTCTTCTGAAATGCTACCAGAATCACAAAGATAGTATTTTTAGTCTAAAAAAGGAATATTTCTGCTGACTAAACATTCAGAATGGTTATATTGCCCGTTCGAAAACTTTTCTATACCTTTACAGCATAGAAATAGCAGGACACAGGGTGTTGTTGATGGATTTTTTAAATGGTTGAAAAATAACTGCTTATTTTATTCTCAGAGAATGAACTTCTCTGACACCGGAAGGAAAAATATTGCACAATGATAAATAAATGGGTTTACCGAACACTTTCAGAACAACAAATTGAGATACAAAAAAAAATAGCCGAAGAATTGAGTATAAGTCCTATACTCGCCCAATTGTTAGTTCAACGGGACATACTTACTTTTGATGATGCCCGTAGTTTTTTTCGTCCTGATTTAAGTGATTTACACGATCCTTTTTTGATGGCCGACATGCAAAATGCTGTTAACCGATTGACAACAGCAATGCAAAAAAACGAAAAAATTCTTGTTTATGGTGATTACGATGTTGATGGCACAACATCTGTTGCGCTGGTTTACAAGTTTTTAAAACAGTTTAATTCCAATATCGATTTTTATATCCCGGACAGGTACAACGAGGGTTATGGAATTTCGATACAGGGAATTGACTTTGCTGCAAGAAACGATTACAAATTAATTATTGCGCTCGACTGTGGCATCAAGGCTGTAGAAAAAGTGCGCTACGCGCTGGACTCTGGCGTCGATTTTATAATTTGCGACCATCATACCCCCGATGCGGTACTGCCACCTGCAGTTGCGGTTCTTGATCCGAAACGTTCTGATTGCAATTATCCTTACAAACATCTCTCGGGTTGTGGTGTCGGGTTTAAATTAATGCAGGCTTTTGCCATTACCAACAATATCGATTTTTCTCACCTCACTCCTTTACTTGATCTGCTGGCTCTGAGTATCGCATCGGATATTGTTCCGATTACCGGAGAAAACCGAATTTTGGCTTTTTATGGGCTGAAACAGATAAATTCCAATCCCAGTGTCGGGTTGAAAGGTATAATTGAAGTATGTGGCTTGTCTGATAAGGAAATAACCATAAGTGATATCGTGTTTAAAATTGGACCGAGAATAAACGCTTCCGGCAGAATGAAACTTGCTTCTGAAGCTGTGGAACTTCTTGTGTCAAGTGATCACGCTTTTGCTAAAGAGAAAAGTGACACGATTAACGAATATAATAATGACCGAAAAGATCTGGATAAAAACATCACTGATGAGGCTATTTCATTAATTGGTGCCGACAAACGTTACAAGGGCCGTAAGTCTATTGTGGTGTACAAACCGGATTGGCACAAAGGTGTAATCGGGATAGTTGCTTCCCGCTTGTCCGAAGAGTTTTATAAGCCCAGCATTGTTCTTACCAAATCAAATGGTCTGGCTTCCGGATCGGCTCGCTCGGTTCCAGGTTTTGATATTTACAAGGCAATTGACTCCTGCCGTGATTTGTTGGAAAATTTTGGTGGGCACATGTATGCAGCCGGCTTGTCGATGAAAGAGGAAAATATAGATGTTTTTACAGAAAGACTGGAAAAATATGTGGCTGAAAATATTTTAAAAGAGCAAACTTATCCGCAAATTGACATTGATGCATTGCTGGAATTCAAAGATATAACTCCTAAATTTTTCAGGGTACTGAAACAATTTGGTCCATTTGGACCAGGGAATATGAAGCCCATTTTTGTTTCCAAAAAGGTAATGGATTACGGAACAAGCCGACTGGTAGGGAAAGATCAGGAGCATTTAAAACTTGAACTTGTCGATTCAAGTTCAGAGAATGTGATGAATGGAATTGCTTTCAGAATGCACGAATATAACGATCATTTGAAGGCGCTGAATCCGCTTGATATTTGTTATACGCTGGAAGAAAATTCATTCAACGGTAATACTTCTATTCAGTTGATGATTCGCGATATAAAAATAGACGAGGCCTGATTTCATATGATTTTAAAAGGGGTTGAAACTTAAGTGTTTCAACCCCTTTTTTTATACGTATATTCAAATTTCAATTTCTTCTTTCACGTTCTCACTCGCTGTGTTTTCTGCAATATCTGTTGGATTATTTTCTTTTAAAACAAACCGTTTGTAATAGGAAATTATCAGTGATGTCATTGGTAGCGCTATTATCATGCCCACAATTCCCATAAGTGAGCCCCAGATTGACAACGAGAGAAGGATGACAGCCGGGTTTAATCCTGTGACTTTTCCCATAATTCTGGGCGTTAAAATCAAATCCTGAATTAATTGCACCACTACGAATACAATAGCAATAAAAAGCAGAATTGTGCCATAGTTCTGACCCGTTTCGGCCGATTTCAGTAAAGCTAATATCAATGCGGGAATTACTCCGATAGCCTGAAGATAAGGGACCATGTTCAGCATTCCAATAAATAGTCCGAGTATAATTGCCAACGGTAGTTGAATAATGCTGAATCCGATAGAAAAGAGGATCCCGACGCTGAGCGCTACGAGTGCCTGGCCTCTGAAATACCTGTTCATGCCAACTTCTACGTCATGTACAATTTCCAAAACCAGTTTTCTGTATTTGCCGGGAATAATTTCGACCCAACCGGCTGATATTTTTTCATAATCAATCAGGATAAATATCAGATATAGAAATACAATTATCACGGCAGCCAATCCGAAAATGAAACTCAGTGAGCCGTTAATCAGATTCCATAACTGTGGCGCAAGCTTTTTCAGTCCATCAACGAGACTTTCGTTCTGAAGAATTGACTGTATATCAAGATTTGAAAGATAAGTGCGGATCTCCGTTTGCCAGCTAACCGGCAAAAATGAATTTACATTAATATCCTGAGTGTAAAAGGCAATTAATTGCGAAAGTTTCTGTACCTCACCGGCAATAACAGGCGTAAGGAACCAAACAATGCCGGTTAATAATCCGGCAATTAATAAAAGAGTGGTAATAATGGAAAGTATTCGGCTCTTAAATTTAAGTTTGTATTGAAAAAAGCGAATTATCGGTTGCAGGAGATAGGCTATCAACCATGCAATAAGAAAAGGTAGCAGCACACCACTAAGTTGCTTTACCAGAAAAAAAATAATTACAAAAATTGTCAGGCCAATGACCATTCTTACTACACGGTCAAAAGTATAAGGTTTTGCATTCATATTTTTCAGATTAAAGCAAATCGGTTTACTCTGTTTTCAAAACTGAATTTATGCTGTTTGTTTAACTATTCAAACATCAAATGCTCCATTATTGTTTTGTCGCATTATAGCAATCGCGGCAAATCGGTTCGTACTCGCTCATTTCACCCAACAAAACCCGTTTGTCACTTTCAATCAATCGATGTGAAACATAAGCAAGTGCACCACATCGAACACAGATAGCATGCACTTTATAAACGTCTTCGGCCACGGCACATAACGCTGGCATCGGTCCAAACGGCACTCCTTTAAAATCCATATCGAGCCCGGCTACTATTACTCTTATTCCCTGATCTGCCAGTTGGTTGCAGACATCCACCAACCCATCATCAAAAAACTGAGCTTCATCAATTCCAATAACATCCACATCGCCCGACATCAAAAGTATGCTTCCCGACGATTCTACAGGAGTGGAACGGATGGCTGTCCGGTCATGAGAAACCACTTCATCTTCAGAATAACGGGTATCAATTTTTGGTTTAAATATTTCAACCTCCTGTTTTGCAAATTTTGCCCGCTTCAGTCTGCGTATCAACTCTTCAGTCTTTCCTGAAAACATCGAGCCGCAAATTACTTCTATGCTTCCCCTTTTTTGTTGATTCGGATGGTTTTTTTCAGAATAAATCATTGTATTTTACTGAAAATTAGGTTTTCTTTTTTTTCTTATCTCTTTCGTTTATTGTACCTTTACAGCGGTTTTTAAATTCATGATGCTCAATTTCATGATTTAAATCTTGCAAAGATAAAAAAATAACAAGGATAGAAAATTGTTTTTAGTAAAAAGATATGAACAGAAAATTAATAGTCACATTGCTTCGGAAGGACATTCAGGAACTGGATATGATTACCGAAGGCTTTATGGAAATGGAAGTGTATCCGAAGGCAATTATCGGATTGGCACAACGTAAAACGGAAGATATTCAGTCTTATATCCGGCAGTTGTCTGAACTAAAACAGGAATCTGAATTTGTTGAAAATGAAGTATCCATTCATGAACCCGCAGGTATTGTACTTGAAAAACATGATTTTGAACAACCTGTTGAAGAGCCTGAAAAGGAAGAATTAATTCAGCCGGTAGCAGAGACAATTGAAATAACTCCTGAAACAGAAATTGTGGAAATAACTGAAACAGTGGTCGAAGTTGAGGAAGAAACGGTTGAAACTGAAATAGATGTAAAGAGTGAGAGTGTCGAAATTACAGAGATGACGACTACAAGTCTGACTGATACTAAAATAATTTCAGAAGAAACAAAAAAGACGATTATTGGTGAAAAAATAGTAACTCCCACCATTTCCCGTAATGAACTTCATTCAAAAATTGATAACTCTCTAAGTTCTACCATTGCCAATAAAAGAATTAGCGATATAAAGCAGGCTATCAGTATTGGAGAGCGATTCAGGTTTCAGCGGGAACTTTTCAAAGGTAACGGAGAAGATATGAACAAAACCCTGACTTATATAAATCAGTTGGCTACTCTGGAGGAAGTTCAGTCGTTCCTTCAATCGAAATATGGTTGGGAAAGTGAAAATGAAACGGCCGATGATTTTCTGCAAATAGTAAAACGACGATTTGTATAAATTTGAATAAAATGAAACTTTACGTTGTACCAACTCCGATTGGCAATCTTGACGACATGACTTTCAGAGCTATCAGAGTTTTGAAAGAAGCTGACCTGATTTTGGCCGAAGATACCAGAACCAGTGGTTTTTTGCTCAAACATTTTGAAATCAAAACTCCGATGCAATCGCATCATAAATTTAATGAGCACAAAACGGTGGAGCAGATTGTGCAGCGCATTAAAAATGGTCAGATAGTGGCATTGATTTCCGATGCAGGCACACCGGCTATTTCTGATCCGGGTTTTCTGGTTGTGCGCCAATGTGTCGAAAATGACATTGAAGTGGAATGTTTGCCCGGAGCAACTGCTTTTGTTCCCGCTTTAGTAGCCTCGGGTCTGCCCAATGACCGGTTTTGCTTCGAAGGTTTTTTACCTCAGAAAAAAGGGCGCCAGACAAAGATGAATGAACTAGCAACCGAAAAACGAACAATGATATTTTATGAATCTCCGTTCAGACTTGTAAAAACGTTAACCCAACTGGCAGAAGTTTTCGGAGCGGAAAGAAAAGCATCGGTATCACGTGAAATTTCAAAACTTTTTGAAGAAACAAAAAGAGGAACTTTATCGGAATTGGTTCTTTTTTTTACAGAACATAATCCTAAAGGCGAAATAGTCTTAATTGTTGCAGGATTTGAAGAATAACACTAACTTTGTAACCGAAAAATTTGCTTGGAAAATCTTGAAAAAGTAGTACTTAAACCAAATTACCGGATTATCAAATTATTTTAAAACAGGCCATATTTTCAGGTTTCTTTATTTCAAAAAACAACTTTTATTTAAACATTTCTCACTATGAAACCATTCTTTTTTTCTTTGGTCATTGTGCTCCTGTTATTTACTTCGTGTGGAAAACGTTCTGCTGATTATCAGGCTTTGAAAGCTCAGAATGATTCACTTTTGAATGCAAAACAGGCACTGCAAAATGAGGTTGATGGCTATTTCTCGGCAATGAACCAGATTGAACAAAATATTGAAAAGATAAAATCAACTGAAAATGTCATTTCCCTTCAGCCTGTTGGAAAGGAACTGGATGATGATATGCGCACAAAAATCAATGAGGACATGTCGTATCTGAACGATATGCTTCAGGCAAACAAAGATGAATTGGCGAGGTTAAAAGCTAAGCTCAAAAAAAGCGCATTTAAGTCGACCGAACTTGAACAGACAATTGCCCGATTGACAAAATCATTGGAAGAAGAATCGGAGAAAGTTGCTTTACTCCAAACACAATTGGCCGAAAAAGATTCTTTAATATCTCAGTTGGGTCAGTCAGTAAACGAACTTGGAAAGAATGTTGAAACATTGTCTGAAGATAATAAAACAAAAGATACCAAAATAAAAGAACAGGACGAAGCCCTGCATTCGGCATGGTATGTTTTTGGTACCCGTAAAGAACTTAAAGATCAGAATATTGTTTCATCAGACGGATTGTTTAGTCCGCAAAAAGTACTGCAAAAGGATTTCAATAAAAATTACTTTGTAAAAATTGATGCCCGTAATACAAAATCAATTCCTTTATATTCAACCAGAGCCAAGATTCTTACCAATCATCCAAAATCGTCGTATACACTCGAAAAAGAAAATGGTAACTTCGTGTTGTTAATTGTCGATCCAACAGAATTCTGGAGTGTAAGTAAATATCTGGTTATTGAAGTAGAATAAAAGACAACGCATAATGTTGTTCTCAATTGAATATCTAATTTGAACAAAATGCGTTTTCCATTAAAAGGAAAGCGCATTATTGTTTTTACAGGTTAAGAAGAGCGAATTGAAACTTTTTTTAATTGACAATAATAAAAATGAACGCATGAAATATAAATTCGTATTCCTTGATTTAGACGACACACTTTGGGATTTTCACGCAAACGCAAAATCTTCGTTGCATGAAATATTTAATCAAAGAAATTTAGATAAATGTTTTGAATGTTTTGAGCAATACTTTGATATCTATGCCAAAAAGAATACTGAATTATGGGATTTATACGGTAGAGGAGAAATTACCAAAGAAGCGTTATCGTTGGAAAGATTCCTCTTTCCGTTGAAACAGGTTGGAATTAATGATGAGCAGATGGCCCTGAATATGGGGAAAGAATACCTTGATATGCTTCCTTCACGAACTCAGCTTGTACCTCAGGCAAAAGAATTATTGGACTATCTTTATCCAAAATATCCCCTTACTGTTGTTTCAAACGGATTTGTGGAAGTTCAGTATAAAAAACTGCACAGCAGTAAACTGGAGCAATACTTCGCTCATGTGGTGCTTTCCGAGTCAGCAGGAGCACTTAAACCTGATAAACGGATATTTGAGTATGCGCTGGAATTAAACAACGCCAAAGCCTCCGAAACCATCATGATTGGCGATAGCTATGAAGCCGACATTGCCGGAGCTCAGAATGCAGGAATAGATCAGATTTATTTTAAATCAAATATGACAGAAAGGGAGAAAATACTACCTGCAACATTTAAAACAGCAAAGTTGGAAGACGTCTTTTCCATATTGTGAGATATCTTATAAGGATTTTAAAATACTTTCTTCTGAAAATTTTCTTTTAAATATCTAAATTCTAGTAATAAAAAAGCAACACCTCAAATAATAAAAAATTATTTGAGGTGCGTTTGTTAAATTACCTGAATTGATTTAGAAGTCATCAGCAGGGAAACCAGTTCTACGAAACCCTGAAACCTTGTACATTGAAAATGCAGGATTGTCGTCTTCGAATCCGATATAAAAAACAATACTATCAACGGGCATTCCGCTTGGACTTTTTGCTGCAGAAGGTAGCATTTTGCCATCTTTGGCTAAAATTTTTATATCATAAGGAGAACCTTTATAAAGAGCACTATTTATTATAGTGTCTGAAGCCCCAAAAGTAGATTTGTTCAAGTCTACAGGAATTCGCACTTTAAAAAGCCATATATTCCCACCCATATCGTCGATCCACATTGAATCTGTATTTGCTGCAGTATTATAAGTGAGAAGCTCCACTTCTCCATATAAATTTTCATATCCGGGGATAACATTGTAATTTTCATCTACAGCACCTACTGTTACCCACCATTCTCCAGCCATTGCTTGTACAGCTGTTCCACCTGGTTCTGTATCTTTTTCGCAGCTAGTGAAAATGAATGCCACAGCTACAACCGCCAATATTAAATATTTTCTCATATTTATTAATTATTTATTGTTTAGTAAAATCTAAAAACCATGTATAAGATGATACATAGGTTACTTCCCAGTGAATTTGACTTGTAACAGGATTATATGCTCCATTTACCAGTGAGTCTAAAGAATCTCCCCAGCCTTTAATGTGACTTGAGAGCATTTCAATAGTATTGTCTGTGTTTAATTTTATATAGCCAGTCATAGCATAACTAGGTCCATAACCAGCTCTTTGGTCATAATAGCCGCCCAAGTAGTCTGAAACAAAGAAGACTCCTGGAGCGATATAAGTTAGAGAAATACCATAACCAGAAAAGGCTGTATGAGCTAAAGAACTTAGATTTAATCTATAGCTACCACTATTAAGACTATAATTTCCTGAAATATCAGTAGTAATTTGAGGATCATACACGACTACAGTCCTACTGGTTGAGCTGGCAAATCCATCGGCATTTACAGCAGAATAAGAAATAGTGTAAACTCCAATTTTGTTTGCATCCACACTTCCAACTGTTTCCATATTAGATGTAACATCTTTGCTCCCCTCCATTGCTTTCACTCCCGGATCTACAAATGTTGTTCCTACAGGAACCAACATCGTTTGATCACCACTTACTTCGTAGGTAACATAATATGTGATCTTTGAGTCGTCATAAGAAGTCTTATCCTCACAAGACACCAAGACAAACGTCAGACAAACGAATAAACTATATATTATTTTTTTCATATTTCAAATTATTAAAGATTATTACTTAACATCCCACCAAACAGGTACTGTTGCAGGCTCTGTAGGAGGTGTGTTGGTATTTAACTGTCGAGCTGTAAGAGGAAAGAACATTCTTTTGACAAGTGTTCCTGCTCCAAATCCATTTCGCATAGGAGAAATCAATTCGCCAGGAGTGTATACAGTTGAATTTGCATAAATCTCGCTAGCAGTATAGCTGGATAATTTTGGAACATCTGTTCTTCTTATTTCTGACCAGGCTTCCATATGATCCATGTAACATAAAGCTACCCACTTTTGCATATAGATTAATTGCAATTTAGAGGTATTATCTGTTGCTGTAGACCAGGCAACTCTTCCTCCAGCACCATACATTACTGTTGCCGGTGTATTCATATTGCGAGCTGCAAAATCAGCATCAATCCCAGCTTCATAAGCTGCCTGAGCTTTTGCATCATTGCTATAGAAACGGATATATGATTCAGCTAATAAAAATTGAAGTTCACTTTGCGTAAAGAAATAAACAGGTTTAGTTGCATAGTAATTTAAAAAACTATAATCAGCATTTTTCTTACTACTAAGAGCTGTTTTAGAGCCAGGTAATTCACCTGCATAATCATTTGTGTTTACAGCCTTTACAAAATTATAGGCAATACGAGGGTCGTTTGTGTATTGTAAATATGTGATAATAGGATATGAGGCAACATGATTAGTTGTTAAATTTATTTTATTGGTTGAATACCAAGGATTTCTTTTGTCAGCTTCATCTGAAAATACATCATATTTTACATCGTTTGTAAAGAAATTATTTGCGTCAATCAATGATTTTACTTTAGATGTATAAGTTGATACATCAATACCTGCATCAATAAAGCGAAGATACATTCTCAGTCGAAGCGCATTAGCAAAGCCTATCCATTCGTTAACTTTCTTGTTTAATAACAAATCAGACACGTTCATTACACTGTTAGCAGTAAGATTTGCCTCTGCTGCATCTAATTCTGCAAGAACACCTTCATAAATAACTTGACCGTTATCCCATTTGGGCATAGAGTTGGAACTTCCTTGTAAGGCTTCTGTATAGGGAGCCACATCCATGTTATCAACTAGTAATTGAAAACTAAGGGCTCTCAGAACTGTTGCAGCAAATTTATCTGCTTCAGTAGCATTTTCATCCTTTAATATTACGTCAACATCTTCCAGAGCTCCTGCATAAAGAGATCTGTAAGAACGATCTATAATTTGTGATTGTTCTGTAAACGTATATTCGGATAGAATATTATATTGATTAGCTTCAGGCATTTGATCATAATATTGAGCAAAGAAACCTGCATAATTATACATCCCGTCCCCTACAACCGTTGCAATAGAATTTTCTACAGCAGGAAGTACGAGCGCTGAGCTCACTTTAGTCGGGTAATTTGGATCTGTATTGACATCAAGGCTGCAACCCGAAAGAAAAACAGCCAAAGACACTATTGTTATTATTTTTTTCATAAATTTTTATTTTTTAAAATTTAACCATCAAATTAAATCCAAATCTACGAGTACTAGGGTTAGCTGTAAATTCTCCATAATTTCCACTCAAGTCGTTACCAAATGAAGTTACTTCCGGATCAATAAAGGTATTGGTTGCAGGAGTCCATAAAAATAAATTGTTTCCATAGGCAGATATTTTCACTCCTTGCAGAGGAGAATTTTTAAACCACTTGTTTGGGAGATCCCAAGCGAGTACAACAGATCGGAGTTTAACATAAGATTTATCAATTAAAGGAGCACTTCCCAGATCAATTCCACCGTCGCCCCAATAATTTGTGATGTCGCTTGCAGATATAGGGGTTGTATTTTCAACATAAGAAATACTTCCATCTGTATTCGTTACTTCATTGACAGAGTTTGGAATAATAAATGGATTACGGTCATTGTAAGTTGTCTGAATTGCATTCCCAGCAAAGTAGTTTATGTCTTTAGTACGAGAATACATTACTCCACCTTGGCGAATATCAAAGTCTATTCCTAAACTAACGCTTTTGTATTTTAATGTTGTGGAGATACCCAGTTGATATTTGTAATTCATATCACCCACTATTGCAAACGTATCAGCAGCTATTGGCAACCCTGTATTTGGGTTAACAACAACATCTCCTTTTGGGTCGCGTTTTGCAACTTGAGCTTTAAATGTACCTAATGGTTGACCTACAATAGCATACATAGTAGCTCCACCATTTAATCCATAAAGAGTAGCAATTCCACCAAGCTCTTCAGGAAGGCTAATGACTTTACTGTTGTTTTTTGTGAAATTAAATGACAGATCCCAACTAAAATCTTTTGTTTCAATCGGTTTTACTGTTAATAAACATTCAACTCCCTTATTTTCAATTTTTCCTAAATTCATATTCTGAGCAGTATAACCACTTGCAGGATCCATGTTCAAACTAAAAATTTGTTTGTCTGAATTTCGATTATAGTAAGATGCATCTATAGAGATACGTCCATTAAAAAATGCAAGATTACCTCCAAATTCAAATTCAGTAGTAATTTCTGGTGTTAATTTGCTGTTCCCAAGGACATTGCCCTGAGAAAAGGCATTCACACCATTCAATGGAAAGCTGACAGCACCCCACCCAGTGGAATTGGCTGTTGCTTGAGCAAAAACAGGATCAATCATATATACTGAAGCATCGTTTCCTGTTTGACCATATGCAGCTCTTATCTTACCATAGCTCAACCAATCTGAATGATCCATTAGTTCTGTAAAGACAAAACTGGTAGTTACACCAGGATAAAAATATCCCTGATTACCTTTAGGCAGAGTCGAAGACCAATCATTTCTTGCTGTCCCAGTTACAAACAACATATCTTTCCAAGATAAGTCAACTTGTCCGAAGACTCCGATTAACCTTCTTAAGGAGTTATAAGTAGATGTAACCGGTGTGCTTGCCGAATTACTTAAATTATACCATGTTGGAATGTCTAGATTATTCACACTAGAAGTTAAGCTTGAAAATTTACGTTCATTCAAATTGGCTCCTAGTAAACCATTTACTGTAAAATCTCCCAATGAATTATCTGAAAACGTTAAAAGAAAATCCTGATTTAACTCTCTTCGATTCGTTGTTGTAATTGAAACATCTCCCTGTGAATCAGCAAAAACTCCATAATCACCATTAGCAGTACCTGCAAAAAGAGTATTAAGATTTGGAGTTCCATAATCCTGTTCACTATTAGTTTCGTCTAATCCTAATCGATATGTCGCTTTGAAGTATTTCAGAAAATCATAATTTAATTCAAATTTTCCAAAAAGCTTTGAAGCCTTATATTCGTTTTGATAATTTTCCAAAATGTAATATGGATTAGTTACTCCATAAGGTGTGAAATAATATCCAGGACTATTAAACGGATCAGTTAAATCTTTCAGACCAATTATGCTTATATCTCTTGGAATTTGATAAAGTGAATTTACCATTGAAAGACCTTGTCCAGTAGTTGCAAATTTATTAATTTGCGATTCATAATTTATTGATGTTGATATTGTTAAGTCTTTTACCTTGTGACTACCTCGGGCAGAAAATGTATACTTATCATATGTATCTGCATTAGTAGGTAATATACCATTGTCACTCAACTGAGAAAACGAAACAAAATAATCACTATTTTCATCAGCCCCATTAAAAGATAAATTATTAGAATATCTCAATCCGGTATCAAAAAAGTCCTTTACATTATTAGGCAGTGCAACATAAGATTTTAATTTCTGGGAGTTATTATATTCCCAACCGAAAAGCTGCATTGATCCATCAAAACGAGGTCCCCAGCTTCCGTTTTCAATTTGAGTTTTATTTCCATTCCAGCCCATTCCAAATTCATTTTGCATCTCTGGCAATCTAAGAACTGAGGCAAATTGGATACCTCCGTTATATTCTACTCCTATTCCTTTTTTGTTTTGTTTGCCGGATTTAGTAGTTATTAAAATAACACCATTTGCTGCGCGACTCCCGTATAAAGCTGTTGCCGCTGCTCCCTTAAGGATTGTCATGTTAGCAACATCATCAGGGTTAACGGCATTAGCACCGTTCCCAAAATCATAACCATTATTTAATCCATCGCTTGAATACACAGCAGAATTGTTCATGGGGACTCCATCAATTACATACAAAGGTTGGTTAGAACCTGATAACGATGTAAAGCCACGTATTACTACGGAGTTAGAAGCCCCGGGGTCTGAAGAGGTATTTGATATTTGAACCCCAGCTACTTTCCCCGACAATCCTGTCATTATGTCAGATGTTCTTGAAGCTGATATCGCATCTCCGTTGACAGTTGTTGCAGAATAACCTATTGCTTTTTCCGATCGTTTGATACCCATCGCAGTTACAACAACTTCATCAATCAACAACTCATCAGATTGGAGCTTAACTGTCATGTTGTTTTTTGCCTCAACATCAACTGATTTCATACCCACGTATGAAATAACTAAATTTTTAGCATTGACAGGTAAACTTACTGTAAAACTGCCATCTGAATTTGTAATAGTACCGTTAGTAGTACCTTTAACCAAAACAGTTGCACCAATAATTGGTT
>MTLE01001739.1_pt1 | contig 17926 bp, 13 predicted proteins | sample 1982461 | NCBI WGS metagenome assembly MTLE01 (sample SAMN05712605, study PRJNA340218) | biofilm metagenome | isolation source: sample SPL anode biofilm adapted to -200 mV | place: USA | collected 2012-02-03
TATCGGCCTGGCCATCATTCCAGTCTCTGGTTACCGGGATCCTGGCAGACAAGGCCGTGGTAAGGTCGATGGAGCGCTCGGGCGCCCGGCTGATACGCAGGGCTCTGGATCGATTCAACGCCGTCCAGCGATTCTTCATCGGGCTGGGCCAGTACGATCGGGTCATCATCGACAACATGCCGGCGACCATACAGGACTTCACCGCGGCGGTGAAGGAACTGCTGGTGGAAGAATCGACGAGAGGCGCGGTCGTGGCCCGCATCGGTGATGCGGTGCAGGCGGCGGTCTCGAAGCCGCTGGCCGGGTTCGGCTTCCTGTCCGATGCAGTGAAGAACGCCACGGCCCGGGATGATCTGGCCGCAATCCTGCGTGGTGCCGCGTCGACACTCGATCCGGAGCTCTTTGACCAGCTTGCCGGTTCGCTGACAACGGCTCATACTATAGGCGAGCTGATCGATGCAAACCCCGGACTGGCAGAACGGCTCGTGCCGGCTCTGACGGGATGGCTTGCCGCTCGACTCGACGCGAACGCGTCGACAGGCGGGCACGGTGGAGCGAGTGGGTCGGGTGAGTCGGGTGAGCCGGATGCGGCCCCACCGCTCAGGCGTGTCGTCGCCGCCTTCGCCTCGGCCTTCATCCGCTCGTTCATGGCGACCGCTGGAGCCGAACCGCTGTCCATGACGCTGTCGGTCGATCAGGCCGAACTGGAGGCCCTGTCCACTTCGGTGGCCGATGGACTCGTGGAGCTTGCCGCGAGGGAGAGCTCGGGTATCTTGCGTTCGCTCGATGTTCGCACGCTGGTCGTTGATAAAATCGATTCGCTCGATATGATAGAAGTGGAACGAATGATACTGCGCGTCGTAGACAAGGAACTTGGCGCCATAACCGCCTTCGGCGGCATTCTTGGCGCGATCATAGGCATATTTCAAAGTCTGTTCATGTTCCTGCGGTAGGCCGCCGCGGGGTCGGCCCCCAAGAGGGCCAGATCGGAAAAAGTGCGTGGAGCCCGGTACGAGATTGCTTATTGTCGACGACAACTCAGTGTTCGTCGAGACCGTCGTGGCGATGGTCGATCCGGCGGAGTTCGAGGTGCATCGCGCGTATGGCGCCGCGGAGGCGCTCGAGGTGGCGGAGCACGCCCGCCCGGCGATCGTCTTCCTGGATATTGTCATGCCCGATGGCGATGGCTACGATGTCTGCATAGGATTGCGGCGCCTGTTCAAGCATTCCCCCATTCAGATCGTGCTGATGTCGGCCACCCGTGACATCGAGCGCCTGCAGAAGGTGCTCGATGCCGGCGCTGACGATTATATGAACAAGCCGTTCGACGAGCTGGAGTTCCAGTTCCGGCTCAAGGCGGCGATGATCCGCCTGAGGACCCAGAAGCATCTGCTGGACGAGCGTGAGTTCTACAAGCAGGCCGTCAGGCAGGAAGAAGACCTGACGGTCAAGCTGCTCGATCGCCAGATGGGCCTCAAGGAGTCGCTCGCAAGCCTGGAGAACCGACGTGAGGGGCTGGAGCGGGACAACACACGGCTGGCCGCGCTGGCCAGGTACGACGTGCTGACCGGCCTGCTCAACCGTCACAGCCTGAACGCCAGGCTCGAGCTGGAAATCCGCCGCGCGGAAGAGGAAGACCTCGATCTGGCCGGCATGATGATAGACATAGACAAATTCAAGTCGGTCAATGATTCGTTTGGCCACCTGGTCGGAGACGATGTTCTGAAGATGGTCGGCGATGATCTGAAGAAGTGTCTGCGGCGTGAGGACTTCGCGGGGCGCTATGGTGGTGAGGAATTTTTCGTAATTCTGCCAGGCAGCGGCCTCGATACCGTCATGGCCATAGCCGAGCGCATCAGGGCAACGATAGAAGGCTCCAGCGTGACGCTGGCCGGGGCACGCGTATCGGTCACCGCCTCAATCGGCGTGGCGCTGTTCCTGCGAGGCGACTCGATATCGGACTGGGTCGGGCGCGCCGACCAGGCGATGTACCGGGCCAAGCAGCTCGGCCGCAACCGCGTCGAGGTCTGAGCTACCGGCTTTTGGGCGCGGCGCTGCGCGCATCGACCAGGGCTGCTGCGGCCGCGCACAGGTAGAACGATCCGGTCACGAGGAGGGGCAATCCGCGGCGCGATGCCTCGGCCAGGGCGCGCTCGATGGCCTCGTTCGTCTCGTCGATCCGTGTGACCGCGAAGCCTGTGTCCGTGAATGCCGCCGCTATCTCCGCAGGATCGCTCTCCTTGAAGGTGCCAGGCCTGGTTACCGTGACGCTCCGGAAGAGCGCCGACAGGGCCTCGGCCATCGGGCGGGGTGGCTTGCCTTTGGCACAGCCGAACAGCAACACGCCGCCGCGAGGGAAGAGCCGACCGAAGTCATCGGCACAGGCGCGTACCGAGTCGGCCGTATGCGCGCCATCGATGACGACCGTGGGATCACCCGGTATGATCTCGAAGCGGGCCCGCAGCCGTGCCCTGGCAATGCCCCGTTGTATCGCCTCGACGCTGGAGCCGAGGCTGCGGCACACCATCGCGGCCAGCGCGGCGTTCCGGGCCTGCACCAGTCCGATCAGCGGGGTGCGCACTTCGAGCGGCCCGGCAAAGAGCGAGTCGTCGCGCCAGTCAATGATGGCGCTGGTTCCGGCCGGGCCGATGCTGTATTCGCGTATGGCCGCTTCTTCGTCGAGCACGCGCAGGGGCGAACCCAGTTCTGCCGCCCTGGCGCGTATGACCGCCAGCGCTTCCGGACGCGCAGCGCTCGTGAATGCGGGCACGGCGCGCTTGATGATGCCCGCCTTCTCGAAGGCAATCTCGGGTATCGTCGTTCCAAGCAGGTCGGTATGCTCCAGCTCTATCGAGGTAATCGCACAGACCGCCGGTTCCACGATGTTGGTCGAATCGAGTCTGCCGCCAAGGCCCACCTCGATGGCGGCACTCGTGCATCCGGCATTCCTGAAACACAGGAAGCCGAGCATCGTCAGCAATTCGAAGTAGGTCGGCGTCTCGCCGCCTGGAAAGTCATCGGGGCTTTCCTTCTCGAGGCGCTCCGACAGCTCGACCGCGGCCTTGATGATGTCCGGTTCGGAGACCGGCAGCATGTTGATGGCGATGCGTTCGGTAAAATGCAGAAGGTGCGGCGATGTGTACAGGCCAACCGCCGGCTCATCGACGCCCAGTATCGACGCTATCATCGTCGCGGTCGATCCCTTGCCCTTGGAGCCGGCGACATGCACGATCCGGTATGCCGCATCCGGCCTGCCGAACAGCTCGCGCAAAGCCTGCATGCGGTCCAGCCGATAAGCCGTCGGCTCGAGCCTGCGCTCGAAATTCAGAAAGCGGTCAAGATAGGCGTACACCTCGTCGGAATTGCCGAATTGCATGGTCATCCTCGATTCTCGGTCATCGCGCCGAATCCGCCATCACTGCCTTGATGATGGCCAGCGCCACGTCGATTCCGGTGGCGCGCTCAAGTTCCTCGAAGCCCGGGCACGAGTTCATCTCGCAGACCCGAAAGGTCGTCTGGCGCTCATCGGCTATCAGGAAGTCAACGGTGCCGTAACGCATTCCCGACAGCCTGAATATCCGCTCCGCCTCCGCGCGCAGGCTGGCAGGCGGTTCGTACAGTTCCATCGTGCCGCCGGCATGGGCATTGGAGGCGAAGCCGGGCGCGCGCCGCATCACGGCGACCGACGCGGCGTCATCCATGGCCGCCTGGGCAAAGCCCGCGAAGAAGAAACGGATATCCACGCCACGGCTCGCCACGACCATGTCCTGGGCCAGGTACGGATCGCTGGTCAGCACCCCTGAATCGACGAGCGCGTTCCAGTCAGCTGCCGACTCGATAGGTACGACACCGCGGCCCATCTTGCCGAAACGCGGTTTTGCCACAAAGGGAAGGGGAAGGGGGACGAGTGCCTTCGATGCGATATGGTCGAGCGGCTCGGTCGTTGGATGCGGCACGCCGATCGACGCGAAGAACCGTGCCGAGCGGTACTTGTCGCGTGCGAGCAGCGTGGCCTGCGCTCCATTGACCGTCTCGATGCCCGCGGCCTCCATCGAGTCGTACAGCTCCTGCGGCAATTCACCGCGCAACAGGGCCGTGTGCCCGCGGCACGCGTCGACGGCGGTTTCGATCGAAGCGCCGGGACCGAACACGATCCCCGCGTAGTCCAGGCCAAGCAGCCTGGCGGCCTCGGCCAGGCGCCGGGATGGAAAGAACTGGTCCAGATAGGCAGAGTCGTTTGTCTTGAGTCCGTAGACCAGCCGCAAGCCCATAGCGGCGGAGTATAGCGGCGATGCGCGCCTCAGGCAAGCAGAAGGATCGACCAGGCCGCGGGCCAGAGCACCGCGCCGGAGGCGGATGCCCGGCGGATCGCATCGATCAGGGGCGGCAGCGATTCGGCTCCAAGGGCCGCGGCGATGGCACTGCCATAGGTCGATTCCGCCGACAGCCATGCCGCGGCTTCCCGTTCACCCAGCGCCCGCCTCGACTGATATCGATACTCGGTACCGTCGCGGTGGCCGAAACCGGCTGCGGCAAGCGACTCCCGCAGCGTTGCCGCCGTGAGTCCTGGTGCCTTGTCCGAGGCATAGAAGGCCGCGTCCGCCGCCAGAAACTGCTCGAACAGCCCTGCATCGACGAAGGGTCTGGCCAGATCCGGCAGTATGCCCGCCAGAGGTGTCCGCTCGGCCACCACGACGGCAACCGGCTGGCCGCGGTCCCGTGCCAGCGCGGTGGCGCAGTCACGCAGGACCGCGCAGGTGCCGCCGCCGGACAGGTAGCCGGCCGCGACGATCAGGTCGAAGTTGCGATGGCCTGCCGTCCGGAAGGCGGCTTCGGCAAGGGGCTCGCCATCAGCGGCAAGGCCGAGCGATGGTTTGTGGATATCCTCGACATCGGCAAAGGCGTAGGCCAGGCGCTCGATGGAGGCCTGGTCGCGGCACAGGCCGCAGGCCGAGCCTTCGGGGCAGAGCCTGACCGCCTCGCGCACCAGGAGGCCGTCATCGGCGGCCAGCACGAGGACGTTGGCGTGGCGCGGAGGAAAGGCCAGCTTGAATACGGCGTCGCGGAGGCCCGAAAGGCCGCTGGCCGTTCCCGCTTCTGCCCGGTCGGTCCATGAGCCGGCGGCGGCTCCCGCGGCCGCCACCTTCGCGTCAAGATCGCCGGACAGCCAGGCCGCCAGCTGGGCGTCGCGCCGCCTCAGCACCTCATCGCGCACGCGGGCCTCGTAGCCCTGCGTGCCCGGCTGATAGAACAGCGCTCCTTTGAGCGACTCGGGCAGGTACTGCTGGGCCGTCCAGTGGGTGCGGTAGGCATGCGGATACAGGTAGCCCACGCCATGGCCCAGCCCTTCTGCATCGCGGCTGGCGTCCTTCAGATGGTCCGGCACCGACGCGCTCTCCGCCTCGACGGCGGCCAGTGCGTCAAAATAGGCCAGGCTGGAGTTTGACTTGGGCGCGGTAGCGAGGTAGAGCGCGGCCTGGGCCAGATGGAACTGGCCCTCCGGCAGGCCAATCCGCTCGTAGGCCGCCGCGCACGATTCGACCACACCTATCGCGTCGGGATCGGCCAGCCCTATGTCTTCGCTGGCCGATATCAGCAGGCGCCTGAATATGAAGCGCGGATCTTCCCCCGCGTACACCATGCGGGCCATCCAGTACAGCGCCGCGTCGGGGTCGGAGCCACGCACGCTCTTGATCAGGGCGCTGGCCGCATCGTAGTGGTAGTCGCCATCCTGGTCGTACAGCACAGCGCGCCGCTGTATGCTCTCCTCGGCGGCCTCCATCGTCACGAGGACCGGGGTGCCATCGGCCGGCGGCCATGGTTCGACGCTGGTCTCGACCGCGAGCTCCAGCGCGTTGAGGAGGCTCCGCGCGTCGCCGTCCGCGACCTTGATCAGGTGCTCGAGCGCCCCATCCTCGAAGGTCACGCGCCAGCGACCATAGCCGCGCTCGGCATCGGCGAGAGCGGCCAGGGCCGCGGCGCGCAGGTCATCGTCACCAAGTGCGTGCAGCTGGAACACCCGCGAGCGGGACACGAGAGCCTTGTTCACCTCGAAGAAGGGGTTCTCGGTGGTGGCGCCTATCAGGATGATCGTGCCGTTTTCAACGTATGGCAGCAAGGCGTCCTGCTGGGCCTTGTTCCAGCGGTGCACCTCGTCGACGAACAGGATGGTCTTGCGGTCGTACAGCTGCCGCTCGCGCCTGGCCGACTCGACCGCGTCGCGTATGGCCTGCACGCCCGACAGCACCGCGTTGATGGACAGGAACCTGGACTTGGTGGTGTTCGCTATGACGCGCGCCAGAGTCGTCTTGCCGGTGCCCGGAGGGCCCGAGAGTATTATCGAAGACAGCCTGTCGCGCTGTATCGCCCGGCGCAGCAGGCGGCCAGGGCCGACGATGTGGTCCTGGCCTACGAATTCATCGAGCCGGCGCGGCCGCATCCTGTCCGCCAGGGGCCCCGGCGCCTGGCCGGCTCCCGCCTCGGCGAACAGATCGTCGCTCACGCGCCTATTCCCTGATCCACCAGTCCCAGCCGTTGGCATGGTCTGCCGTGCCGGAGTAGGTGTCCGACCACAGTCCATAGCCATCGGTCATCGCGAAGAGCCTTTTTTCTGTAACAAAATACGGCATGGCGCTGACCGACCTGCTGTCTAGGCTGGTATCGAAGTTGACAGCGCTTGCCGTCAGATGGTGATCGTCGGTCGGCGTGCTGCTGGCAAAGGTGGTCGCGAAATTGGCCGCGTCGAATTCCAGGTAGCCGCCGGCTGGAGGTATGTCCGAGCTCGAGCGCGGAATCCTGTTCGTACCGACGACCAGAATCGGGTCCGGCGCCGCGGCGATGTACGTCGGTGCGGAGAGCGAATAGATCTTGCCCAGCGAATTCTTGAAGGGGCCGGCTGTCGCCGACAAGGTTGCACCAGAATCGGTCGAACGATACAGATAGCCGTTGCGGCTGGATACAATGATGCCGCCAGAACCATCGGAACAGACGCCCGAGTATGCGTTGCCAGCCGTCGTGGAAAGCACGGCCAATGTGCTTGCGCTGGTACCGCTGACCAATGAGTCACCCGCGGTGAAGATGTAATTGGTACCATCCCAGGCAACCGATGTGGGAGCGCCGATGGTCGCGTTGGCGGTGACACCGATGCCGGACGATGTGAATGCTGCACCGTTGAGATAGTAGATCGAGTACGTCTGAGCCACACTGGTATCGGTCCGTACATTCGCGGTCACCGCAAACAGATGATCGTTCGCGACCATGATGCTTCGCAAATACTCGGTCGCCACAGGGAAAGCAGCATCCACCGCCGTCCAGCTTGTTCCGTCATAGGCCCACACCCCGAGGCTGGTCCTGGTCGTCACGTCGCTGAAGGCGACATAGAGCTTGTCAGGAGCACCTGTCACTACGGCACCGCTGTCCGCGAAGAGGGTGTCGGAGGCAGAGGCGGAGCTGCCTGGCAGCGAGACGCTGGCCTTGGTCCACTGCGTGGCGCCGGCTGCCTTCTGCCACAGGACGCCCATGCCGGAATACCAGGTGGTGCCCAGCCGGGCGACAAACGTCGGGCTGGCGTATTCTATCGCCGGGGTCATCGTCTTGTTTACGGGAGTCTCGGCCGCGACGCTGGCAAAGATGCCGGTCGGGCCCTCGGCGCAGGATATCAGCGCCATTGCCGAAATGGCCAGGGCCGCGAGCAGGGCGCGGCGTATCATGGTTTTCATCGCTATGCTTCCTTGCATCACAGGTGGTAGGAGACTGACAGCGTCGCTTCCATGAAGAAGCCAACGCGGTTCTGCGTTGAATCGGCGTAGAACTGCGGTACCACGTCGCCAAAGAGGTTCAAGGAATAGCTCATGTCGGTTGACGCGCGCCACAGCAGCGACGAGCCGAACTTGGCCAGCGCGTCCACATGCTTGTCGTTGTCCAGCGCCGTGATGGCCAGGCCCAGGCCGGCCGTCGGCGCAATCGTGAAGGCGCCGAGCGGGAAGACCCTGACGGCGCGCAGCGACAATGGAGCCACGAACAGGCGCCGGTCATTGACGGTGCCGATGAAGCCGCCGGCCAGATCGCCTGCCAGCGCCCACTTGTCATTGAGGAAGCCTGCGTACGACAGGGAAAATGCGAAACCGAGGTTGGAGTTGGCGGGCAGAAACGCCGCGCCCGAAGGATCATAGAAGCCCAGCGGAATCATCGTGCCGAGCGACAGCGACAGCATGCCGTCACCGCGCTCGAAGGCCTTGTATTGGGTCGACGCGAGTGGTGCCGCGGTGGCATTCGCGTCCGCGCCGGGTGTCTCGGCGGTAGTGCCCGAGGCTGTGCCTGTCGCCGGAGCCTCCTGGGCAAAGGCGGGCAGGCTGAGTGTCAGCGCGGCCGCGAGTATGAGCATGGGAAAGGAGCGCATCGTTCCTCCAGATTCTGGTTTGTCATGAGCCGCGACTATAGCACGCGACCCCTGCCCCTGAAAAGGCACGAGATTGCCCGGAGTTACGGCCTATCGAGCGCGCTGGCCGGCGCGAGCGGAGGAGAGGGTCGCCCATGACGACTGCAGGCTTGGATCGGCTTCCCAGCACAATTCCAGCTGTGCCAGGAGGTGCGTCTTGGTCCTGATCGCCTGGCCTTTGAGCAGTGCCGTCAACTCGGTGGATGACGGCGGCGCGGCCTGGCTCGGCGTGGCGCAATAGACGCCAATGCCAGCCGTAAACGGGCCAGGCAGCCATGCGGTGGCGCTGCCGGCGATTGGAACGAGGTCGGCCAGAGCGGAGGCGACCGATGCCGATTCCGCGGGAAACCTCAGGAATGCCTCAGAGCCGACCATCTCGAGCGATGTCAGCTCGAAGGGCAGCCTCAGGCGGGAAGCGAGCCCGGCCAATGCCGCTCCATCGATCGGCTGGGCGAGCCAGGCGAGTACCGGGTAATCGAAGTAGGCACGCGCGCTCGACGCACCCATCATCGTCCAGAGCGCCATCCGCAACTCGGAAATGGTCCGGACTATATTGCCCGGGGGCACCATCGCCAGCGCTATCGACGATATGGTTTCCGTTGTTCCCAAAGCCATGAAGACATAGTATACTTGGTCCTATCACTTGTAAAGGAAACTTATATCATGATGCATCGGGTCGAACGGCTGGCCAGCAGGCTGACCGCAACAATTTCATCCTGGCCTGGCATCGAGTGTGTCGTCTCATGCGAAGCCTCAGAGACAGATGTGCTCGATCCGTACTTCGCGCTTGTGCTCGATGTGTACTGTTATGGCGCGATACCCGCCGCCGACGAGCGGCAGGCGCTGTTCGACAATCCCGGCGCCTTCGAGGTGTCTCGCAGCGGAGAGAAGGACAGGTTCTTTCTTGACAGCCTGCCCATCCGTATAGAATACAAGCGGACCAGGATCATAGAGAATCTGGTCTCGGGCGGCCTGGACACGATGTTCGTCTTTGGCGCGTCGGGAACCTACATGCTGTATCGGCTTGTCAACGGCAGCGTGCTGTACAGCAAGTCCGACTGGCTCGAGCGCCAGCGCACCGCCTTGGCTGAAAGCCCGAAGGAATTCTGGGAACGCCTCCGCGAGACCTACCAGCAGAAGATGGAACACTGCCTGAGCGATCTTGGCGGGGCGGCCCTGAAGGACGACCGCTTCTTCTATTTCATATCGCTGTCTGGTTTTCTGCGCGCCTGCGCCTCGGCTCTCTTCGCGCTGAACAAGGAGTGGGAGCCTTCCGAGCGTCACATGACAGACGCGCTGATGGCGCTTCCATCCTTGCCGGATGATTTTGCCGGACGCTGGGCCCTGCTGATGCGTACCGATGGCTCGCTTGAGCCTACCAAGCGCTACCAGGTAGCGCAGCTCATTGCCAGGAGCATCTTTGCGCTCGACTGAACAGACGCTCTGGTGTCTGGCGCTGGCCATCATGGTGGTGTTCTCCGCCTCGTGCGGGCCGAACTATCTCGAGGGCATCGCGTTCACCAAGGCAGATGCTTCCGCGTCCCGGCTCTATCTGGCCAGTGGCGGCGCTCCCGAGCTCGTGGATGGACATGCGCTGCTCGCGCCGGGCACACGGGTGCGTCTGGGCCTCGACCACGGGGTTGCCGTCGGCGCAGGCGACGATGTCGTGGTCGCGGCCAGCGGCGTCGGCACACTGGATATCAAGGTCTTTGGCGGTGGTTCCAGGGATGTGCCGGTCGCTGGCGGCAGCTTCGTGCTGATAGCCGGCATGCGGGCCGACCTGCATCTTGCCGTTCCAGCCGGCGTGGCGGTGGCCTTCGTCGAATTCCAGGCTGGCTCCATGTCTCCCGTGCGCCTCGACGGACTCGGGCTTGGCTCCTCCTTCAAGGGCATAGAGCTGGGACAGGGATTCTATCGGGTCGATTCGTCGACGTCACCGCGGTTTGATTCAGGCCGGCTGGTTTCCGCCTTGCTTGGAGCGCCCATCGATGCCGATGCCTCCGTAGTCGTACGATTGGCCGAGGATGGCGTGGTGCGCATCACGGGGCAGAGTTGCGCCACGGGCGCGACAGCTGGCACCGGTTTCGAGGCGGCCATCCGCTCGGCTTTGCCGCTTGCGATACCGCGCCTCTCGCTCGATGCATCGCCGGGAGCCATCGGGGCGCGGGTGGAATCCGAAGCCGGCATCGTGTCCATCGCCGTGCAGGCGGGTGATGGCGCTCCAGTGGCAGACCTGTACGCGATGCTCGCGGCGCCGGCCCCCGCCGGGGACTATGCGCTCTATCGCTGGGATATCCTGCCCGACACGCTGCTTTTCGATTTCCGTGATTATGCGACGCAGGATCTCTATCTGAAGCGCCTGGCATTCTTCGCCGAAAAGCCGGGGTTTCGAGGGCGGCTGGCGGGCGATGCCGAAATTGCGTCGCTGCATGGATGGAATGCGCACGACTATTCGCCCGAGACGCTGCGGGCCTTCTATTCGCTGGCGCAGCGGCAGGGCTTTCAGCTGAACCAGCAGGAGCTGTCATTGCGTGCCGTGCTGCTGGAGCGTGGCGTGCTGGTCAAGACAGGTGATGGCACAATCGCGGCGGGACGAGGCGCCATCGTGTCGGTCTCACGCGAGTCGAGTCCGACACTCAGGCGGGTCTTCATCGACCATGAGTCATCACACGCGCTCTTCTTTCAGGATGCCGCATACCGCTCGCTGGCACAGGAGCTGTGGGCCTCGCTCGATGCGGCCTCGGTTCGATTCTGGACGGTGCATTTTGGGTGGCGCCGCTACGATACTTCAGACCGCTATCTGATGTATAACGAGATGCAGGCCTATCTGGTGCAGCAGCCCGTTTCCTCGGTCAAGACGTACTATGAATCGGTGGTGGCCCAGCTGGTGGCTGCGAAGCTTGATCAGACACGGCCTGGCACGATCGCGCGTCTCGAGGCTGACGCACCGGCTGCGATAGCGGTTGCGGAACAGAACGCGGCTCGCCTCGACGGCTATCTCCGCAGCCACTGGGGCATCTCCGGTGGCCGCTTCGGCAGGGCGCACCGGTTCTGAAGGTTTCTGGCTCGGCGCGCCACGGCTATTATCGAATCCGCTCCAGTTCATCACGGACGACCGTTCCACACCAGGTTCGCGTCAGCGAAAGCAGTTCCGCTGGCTGCGGCGGCGCATCTCCGGCCTCGCGCCTGAATGCCGCGGCTGATGGCAGCATGGTCGTCCAGACATCCTGCTCATGGGCGCCCAGGGCATCCAGATAGCTGGCGGCATGCTCGCGCGGCTCGGGCAGTGCCGCGATATCCGCGGCATACCCTGACAGGAATTCGGAAGGCTTCTGGAAGGGCCTGCCCGCGGCGAATACCTTGCCCACCTGGCTGATCAGGGCGGCCATGGCCGTTTCGGTAGCCGCGGCGACACCGTTGCCGCGCACGCGGTCAAGTCTGGTCGGTATCGACAGAGCGAGCCGTTCCAGCCGTTCGCGATAGGCGACCAGGGGCTTGGTAACGTACCGGAACCCCTGATCGTCATCCTCGCGTACAAGCGTCTGGTTTCGGAGCAGGAAATCGGCAAACAGTGACTCGAACGGCTTGAGCCTCGATTGCCTGATGTCGAAGTACGGATAGATGTAGGTGCCGCGGGCATAGCTCTTTCCGGATGGATACGAGAAATCGGCGCCAAAGAGACGAATGGTCCTGGCTCCAAGGTAGGTTGCCAGCGATACGGCGGCATGCGTCACGTTGCCACCCGAGGTGTCGATCTCCGGAAACGCACGATATCGGCCGGCGATGTAGCGGGCCAGCGGGTGGCCGGACGAGAAGAAGTATGGCCTTGAAGCCAGCCTGGCTACCGTCGGCGGCGACGCCAGATCAAGGAAGAGCGGTATGTGTTCCGGAAGCCCCAGCGAGAAATGGTAGTAACTGATGTGCTGACAATCGATGCTGATGACCGCGTCCGGCTCGATGCCCCGCGCAAGCAAGGCGCGCAGGCTGGTATCGGTTGCGATGAGGAATGTGTTCCGTGGTCTTGCCGCTATCTCGTCATAGGCCAGTTCGAGCGACGGACCTGCCGCGGTGACCATCGCGGCGTGGATGGGGCCGACCGGTGGGGTCGGCCTGTCGGATGTCTCCAGGTTGCGCACGATGTTGGTGAACCAGCGCTTGCCAAAGAACGACTGCACCGAATAGTCATCCGAAATGGCCATGATCGTGCCACGGATCAGGTCAGTCGCCCGCTGATACCGCGCGGGGTCGGCGTCGATTCTGCCACGAAGTGGAACCGACACAAAGTCACCCGTTATCGAAGGCACGTAGCTGGAAACGATTGCCTCTTCAAGCTCGTCATCGAGTGGATCGATCAGGAGCCGCACGCGGCGATCACCGAGAATATGGGTCAGGTCGATGGCTTCGAGCACGGCCCTCAGGATGCCCGCGTCATATTCGATGATGACGGCTCTGGTGACCCGTTCGGTGCGCAGCAGCGAAGAGGCAACGAAGCCGGCGCCGAGTCCCAGCAGGGCGTAGAACCCGGTGCGCGGGTACTGGGCAGCCAGGCGGGTTGCCTCCCGCTCCGGGTCTACGCGCGAGTGCATGAAAAGGTTTCTGCCGCCGCGCTTGACATAGGGGACCGGCAAGCCGTTGCGGGACGGCTCGAACCCGACGAGGGGACTGGCCTCTGCGTAGCGCAGCCGGTCAGTGCACAGCTGGCCGTGGCGCGACGCTATGGCCAGCATGTTGCGCTCGAAGATCTGCGGATCGTTCATGAGGCGCTCCACGGAATGGCTGGATCGACCAGCCGTGCCGCCGCGAGCCGTGAGGCCGTCAGCACCGCGGACAGCATCTCCGGGTCGGCTTCGGCCCGAGCGGCACGAGCCAGAAGCTCGGCCGAATGTCCTGGGTCCAGCGCCTTGAAGAGCAAGGCGGCCTCGTATGGTATTGGGAGGCCGTTCGTCACGGCAGACGCCGCCTGTTCCCGGGCATCGGCAATCAGTCGCTCGAGCATCGCTTGCGCGGCTGAACCGGCATCGGCCTGGCACATACCGCTATCGCGTATGGATGCATGGACTGGAACGGCCATCGACTGAAGTGCCAGCTCCTGCTCCATGGTGGACCGCCGAATTGGCAGCTCGACCGGTGAATCACTGCACCTGAAGGTGCGATAGCGGTCCGCGGGTCCAGGCGCCATGGTGGACGCATAGGTGGTGAAGGTCCGCGACAGGCGCCAGTGGTGGTCGCGGCCTGGATAGGCATCGAGTATTCGGGCGCTGCGTCGTGAATAGGACGGCTGCAGCCTGGTCGCATGCTCTGCTTCCACAAAATCAAGCGCGTAGGGTACCGCATGATCCGCCATGGCATGCGCCGCCAGATCAAGGCCGACCACGCCGACCGGGCCGGTTGTGCTGGCCAGGGCCAGGGCGATCGCCGTGCCGGCCGAACTGCCCGATGCCTGAGCCGTATGGGATGACATGCCCGCCGTCTGCAGCGCGGCGCGTTCGAAGGAAAGGCCAGTATCGAGCGGAACGATGGAAGAGGCGCCGAACAGAAGGCCTGGGGCGAACGCGCTCGGCGGCATGGCGACCGGCGTGCGCCGGCGTATGGCCGCGTATAGATGATGACCGTTCCAGTAGCCAGGGTCGGTGGCTATGACAAGATCAGGCTCCAGGCCCGCCTGGCTCAAGGCAGCGTGCGCGGAAGCGAGCGACCACAGCGCTACATGCTGGCGGTACCGGTGGATATCGCTCAGACTGTCTGCCAGGCCGGGCCCGGCACAGGCGACAATGATCGGAGCATTGCCAGGCTCGATGGTTGCCAGGGTGACTCTGGACGTGGCGAATCGCAGGCTGTTGCGCAGCCAGCGGCCAGACCAGAAGGCGCTCGTGGCGGTGTCTGCGCTCGCCTTTTGCAGTTCTGCCATGACTGCGGAGCGAATCATCCCGCTGGACTCCGGAAATTGTGTTACGACCGGCGGCCACTCGATCAGAGCGACGCCACCGGCGAGCCGCTCCCCGGCAAGCGCAGCCGCCAGGACCGATGCCAGCGGTCTGGCGCTCGCAGGTGACCACTGGAGGCTCGGAAGCTGGACCTCGGTGCCATCGAACTCGGCCGTCGGCTGCAGCAGTACGGTACAGGCATGCGGAAGCTGCTCGCTGATGATGCTCCCGATATAGTTGCGGCCGCCGCCCAGTATGAAGACGATGGAAGGATGCTTGCCAGCCAGCGCTGCCACTACATGGCGTCGCGCCTCTTCCATTGGAGCGTACTTTGAATGAAAGAGGTGTGGGCGCGCTTCAGAGACCATCGATGAAGGCGGCGCACTCTCGCTCGGCGTGCTCGATCGAGACATCCAGCAAGCGGAAGTTATCCGCGTGTATGTTCATGATCTCGGCACTGCATGTTGCCTTGCGCAGCGTCAGCAGCATCTGTGAAGCTATCAGCTCAGGATCGGCCTCGGTGTGGCTGTAGAATCCACAGAGGAGCCTGGTACCATCGAGCCTGAGGCATAGGCCAAAGTCAGCGACGATGCCTAGAATCGACGCCTGGACCTCGTCGAGCACGGAGGCAGCCGCTGAATGGGGACAGCGCCGGGTGACGCGTGCGACCAGTTCTCCACAGTCAAGGACGAAGAGCGACGCATAGCGAAACAGCCGGGCCTTGCAGCCATGCACGATGGAACCCGCGCTGAGTGGACCGCGTTCAGGCAGGGCCTGCGCCTTCGAGGCTGACGCGGCCGAAGACCGCTGTGCATGGCGCTGCAGCACCGTGCACAGCGGTGCCGGTATGGGTAGCGTCGCGCCCATGCCGATGAAGCGCTCATTGCCAAGGGCCACGACCCGCCAGCTCGGCGCACCGGCAGGGTGGTCCGCCACCGGCAAATCGAGCGAAACCGCAGTGTCGGCTTCTGCTGCATGGCGTATCAGCTGATCTTGAAGACGGGGCGCCTGTTTCGACAGGCCAAACCACGCATGCAGGAGGAGCGACGCTCCGTATCCGCGGCAATAGAAGGCCGCGATACATGGACTTTCTGCCAGAATTTCTATGATCAGGCGGGGTGCAAGGCACGAATCGGCTACGGAGTCGATTCGTGCAATGGTCGCCTCAAATGGATCTGATATCGCTGTGGCTATCGGAGCTTTTTTTTTTCACTGATAGCCAGCAAGCCTTCACGCCGCGGCTTCGCGGACGTGAGGCTCGAGGCCTTGTCGAGTAGTCCCATCAGAGCAACCCCAAATCATCGAACAGCCGCTTGTACGTATCGTAGTATTCGCTTGATGCGAATTCTTCTATTTTTTCTTCCGGCAGCGAAGCAAGCAGCTGATCGAGATACAACAGCACGGACTTGACATCGTGCTTCAGCTTGTCCGGGACATCGGAAGGGGGCAGGGCAGTTGGCTCGGCTTCGGGAATGTCGGTCGATGCCTCCGGCTCTGCAATGGGCTCGGGGGCCGGCATCGCGGCGTGCGCGGCCGGAGCAGAAGCTGGAGTCGGAGCCGGCGAGCTGGGAGCGGCCATTGCTTCGTCCGGAACGGCAGCTTCAACGAACAGTGAATCATCAAGGCTGGTGGGAATGTCGTCGGGATGGAATTCTACCGGCTCGGTCGAGCTGGTGTACGAGTCATCTTCGTCAATCGATTCCAGCAGCTCGATCTCGTCCTCCACCTTGGCAGGGATGTCGGATTCTTCTATGTGCAGGTCGACTCCGGCGGCCTCGGAAGCGAAAGGCTCATCATCGAGCGTCAGCACATCGTCGATTTCCTCGAGTGTCTCGGGAAAGGCATCGACGGTCGACACGACCGGCGCTTCTTCACCATCGACGTTGAGGATCAATTCCGAATGGTCCGTCTCCGCCGGCAGCTCGAAGGGTTCAATCTCCTCGATTTCCTCGACGGCGGCCTCTGCCATCGGCAATTCTTCATCCTCGGCGCCGAACGTCGAATCGATCAGTACGTCGAGGTCCGAGGGATTGGGCTCGACCAGCGGCACATCCTCAAGGGGCATGCCATCGAGTTCGGCAAGCCCTTCGGACGATCCTTCATCGAGGAAACTCGTGTCTTCCTGCAAAGGCGTCAGCGGTGTCAATCCTTCCGACTCGTCGAGCGCCGTCAATGACTCTATCGTTTCGGCTTCCTCAGGAGTCGGTTCGATGGTGGGCAATTCTATCGCTTCGATGCCTGGCGCCTGCTGCGACGCATAGTCGCCATCCTCCGGTAGAAGATCGAGCTCCTCGGGCAGCTCGACGAGCGGAGGTTCAGCCTCATTGAGCTCATCAGCAAGAGCCGCTTCTTCGGTGAAATCGGCGGTATTGAGGATATTGTCCAGTTCATCGCCGGTCAGCGCTATCGTATCGTCGTCCTCATCATCGAAGAAACCGCCCGTTGCCGCCTCTTCTGCTGGCTCTGGTTCCGCCTCCGAAGCAGGCTGGACCGCAGCGCCTTCAGCCTTGAGCGTGCCAAGCTGGCTCCTGAGGCTGACCAGCTCTTCCTTTATCGACGAGAGTTCAAGCGCTATCTGCTTGAGGAGATCAGATGATGGCGCCTCCTCCTGTGCACTGCCGGGTGCCATGGCTGCTTCGGGGGCGCCACCGTCGAGTCCCAGGTCGGGCATCACGTTCGCCATCGAGCCGTCTTCCTGGTCGATAAAGGCATCCATCGATATTGACGAGCCCGTTGCGGCCTCGTAGGTCTGTTGCTTGCGCGGTTCGGGCTGGGCGGCAGGCTGTACCGGGGCAACGGGCGCCTCGGCGCCAATCGAGTCTATGTCTACCGATTCGAAGTCGGCGGCAAGGTCACGCTCCGGGGTCTCGAAGCCCAGTGCGTCAATAGTCTCGTTGGTGTCTACTGAAGGAATCGTGTCGTCGAATTGCAGATCGATGTCGAGCGACTCGAACTGATCACCTAAAGGAGGCTCGAGCGTCTGTGCGGCGATCGATGGCGGGGCCGATGGAGTCTCCGGCATGCCAAGCGATTCAAGTGATGGCCCGGATGCATCCTCAAGGTCGTCGCCGAGGCCAAATTCCTCTATGCTGATATCGGTGGTAGCGAAGGCATCGGCCGCTGCCGTCGGCTGCTCGTGCTTCGGTTCTGATCGATGCGCGGGCTCTACCGGTTCCGCCGTTGGCTCAAAGTCGAAATCCTCGAGCGACATGTCAATGATCGATTCATCGGCATGGCTGGAAGCTGCTGGTGCTTCTGGAGTGCTGGTTTCTTCAGGTAGTTCTTCGGAGAGCTCGAATGGCTCATCGAGTGACAGATCATCGAACGCTTCAGAGCCTGTTTCGGTGCTGGCTGCGCCCTTGTCTTCTGCAGGTTCATCAGGCAGGTCGAAGGAATCCAGGATGTCTTCTTCCTCTTCGGACAGAAGCATGGCATCGGTTTCGTCTACGGACGCAGAATCGAGCGTCTTTCGGCCGATCGTGGGTTCTTCGGTTACGTCCTGCGGTTCTGCCTTGACCCATACGCCATAACGTTCGAGCTCCTGCTCGGGCGTCGGACTGGAATC
>MTLE01003925.1_pt1 | contig 17919 bp, 18 predicted proteins | sample 1982461 | NCBI WGS metagenome assembly MTLE01 (sample SAMN05712605, study PRJNA340218) | biofilm metagenome | isolation source: sample SPL anode biofilm adapted to -200 mV | place: USA | collected 2012-02-03
CTCGTTGTGATGGGTGGTTTGCGTGGCGACTACAGCAGCGAATACGGTTTCTTTGTCACCCCGCGTGCCCACATCAAGTACAACCCCAACGAGATAGTACATTTCCGCTTGTCGGCCGGTAAAGGCTACCGTACCAATCATGTATTGGCGGAAAACAACTATCTATTGGCAAGCAGTCGCCAAGTGACCATTGCCGATAACTTAGATCAGGAAGAAGCATGGAACTACGGTGCCAGTGTCTCCACATACATTCCTTTGTTTGGCAAAACGTTGAATGTGAATACGGAATACTATTACACCGACTTCCGCAACCAAGTGGTGGTTGACATGGACAGCAATCCCCATGAAATAGCCTTTACCAACCTCGACGGAAAGTCGTACTCCAAAGCATTTCAAGTGGAAGCATCATATCCTTTCTTTGAAGGATTTACATTGCTGGCTGCCTACCGTTTAACGGATGCCAAAACCACGTACAACGGTCAATTGCTTGAGAAACCACTGACCAGTAAGTACAAAGGATTGATTACCGCTTCTTACCAAACACCGCTAGGTATCTGGCAGTTTGACACCACCCTGCAACTCAATGGAGGCGGAAGAATGCCCAATCCTTATGCGTTGGCCGACGGATCCTCATCATGGAACAGCCGATACGGTTCCTTTGAACAGTTAAGTGCTCAGATAACCCGTTATTTCCGCGGATGGTCGCTTTACGTAGGAGCGGAAAACCTGACCAATTTCAAACAAAAAAATCCCATTATAGCAGCTACCGATCCTTGGGGAGACAACTTTGATTCAACCATGATTTGGGGGCCTATGCATGGAGCTAAATATTATGTAGGAGTAAGATTAAATTTAAGCAAATGATGAAAACAAAAAGAATGATGGCGGCTTTGGCCGTAGTACTGCTCAGCGCAGTAAGTGTGTACGCAAAAGATATTCGTACAGCTATTTTCAAGGTTACACAAATGGAGTGTGAAAACTGTGAACGCAAGGTGAAGAACAACATCAAGTTCGAAAAAGGACTGAAGAAGTTTACCACCGACCTGAAAGAACGTACGGTAACCATTACCTACGATGCCGAGAAAACGAACATTGAGAAAATCAAGGAAGGCTTCCGTAAGTTTGATTACGAAGCCGAACTGGTAAAAGAGACAAAAGAGGCCGATAAGAAATAAAGCCTTTTCCCTCTGCGGATTTATTGATGTAAATCTCGTCTTTGGTTTTTGAATAACCTGACGGACAGTGTGTTTACACATTGCCTGCCGGGTTATTTGAACAATAAACCGTACCACTTGTTTACTCCTATAATACGACATATCCTAAATCACATATTCAAATGAGCAAAATAGAGAAAAAAACATTCCCGGTGCTTAACATGCATTGCGCGGGATGTGCTACCAATGTAGAACGCACTATCAAAAAACTTCCCGGTATATCCGATGCTTCAGTCAACCTGGCTGCCAATACGCTTTCCGTAGCTTATGAGAACGATAAACTGACTCCCGGTGAAATGCGGGCAGCTGTACTTGCTGCCGGTTACGACCTCATTGTGGAAGAAGAAAATAAACAGGAGCGGCAGCAAGAAGAGCAGCAAAAATACTACCAGAGTTTGAAAAAACGCGTAATCGGGGCATGGATATTTTCTGTTCCGATGCTTCTGCTTGCTATGGTATTTATGCACTTGCCTTATGCCAATGTATTAATGTTAGTGCTATCCGTGCCGGTGCTGGTCCTTTTCGGCAGATCTTTCTATGTAAATGCATGGAAACAAGCCAAGTTGGGACGCAGCAATATGGATACGTTGGTGGCGCTGAGTACAGCCATCGCGTTTCTTTTCAGTCTGTTCAACACTTTCTTTCCAGAGTTCTGGTATAACCGCGGACTGGAACCTCATGTGTATTATGAAGCCGCTACGGTCATTATAGCCTTTGTGCTCACGGGCAAATTGATGGAAGAACGTGCAAAAGGTAACACGTCTGCCGCCATACGCAAACTCATGGGTTTACAACCCAAAACAGCCCGGGTGTTGCGCAACGGAAAAGAAGAGGAAGTAACCATTGCCGAACTTCAGGTAAATGACCTGGTAGTGGTGCGTCCCGGAGAGCAGATTCCCGTTGACGGAATACTGACCGATGGCGACTCTTTTGTTGATGAAAGCATGATAAGCGGTGAACCCGTGCCGGTTGAAAAGAAAACAGATGATAAAGTGCTGGCAGGAACCATTAATCAAAAAGGTTCTTTTGTTATTAAAGCCTTGCAAGTAGGCAAACATACGGTACTTGCCCGCATCATCAGTATGGTGCAAGAGGCACAAGGAAGCAAAGCACCCGTGCAACGCATTGTTGACCAGATAACCGGCATTTTTGTACCGGTTGTGTTAGGCATTTCCTTGCTTACATTCATTGGATGGTTACTGATAGCCGGTCCCGATTATTTCTCCCATGCCATGTTGTCGGCTGTTTCCGTGCTGGTCATTGCTTGTCCTTGTGCACTGGGACTGGCAACTCCAACGGCTTTGATGGTGGGTATCGGTAAAGCAGCCGATTACCATATCTTGATAAAAGATGCCGTTGCACTGGAGCAAATGCGCAAGGTTGATGTGGTGGTGCTCGATAAGACCGGAACACTGACCGAAGGACATCCCACCGTTTCGACTTCCTTGTGGGAGCGTCCCGAAGAGGAGCATTTCAAAGATGTATTGCTGGCAGCCGAGTTGAAGTCGGAGCATCCATTAGCCGAAGCCATTGTAGCCGAGTTGCAGGAATCGGGCATTGAACCTGCTGCCATAGAAAGTTTCAAGAGCATTACCGGAAAAGGAATTCAGGTGGTTTATAACGAACAAGTTTACTGGGCGGGCAGCCACAAACTACTGAAAGACTTTAGTGCAGGTATTTCGGATACCATGGCAGGTATGCTGGTGCAATATCAATCGGCTGGAAACAGTATTGTTTACTTTGGTCGCGAACACGAATTGTTGGCTGTTATTGCCATCACCGACCAGATTAAGGCCACTTCTGTGGAAGCCGTTAAAGAGTTGAAACGCCAAGGTGTAGAAATTTGCATGCTCACCGGTGATGGCGAGCGTACAGCATCGGCTGTGGCACGCAAACTGGGCATCACTCGTTTTATGGCCGATGCGTTGCCCGACGACAAAGAACTGTTTGTGCGTGAATTGCAGTTACTGGGTAAAAAAGTGGCTATGGTGGGCGACGGTATCAACGATTCACAAGCACTTGCCCGTGCCGATGTAAGTATTGCTATGGGTAAAGGAACCGATATTGCCATGGATGTAGCGATGGTAACTCTTATGACTTCAGACTTATTGTTGCTCCCCAAAGCTTTATCACTCTCTAAACAAACAGTGCGCCTCATACATCAAAATTTGTTTTGGGCATTCATCTACAACCTGATAGGTATTCCTATTGCGGCCGGATTGTTGTTCCCCGTGAATGGACTGTTGCTGAACCCCATGCTGGCTAGTGCTGCGATGGCTTTCTCAAGCGTGTCGGTCATGATTCATTCCATTAGCTTTGGTAAATACGCACTGAAGTAATCAACTACAAGTAACTAAAAAAACGAGGCTGCCTTCCTTGCGGATGACAGCCTCGTTATGCAAAATGAAAAGTAATTGTTATTGTGCTCTCAGAAAAGCCTGCTATGATTTATTTCTTCAATAGAACTTTTTCAATGGCTTCTTTAAAAGACGCTTTTGGCATAGCACCCTGAGCCATTTGCGGTTCACCATTCATCGGGATGAACAATAGGGTAGGGATGCTTCTGATACCGAAAGCGGCAGCCAGTTCCTGTTCTTCCTCCGTGTTTATTTTATAAATGTATATCTGATCTCCATATTCGGCAGCTAACTCTTCCAATATGGGAGCAATCGTTTTGCACGGTCCGCACCACGATGCATAGAAATCAACGATGGCCGGTTTGTCGCCCAAATACTTCCACTCGTTAGGAGTCGTTTCATAATTGGCTACTTTAGTCAGGAAATCACTTTTACTTAGATGAATTGTTTTCATTTTATTTTCAGTTTGATTAGTTGCTTTTTCAGTCTCTCTTTGTTTTCCGTTACATGATGAAACAACCAGGGTCATCATGGCAGCTGCAAGAATTATTTTCTTCATTGGTTCTCAGGGTTATATGAATAATTATTGTTTTTTGCTTTTATCTTTATCTTTTTGAAAGATGCTTAGTAACAATCCGCCCATTACTGCACCCCAAACGGTACTCATGAATGGCGATGATGTAATGGGGCAAGTGCCACTGGTGCATCCTACGTAAAGCCAGTAAAAGTAACCTCCGATGGCCCCTGCTACTGCTCCGATAATAAACAGTATGTTTTTGCCGATGATTTTCTTAAGTTGTTCCATAATGTATCTTGTTCTAATTTTCCCTTATAACAAGTTTCCTTTGGAAAATGATTAAGAGATTAGCATTAATTAAGACTTTTCATCCTTAAAACACGTATTCCCGTCCACGTTTTATTGCCGGCAAGTTGTCTGTTAAGGGCTAACTTCTCAACTACAACCTTTTTTTGTTTGGAAGAAGCATGCAACAAATGAAGCTGATCTTTAATGTAAATAGCGATTCCGAGGTGACTAATGTCCAGACCCGGCGTATTGGTGGTAATAGCTATGATATCACCGTTCTTAATCCACGGTAACCCTTGGGCGGGTAACATGTCCTTGGGTACCCAGTGAACTTGCTGACCCGATAAGCGTTGCTCAATGGATGCCATTTCGGCAACTCTTTCGGGTGAGGAGTTCAGCTGTTTGTATAATTCCGGGTGAGATGACATGAACGATAGGTTCACTGTTTGAGTAGACGGGCTGTATTGTGCCGTTACATCTTCAATCAGTCCTTTTTGAATGTTATCATTAATCCAATCCGTCATGTAATGCAAACGAGAGGTATATCCGTTAATCTGACCGTTACGGTAACGAATGTTCTGCAGGTTCTTCATAAAATCGGCCTCACTCATTTGTTCGCCTTGCGTGGGACAAAGAGCCATGGCCAGTACGTTTTCGACGAACGTTGTGCAGTCAACCTCATCACAGTTAACGACTAGTTCTTCTTCACTGTTTCCTTCGAGCGTATAAGCTACGTAAGGAGTGTTCAATAACTTCAATCCGTTGCTCAGCATCGGGTTGGATTCCTGCGCTCCTACTTCCGGCAAAGCCAGAAGCAGAGCAAATGATAACAGAGATGTCATCTTTTTCATAGTGTATCTATTTAAATGTTTATAATTTCACGCCGTTACGCAGCCATTTCTCCAATTCATCTGTCCACTGACGCTTGTAGGTAAAGTTGTCTCTGAATCCCCATCCATGTCCTCCGGTTGGATAAATGTGCATGGTGGCCGGAACGTTATGTTTCAGTAAAGCCAAGTAGTAGTTGATGCTGTTTTGAGGCAATACAGCCTTGTCATCCGATGACAAAGCAATAAACGCCTGCGGAGTTTGCGCATTTACTTGCAACTCGTTGGAATACTTGGCTATTAAATCAGCTGAAGGATTTTTGGTAATCAGATTCTCTCTGGAGCCAGCATGCGTGAAGTTTGCATCCATTGTAATTACCGGATACAGAAGAATCTGAAAATCGGGACGAGTTTCTTTACTTGTGTAATGCGTAGCCAGCGTAGAAGCTAGGTGTCCGCCTGCCGATGCTCCCATGATACCTACCTTAGCCGGATTGATATTCCACTCCGCCGCATGTTGTCTCACCAAGCGGATGGCTTGTTCAACATCCGAGAAAGGAACCTCTTTGTGTCCGTTGGGCATTCTGTATTTCAAAACAACATACGTAATTCCCTGCGTGTTGAACCACGGAGCCATGTCGTGTCCTTCATGGTTCATGGCCAAACGGGCGTAACCGCCACCGGGACACATAATCACAGCCATTCCGTTGGGATTCTCTGCCCGGTAAACAGTAATATCGGGATTCTTGATGTTGCTTACTCTTCCGTTATCCATTTCTTGTTCGTCGCCCTTCAGCTCATTGCTGTTGGGTGCGCCATTGGGCCATAAAGGCAGTTCAATGGGCTTTTGCGCACATAAGCTCGTTGTCATGATCAATAGAGCTGTTACTAGAATTGTTTTCATATATTGATGATTAAGTTATTTCTTCATGGCCGACTTGATGAAGTAGAGTATCAACAAAGCATAAGCGCCCAATGCCAGTACTTCTGACCAAGTGTTTTGCAACCATTGCTCCTGAACCAAGTTGATTCCACCAAAACGCATGGCAGCACTAACTACTCCCATCAGGGCACCACCGGCAATGAATCCGGATGCAAGCAACGTTCCTTTTTCGCCACGGGCTGTATTAATGCTTTCGTCTTTACTACGTGTAGTGACATACCAATTGATGGCTCCACCTACAACTAGGGGCACGTTAAGTTCCAGAGGGATGAACATTCCCAATGCAAAAGCCAATGCCGGTATTTTGAAGAATGTAAGTACAATGGCAAGCAAGGCACCTACGCCGTAGAGTAACCAGGGAGCACCTACGCCGTTCATCAACGGTTCAATGACAGCTGCCATGGCATTGGCCTGCGGAGCAGCGAGTTGTCCGCTTGTAAATCCGTATGTTTTATTCAGAATAATCATAACTCCACCCACTGTGGCGGCAGATACTAATGTGCCCAAAAACTTCCACGTTTGCTGTTTGGCGGGCGTGCTACCCAACCAATAACCAATCTTCAGGTCGGTAATGAATCCGCCTGCCATGGATAGAGCCGTACAAACAACGCCTCCCATCACCAAAGCCGCTACCATTCCGCCGGGGCCTTTCAGTCCTACAGCAACCATAACGACCGATGCCAAAATAAGAGTCATCAGTGTCATTCCCGATACCGGATTGGTTCCAACAATCGCAATGGCGTTAGCCGCAACCGTTGTAAACAGGAATGCAATTCCGGCTACCAATAAGATACCAACTACGGTATAAAGCAAGTTGCCTTGCATGACATCAAAGAAGAAGAAAAGGAAAATCAATACCAATGTAAGTAAAGAACCAATGGCAATGATTTTCATAGAAAGATCACGTTGAGTTCGAGTTGTTTCTTCGTCGACAACCGGTTTGCCTTTCATCTCTTTGGCAGCTAGTCCCACAGCACCTTTTATAATTCCCCAAGAACGAATGATACCAATTACACCGGCCATGGCAATACCACCAATACCAATGCTTTTAGCATAATGTTTAAAAATCTCTTCGGGTAACATGCTGCCAACCGTTGCTGTTATTTCAGGATTCCACATGTTGAGAACACTATCGCCCCAAATGAGAGACATTCCGGGAATGATGATCCACCACACAGCCAGCGAACCTGCACAAATAATAGATGCATATTTCAAGCCGACAATGTAACCCAATCCCATAACGGCAGCTCCGGTATTGACTTTAAAAACTAGTTTGGCTTTATCGGCCAGCATTTCGCCGAAACCGCAAACACGCGTGGTGAAGTTCTCGTTCCACCAGCCGAACGTAGCCACAATAAAATCGTAAAGACCTCCTACGATACCCGCCATCAGAAGAGGTTTGGCCTGATTGCCGCCTTTCTCACCCGATACAAGCACCTGAGTCGTTGCCGTTGCTTCGGGAAAAGGATATTTGCCGTGCATGTCTTTTACAAAGTATTTGCGGAAAGGAATGAGGAAGAGTATTCCCAATATCCCTCCCAGCAAGGAACTGATAAAGACCTGAGTAAAGGTGATGGTAATTTCTTCCGGATATGTTTCTTGTAAGATGTACAGCGCAGGCAATGTGAAAATGGCTCCCGCCACAATAACGCCCGAACTGGCACCGATTGATTGAATAATCACGTTTTCGCCTAACGCATTCTTTCTTTTGGCTGCGCCCGATACGCCTACCGCAATAATGGCAATAGGGATGGCTGCTTCAAAAACCTGTCCCACTTTTAACCCAAGGTAGGCAGCAGCGGCCGAAAATAATACAGCCATGCCGATTCCCCATAAAACAGACCATAAGTTAACTTCTGCATAGTTTTTATGAGGATTCATCAGGGGTTGATATTCTTCCTCGGGTTTCAGCTCCCGAAACGCATTTTCGGGTAGTCCTACAGGCTTCTCTTCTTCGTGTTTCATACTCTCTAAATTTGCTAATAATTAGGGTGATTAAATAAATTGCGTATATCTATTTGATAAAGCGTTTCAAAGTAAACAAAAAAAAAGGAGAATCAAAAGATTCTCCTTGGCTTGTTATTTATTATCTCTTATTTGGCGTCTTTAGCTGTCATGTCACCTTCAATGTATAACCGTAGCATTTCTGTTTTAGCATTGGTGCGAAGTGTGATTGATTTTTTAAAGTGACCGGGATACTTTCCGGTTCCGTTGTAGGTTACTTTTATGGTACCTTTTTGTCCCGGTAGTATGGGCTCTTTGGTGTAATCGGGAACGGTGCATCCGCAAGATGCCACTGCCTGATGAATAACCAGAGGCGCATTTCCAACGTTGCTAAAGGTAAAAGTACAACTCACTACAGGACTATTTTCTGAAAATGTTCCGAAGTCATGTGTTGTCTTATCAAATTTGATTTCTGCTTGGCTTTGAGCAGAGGCATAGGCTACACCCATTACCAGCATAACAACAAAAAATAATATTTTCTTCATATTCATTTCACTTTTGGTATTTTATAATAGACAAAGGTAGACGTTTTTTTTAGAAATATTCCCGTATATTTGCGAAATTCTATTAAATATGACAAATCAATCTGTAACAAACTTCAAACAACAGTAAAATGATGAAAAAGATAACACTACTATCATTCATTTGCCTGAACGTGCTGGCTATGGCGTGTACGGGAAAAGACCAACAAACACTGTCGGGATTGCGTCCGGCCGACTTTCAGCGAGAGGTTAACGGCCAACTCACCAATCTCTTTGTGCTCAAGAACAGTGCCGGAATGGAAGTCTGTATAACAAATTACGGGGCACGAGTCGTTTCAGTGATGGTACCCGATAGGCATGGTAAGTTTGAAGATGTAGTCTGTGGGTTTTCAAATGTAGATGACTACATGAATAAAAAACAAAACTTTGGTGCAACCATCGGACGTTACATTGGTCGTATTTTAAATGCTCGTTTTACCTTAGATTCCGTTACCTATCAGCTAAAGGCAAACACCGGTGCACATTGTGCTCATGGAGGTGAACCCGGCTTTGCTTCACGCATCTGGCAGGCCGATCGTTTGGATAATAACTCTTTGAAGTTGAGCTACTTTTCGCCCGACGGAGAGAATGGATTTCCCGGGAACCTGACTGTGGACGTCTATTTCACGGTGACCGACAAGAATGAATTAGATATACGCTACGAAGCCACCACAGATAAACCTACCGTTCTCAACCTTTCTAATCATTCATTCTTCAACATATCGGGAGATTTCAGCCATACGGTCGAGAACCAAAAGTTGATGATTGATGCCGATCGTTACACTCCATACGATTCAACCAAATGTGTGACGGGCGAGATGCTGCCGGTGACTGCTACACCGTTCGACTTCCAATCACCCCGCTACGTTGGTGACAGCATTGATATTGACTGTTTGCAGCTGAATGTTACCGGTGGTTATGACCACACGTGGGTGCTCAATACGCAAGGCGACGATACTCGTTTGGCAGCCCGCATAACAGATGATGCAAGCGGCCGCACCATGGAAGTTTACACCACCGAACCCGGATTGCAAATTTATACGGCCAATGGTTTGAAAGGGAATATAACAGGCAAAAAACAAACGGTTTACGGCAAACGTTGTTCCATTTGTTTTGAAACACAGCACTTTGCCGATAGTCCCAATAAACCACAATTCCCGTCAACAGTTCTTCGTCCGGGTGAACGATACCGGAGCCATACCGTTTATCGCTTCGGCGTTATTCAATAAACCGATTTGTTGATACTTTCTATATAATCGAGAATTTCTTTCCTTCCCATACGAGTTTCCGCTGAGGTAACGAAGTAGGGGGGGAGTTCTTCCCATTGTTTTTTGAGCTTGCTCAGGTAAGAACTTACATTACCGTTAATTCTTCCGCCCGAAAGCTTATCCGCTTTGGTGAATACAATAGCAAAAGGAATTCCGTTCTCACCCAGCCATTCCATAAATTCCAGATCAATCTTTTGAGGTTCCAGTCTGCTGTCAATGAGCACAAACAGATTGGTCATCTGTTCGCGTTCCAATATATAATCTTCAATAATCGTTCTAATCTGCTCTTGACCTTTTTGTCCCCTGCGAGCATAACCGTAACCCGGCAAGTCAACCAAGTACCAGCTTTTATTAATCAGGAAATGATTAATGAGCATTGTTTTTCCGGGCGTTGATGAAGCCATGGCCAACCCTTTATGCGCGGTGAGCATATTGATGAGACTAGACTTACCTACGTTTGACCGACCTATGAAAGCATATTCCGGAAACACGCCGGCCGGACATTTCTTCACGTTGGTGTTACTGATAATAAATTCAGCGCTCGATATTTCCATTGTTCTATGTTGTTTTATTAAAATTATTATTTGAAGAAAAAAGCCACAAGCCTGCAAAGGTAAGCATTCCATTTATCATAAGCATCTCATAACCAAATTTATATCCCAAAACTCTTAACGTCATGCTATCGGCCAGGTAACAAATTACCGGAGCAGCCACCGCTATGTAAGGCACATACTTATCTTTAGTATTGCGTTTCGTGAACAGTCCGAAGGCGAACATCCCCAGTAGCGGACCGTATGTATAAGAAGCAATTACGTAAATCGTATCAATCACACTGCTTTCATTGACCACACGGAAAAAGCAGATAAACAGCACCAGCAAGACAGAAAACAAAACATGCACTCTGTTCCTTTTTCGCAAAGCAACCGCTTCAGCGTCTTTTCCCGTTCGCAAAATATCCACGCAGAAGCTCGTTGTCATGGCAGTCAGCGCCGAATCAGAATTGCTGAATGCAGCAGCAATAATACCGATGGTGAAAAGCACCAGTACCCCTTCGCCCAGATAACCCTGCGTAGCAAACATCGGAAGAATATCATCGTTTACCGCCGGCAAAGCAATGCCATTTTTGCCTGCAAGAGTAATGAGCAGAATGCCCAGACAAAGGAACAAAAAGTTAAGCGGTACAAATGAAAAACCATAGCAATACATGTTTTTCTGCGCCTCCCTGAGGTTTCTGCACGAAAGATTCTTTTGCATCATGTCCTGATCCAAACCAGTCATCACAATCACAATAAAGATTCCGCTGAAGAACTGCTTGAAAAAGTTTTGTCTGGAAACCCAGTCGTCGAACACAAAGATACGACTGTAACTACTTTCAGATATGGTTTGAACAATGCCGCCAAAGTTAAGTTGTAAATGGCTCACGGTCACAAAAATAATACTAACCAGTGCCGCTATCAGGCAGAATGTTTGCAACGTATCCGTCCACACAATCGTTTTAATGCCGCTTTTGTGCGTGTAAACCCAAACCAAAGTAACCGCACCCGCAGCTATCGTCCAGAAAGGAACCCCCATAGCACTAAAAACATACGTATATAATATAAGACATACCAAATAGAGCTTGGCAGCCGTTCCCAGCATGCGCGACAATAAGAAAAACAGAGAACCTGTGCGGTAAGCCCTGTTCCCGATGCGCGTTCCCAAGTACGTATAAATACTGGTGAGATTGAGTCGGTAATACAACGGGAGAAGAAGATGCGCCACCACCAGATAACCGAAAAAGAAACCGAGTACCGTTTGCATGTACGTCATATCCATTCCTCTTATCATGCCCGGAACCGAGACGAAAGTAACTCCGGAAATGGAAGCCCCTATCATTCCAAATGAAACAACATACCAGGGAGATTTATTTTCTCCTTTGAAAAAGACAGCATCCGAGCCGCCCTTCCTACCGGTGAAACGAGCTATAATCAACAAAACGGCAAAGTAGCAAATGATGGTGATTAGTATCATAACTTCGATGTTTCGGGCAAAGATAACACTTATTTCTCAATTGGAACTTCATATTTCACTATTGATTGTTATCTTTGCGGATGGTATCAGATTGTAAACCATGATAAATAAGTAAACAAAAAAGTGAACCAACAATATTCATCCCTGCTTTTAGAAAAGGCAGTCAGCGAGTTTGCCAAACTACCCGGAATAGGAAAGAAAACAGCTATGCGACTGGTTTTGCACCTGTTGCGACAAGACACGGCAACCGTCGAAGCATTTGGTAATTCCGTTATAACACTTAAACGTGAAGTGAAGTATTGCAAGGTTTGTCACAACATCTCCGACACAGATGTGTGCCAGATATGTGCCAATACTCAAAGAGACAGTTCCACCGTTTGTGTTGTTGAAAACATACGAGACGTGATGGCCGTTGAGGCTACTCAGCAATACAAAGGCTTGTATCATGTGCTGGGAGGAGTCATCTCTCCGATGGACGGAGTAGGGCCGGGCGATCTTCAAATTGAAAGTTTGATTAATCGAGTAAAAGACGGCGGCGTGAAAGAACTCATCCTGGCGCTAAGCACCACCATGGAAGGCGATACAACCAATTTTTACCTGTACCGCAAACTTGAAAAGAGCGGAGTCAAACTAAGCATCATAGCGAGAGGCGTGTCTATTGGCGACGAACTGGAATACACCGATGAAATCACTTTGGGACGAAGCATCGTGAACCGCACCGCATTTAACGGCACAGTATAAATAAGTATCATAACCAAACCTTTTTTTAATAGAACACAATGGATTTGAATAGTACATCCTTATATAAAACGCTGAAAATACAGTATGTTGTTTTCTGGGCTTTACCCTTCCTTATGATGATTGGGTTTGAAACCGATTTATTGCCGGTAGGGATTTATGCCGATGATGCACGCATGCAATACTTGCTTGAAACAGTCGGCATATTGTCCGCTATTGCCATAGTGCCCGTTTCGTTGAAACTGTTTGCCTACGTATTAAAGAAAAAGATTGATCCGGCCGATTTGCTTCGCGCTTTTACATTATACGCTCGTTGGAGCGCCATCAGGTTACTGCTTCTTGAAGTTGTCATTCTGATCAACCTGTTTATTTATTACCTCACATTTGACAGCGTAGGCGGACTTTGTGCGTTGATTGGCGCCACAGCATCTTTTTTTTGTATGCCCGGTAAAACCAAAATACAGAAAGACTTAAATTTAGAATAGGATAACAAGCTTATAACACACCCGATGAAGAATTCTTTTTTAGTTAATGATAGAATCTATCTACGTCCGGTAGAACCCGAAGACCTGGACATTATGTATGTGATGGAGAATGACCCGGCCTTTTGGGAAATTAGCTGTCTCACCGTGCCGTACTCCAGATACATTTTAAAAGAATACATTGAAAACTCGCAGAGTGACATGTATGCCGATAAACAAATCCGTTTGATGATTATTCGCCGTGACGACGAAGTAACGCTTGGAACCATAGACATTACAGACTACGCCCCCCTTCACGGAAGAGGAGCCGTAGGCATCGGTTTACTTGAACCCTATAGAGGCATGGGATATGCCGCAGACGCCCTTGCACTTTTGTGCGAATACGCTTTTGAGTTTCTTCGCTTCAAACAACTCTACGCACACATACCCGCCGACAATGAAGCCAGCCTGAAACTCTTTTCCGGAAACGGTTTCGAGCAAAGCGGACTGCTAAAATCATGGCTGGTATCCGGTCAAACCTATAAAGACGTAGTTATTATGCAACGCATTGTGTAGCGAAACTTAGTTCAACGAAGGTATTTGAGGAAAGCGCGCCCACGTTTCGTACTTGCTGCCGAGCTTGCTCAATGCCTTTTGCCACATGCCCTCCGTGTTATAACTCAACATAGATTTCACATCGCTTTTACCAATGAGCCACGTATTATCTTGTATCTCCTGATGAAGTTGCTTCAATTCCCAACCCGAATAGCCCAGGAAAAAACGAATGGAGCCCCTTAGCGGATTTCCTTTCACGATGTAATCCCTGATGACCTCAAAGTCACCATTTAAATACAGCTTACTCGAGATGGGCAAAGCGTCCGGAACATCCGGAATGGTGTGCAGATAAAACAGTGTATCGGTAGCCAAAGGCCCTCCTTTATATATAGGAATACTTTCTACGTCTTTAAAATCCTTGATAACGTCATTCAACAAAATGGGAGCCATCTTATTCAAAACAAGTCCCATACTACCATCAATTGTATGATCAATAAGCAGAACAACAGATCGCCCGAACATATTGTCAACAAGGAATGGTTCCGAAATCAGTATCTTTCCGCGTGACGGCGCCACGTTATTAGATTCTATTTTTAGTATGTCTGAGTTAATCTTCATGCCCCTAATATATACATAATTTGTTAGGAGCAAAAAGAATTACTCTTTTTTTTGATTCGCTTATTAAAAGTTTCTAATCATTGAAAGTAAAGCCGGACTTACACAACCGGATGGTTTTCGGCAAAAATAGCCATTCGCTCTTCCAATTGCGTATATTGATGATCTTTGATGAACGACGTACAGGCACGCAAACCTTCCTGCTTACTGCCGGTTGTTACCAAAGAAATGGCACTAACGCCGTAATACATCAACTCTTTGGCCAGCACACCGCTAGTCATTCCCGGATAACCTATGGTGAAATAAAAACCATCCGCCACGGCATCGCCCAAATCATTGTCGTACACCAGATAAAAACCGTAGCGCAAGAAAATCTCTTTCAGCTTTTGCGCCCGCTGACCGTACACCTTCACCTCGTTGAGGAACTTGTATTCCCCATTGCTTGCTGCTTTCATCATAGCCGCCATGGCATATTGAGCCGAGTGACTGGTGCCCGAAGATAATGCGTAAAGCACCCGGTGAATGAAAACTGTACCGAATGTACCTCCGCCGTATCGGGCTTCAAAGCCGGAATAAGCACGGTGGTATAGTTTATCGGATATGCAAGTTACCCCAATTCGTTGTCCGGCATAGCTGAAAGCCTTTGAACCCGAAATCAGAAGAACATAATTATCCGTGTAATGCGCTACCGAAGGTTGGAAAGGCGCTTGGAAAGGAGTTCCCATATCACTTCTGAAATCCATGGCGAAATAAGCCAAGTCTTCGAGAACAATGACATCATATTGAGTAGCCAGTTCGCCAATAATGCGTAACTCCTCATCTTTTAAACAAATCCAGCTGGGATTGTTCGGGTTAGAATATACAATGGCCGAGATGTTTCCCTTTTGCAGATAGCCCTCCAGCTTGGCTTTCAGTTTATCACCGCGGAAATCATAAACGTCAAACGTTTCGTATTTTTGTCCCATCACCACCAATTGCTGTTTCTGCACGGGAAATCCCGGATCGATAAAAAGAATCGTATCTTTTTGCGGATTGCATTGGCTGCAAGTTAAGAAAGAAGCAAAAGTGCCCTGCATGGAACCCGTTACGGGAACACACCCTTCCGGGCTGATGTCTACGTTGATAAAAGCCTTCACAAAGCGCGCCGCTTCCTCTTTGAGGGCAGGTAGTCCGTTAATATCGGGGTACAAACTGGCAATTCCGTTTTGCAAAGCTTCAATTTCCGCCTGCACTCCAACGGCCGACGCCGGTAATCCGGGCACACCCATTTCCATTTTGATAAACTCAATGCCCGAAGCCTCTTCAGCCTCTGCTGCTATGGCTTTCACTTCACGAATAGTAGCTTTAGAAAAATCGGCAATGGCAAATTTCTCAATTGCCTTATCGATTACACTCTTGCTGATTGGTGTATTTCTCATAATATATTTGTTCTTTGTCAGTACGAAGATGATTAAATGTGTATGCAAAAGTACACTTTAATCTTTTAATATCCATCTGGAACGATTGAAAAAGGATAATATTTGTGTGTTCAACGGCTTGAACCTAAAAAAACTTTTTATTGTAATGTCTTAGTAATCAGAGCACTTTTAAAAAAGATAAAAAATAGTTTTCTCAAGGTATTGCAGAATTCAGATAAATGTCTACCTTTGCATCCGCAATCGAGAGAGATTACGAACAAAAGAAATAATGGTGCGTTAGTTCAGTTGGTTAGAATACATGCCTGTCACGCATGGGGTCACGGGTTCGAGTCCCGTACGCACCGCAACAAAAAAGCTCCGAAGGTTTTAAACTTTCGGAGCTTTTTTGTTGCATAGCAAATCACAACTACTATAACTTCTTTAATTAAGGTAATCACAGAATAATACGATTCATTATATCTCTTACTTTGTCTTTTAAAGACTCTGGAGTTACTATAGTTGCTACATCGGCAAATGAGAGATACCAACGTGCAAATTTGTCTAATGAAAATGTTCTGAAGTGTAATTCAATCATATCGTCTATTTCCTTTTCCAACGTCAATCCGTAATAATATCTGTCGTCGCTGATTATTGTTGATTGAGTCTTCTTTATTGTGATTATAATTTCATGCAACTCCTCTTTATTGTTGAATTGATCTAGTTGCTTATGAAGTGTTGGGTGAACTTTTGTCTGACATTCGTCCAATACACTCATTTCCTTTATTCTATCCATACGGAAAGTGAGATAAGCTTCTTTCTGAAGGCAAAAAGCTATTAAATACCAATTGGTTCTTGAAAAGAAAATGCCGATAGGTTCTATTTTGCGTTCGGAAGACTTCAAGGAAGTACCTGCGAAATATGACATTTTAATAATTTTCTTCTCATATATACTTCTTAATATCAACAGGAGTATATCAGGTTTGTATACGGATGGTTTGTAGGTGTTTAGTACAGAAATACAAGTATCCATAGTATCCAGCATCTTTTTATCTGCGAATCGCATTACAGATTTTATCTTTTCAATGCCTGACTTATAGTGTCTGTTGTTACTTGAATCAGTCAACTCATGCACTAATTTCTCAGCTACCAAGAAAGATAAAGCTTCTTCTTGTGTAAACATGAGTGGAGGTAATTTAAATCCTTCTGCAAGAGAGTACCCACGACCCGGATTCCCGATTACGGGAATTCCGGCTTCTTCCAAGACTCTGATATCTCGATATACAGTGCGAAGACTTATTTCAAAACGTTCCGATATTTGTTGCGCCTTCACTAATGAATGCGATTGTAGCTGAATTAAAATAGCAGAAATGCGATCTATTCTATTCATTGGCATCTTTAGTTTGAATCTCCAAGTTGTTGACAAGGACGGCTTGTTTATTACTGATTGGGATCAATTCTAATTTTTCATTATACAGTTGGATAATTTTTTCGCCTTTCTTCTTAAATGGAAAGTTTCCATAGTGAGGGATAACATAGAAATCGATTAATCCTAAAGAAGATAAATCTGTTAACTCCGGAGCTTTGTCAATTGGATCAAAATTCACGGCTTTTATATATTCAACATCTGAAGCCATTATTATCGCTCCAGCAGACTCTCCAATGTAGGTTTTACCTAATTTAATCTGTTCAGCAATCATTTTATCTACACCTTTCTTCTTTAATTCTTGCAAAAGGAAGAATGTGTTTCCGCCCGTTACGTAAATATAATCGCTATCATTCAATATTGAGGATATCTCATCATGAGAAAGTTTTGTGATTTCAACTTCACGGACAATCAAACCCGCTTTTTCAAGAGCCTTTCTGCCTGATTTTACATAGAAATTTATTGTTTCTGTCAGACTTGCTGTTGGTATAAAAGCAACAGTCTTTCCTTTTAATTCTTCATTGGAGAAATCTATAAATAATTTTGCAACACTAGCAAAAGATGAGCATAAAAATAATCGTTTCATATATATAAGTATTGAATTAAATAAGGATGCAAAGATAGCTACTAAAATGACAACCCTATGTCAGCATATTTAGCTGATTAATGTTTTTCCAATATTTTTTTTAAAAGATTATTGACTTTACCACAAATCTCCTCAATGAATCGGCAAACCCTTCACGTCACAACTCCCCAAGAATCTCAATCACATCTGCTTTTG
>MTLE01002029.1_pt1 | contig 17911 bp, 16 predicted proteins | sample 1982461 | NCBI WGS metagenome assembly MTLE01 (sample SAMN05712605, study PRJNA340218) | biofilm metagenome | isolation source: sample SPL anode biofilm adapted to -200 mV | place: USA | collected 2012-02-03
ACCTCTGTGATACGAGACATATTCCCTCAATACCCTTACAGACAAGAACATCTCTTCAGGTCGGGTGACGGAGGAAGGTTCGGAAATATTACCCTGAGCAAGTACCCTATCGTTTCCGGCGATGACATTACTTTTAAACGAAGTACGAATCTATGCCTGTACTCTGACATCGATTTCTATGGCAAGATGATCAGAATCTACAACACCCACCTCGAATCCCACTCGATATCATTCACTGGTCTCATCAAGAAGATGAGCAACAGCGAAAAGGTTTCGGAAGAGATTCTTAATGTTCACGAGAAGCTTGCAAACACATTTAAAAAGCGGGCGAGACAGGTTGACACTATTGCCTGTCATCTCTCTGAAAGCAACTATCCCGCAATCATTTGCGGCGACTTCAACGATACCCCGATGTCTTATACATATCACATTCTCATGAAGGACAAAAAGGACAGTTTCCGCGAAAGTGGCAAGGGGTTCAGTGCGTCATACTCCTATATGTGGCCTTTACTGAGAATAGACTATATTTTATATCCCGAAAACTTCTGGAGCATGAGCCACACAACTCAGAAGGTTTCTTATTCAGACCATTATCCTGTTTTTTCAGAAATAATTATACCGTAAATGGAAATTAAGACAGCAATTGACCAAGCCATTACAGTTTTAAAGAGTGGTGGGGTGATACTCTATCCCACAGATACTGTATGGGGTCTGGGCTGCGACGCCACAAATGCCCAGGCCGTTGAAAAAATTTACAAAATCAAGCAAAGGGCTGACAGTAAGAGTCTTATCACACTAGTAGACAGTGAAGATATGCTTTGCAGGTATATCAAGGAGATTCCACAAATTGCCCTACAATTGCTCGAAGTTGCCGACCAGCCCCTGACTATCATATATCCGGGAGCCATAGGCCTTGCAAGAAATGTGGTTGCAGAGGACAACACAGCAGCCATACGAATACCTCATCACGAATTTTGCAACCGGCTTATTTACAAATTCCGCAAACCGATTGTCTCCACTTCGGCCAATATCTCCGGGGAGAAGGCCCCTGCCTTTTATCTGGATATTGCAAATGAGATAATCTCTGCGGTAGATTGGGTTGCAGACCCGGTTTTTGAAGCAGACTCAACGGGCAAGCCATCCTCAATCATCAAACTTGGTCTTGGAGGAGAGGTGGAGGTTATCAGAAAATAGAGATCAGAAATTTGAAGTAAGGAGGTATGTTGCAGTCACTAATGTGAGTGCCGCTGTCTCTGTCCTAAGTCTTGATTCGCCGAGAGATATCGGGATGAATCCGTTTTTCATTGCAAGTTCGACCTCAGAGGCAGAGAAATCACCTTCGGGGCCTATCATTATCAGAAAGCGGCAATCCTTTGGTAACACTGATGTAATATTTTGTCTTACACCTTCGTTGCAGTGTGCAATTAGTTTTATTCCGTCAAATCCGGCATTCTCTTTTATAAATTCCTTTACGGAGACAACAGGGTTCAACGCAGGTATCTTAGCCTTGAGTGACTGTTTGACCGCAGAGAGGATTATCCTCTCTCCCCGTTCGGGTTTAAATACTTTTCTCTCCGAGTGCTCACCTATTATCGGGGTAAGCTCGTCTATCCCTATCTCAGTTGCTTTCTCCATGAACCACTCGTATCGCTCCAGATTTTTTGTGGGTGCGACGGCTATATGAAGGAAGTAATCTCTTTTAGCATAATCGGGGGTATGACCTATTATCTGTAAAGTGCATTCTCCCGATGTGATCACTGTTATCTTACCTGAGTAGAGGCCACCATTGCCGTCTATAAATGAGATAGTATCTCCCTCCTTGTGGCGGAGAACTTTGACACAATGCCGGAACTCATCGCCGGAGATGGTCGCAGCAGTGTCATTGATGATATTTGCAAAAAAGAGCTCCATAATTTGTGCAAATATATTATAAAAAGCTATTTTTGCCTGCAAAGAACTTAAAAAATGACAACTTCTACAACCCAAAGGTATACTGCACTGGATGTCCTTAGAGGAATGACCGTTGCAGGAATGATATTAGTGAACAATCCCGGTTCATGGGGTAAGATTTTTCCTCCTTTGAGGCATGCCGAGTGGGTTGGATGCACCCCAACCGACCTCGTTTTCCCTTTCTTCCTCTTTATTGTTGGGGCAGCTCTTGCATTTTCGTTTGCCAAATATAACGATACCCTGAACAAGTCATCTGTCAAAAAACTAGTAAAGCGTTCCTTGCTGATCTTCCTTACAGGACTTGCTCTCAATGCCTTTCCATTCTACCCCACCTCACCTGACCCGCAATTGAGTTTCGGTGCAAATTATATGGACTATCTTGGACATATCAGGATTTTCGGGGTACTTCAGAGAATTGCGCTATGCTACCTGGTCGGCGGTTTCGTCGCCCTCTGGCTTCACAGCCCTAAAAAAATAATGACAGGAATGGTGGCACTCATTGCTGTGCATTGGGCCATACTTTGGAATCTTGGAGGTTATGAGCCATACTCTCTTAAGGAGAATATTTCAGGTCCGATAGACGTTTTGCTTGTTGGTGTCAACCATGTCTACAAGGGATTCGGTATACCTTTTGACCCTGAAGGTGTTCTTGGCGTGCTGTCCGGGTCTGTTACCGTTCTTCTAGGCTACCTTATTGGTGGCATTATCCGTAAAAGCAAGGAGAAGATAGATGCCGTAGGTCAGCTTTATACCATTGGTCTTTTATCACTGGGGCTCGGAGTTGTATTAGGCATATTTATCCCTATCATTAAGGCGCTGTGGACTCCTTCATATGTATTCTACGCCGGCGGATGGTCGATTCTTATGCTTGCCTTCTTCATCTATTTCATTGACATCAAGGGTAAGGAGAAGCTTTTCTACCCGTTCAAGGCGCTCGGTCTGAACCCACTGTTTGCATTTGTTATGGCCGGAGTCTTTTCAAAGGTGCTCGGTCGTGTTATTAAATGGACTACTATGGCTTTGCAGGATGACGGCACCATGAAGGAGGTCACTATGACTGCTTCAAAATGGATTTACCAGAATTGCTGCGTCTCTTTACTGGGTCATAACGAATGGGGATCCCTTATGTATGCTCTGATGTATGTGGCTGTTTTCACAGCTATGGCAATCTTCCTCTACAAGAAGAAAATTGTGATAAAACTCTGACACTTTAAGATATATAATATGATCCGGATAGGTCTGCTCTCAGACACACATGGTGTGTTTGACGAGCCTCTCAGAAATTTTTTCTCTGATGTAGATGAGGTTTGGCATGCCGGGGACTTCGGAAACATCGGAGTATCTGATAAGATATCTGCCTTTAAGCCTTTGAAGGGGGTATACGGTAATTGTGACGGAACAGATGTGCGTCTTGTTCATCCCTATATTCAGATAATGGAGGTTGAAGGGTTGAAGTTTCTTATGACCCATATAGGAGGACACCCTGGTTACTATCCGCAAAATGTCCTACGCTTGCTGACAGCACACAGGCCTGATGTATTTATTTGCGGACACTCTCACATCCTGAGAGTACTGAACGATAAACAGAAGGGGTTTATAATGATGAATCCCGGAGCTGCCGGAATATATGGAATTCACAATGTAAGAACCGCTTTACGATTCCGGATAGAGAACGGTGCTCTATATGATCTTGAAGTTGGCGAATGGCCTAAAACCTCAATACTTCACTCCTAAACCAATTGGGTATAATTATATTTCCTTCTTTTTCTGTTGGTTATAAATTTATAGTCACAATGAGTGTATCTTATTGCATTTTCTATTAGTTTTGTCTCGAAACTAAAAACCAAAAACCAAAATGAAAATTAGAAAGATCACACTGTTCATACTTGCCAATTTTATTGGCCTTTCGCTTTTAGCGGACGGATACCAGGTTAACTCACAGAGTGCACGTCAGCTTGGACTTGGACATCAAGGTACTGCATTCAAACTCGGAGCTGAAAGCATGCTTTTCAACCCTGCAGGACTCTCATTCATGAATAGCAGCTTTGACATATCTTTAGGTGCAACAGGAATTATGTCAAAGGTAAAATACACAAACACAGCTGGAACTTATAATGCTGAGACTGACAATCCTCTGGGAACACCAATATTCGGATACATCGGTTACAAGATATCTCCAAAATTTGCTGCTGGTATAAGTCTTACTAACCCTGCCGGCAATAACCTTGTCTGGCCTGACAACTGGGCTGGTTCACACCTTGTTCAGAATATTTCACTGGCCGCATTCTCTCTTCAACCTACTCTCTCGTACAAGATAAGTGAGAAACTCAGTATAGGTGCCGGTTTTATGATTAACTGGGGTAGTTTTGAGCTTAGCAAAGGGATCATGCCTGTAGGTTATCTCAACAACTTTATCAATGCCGTGCCACAGCAATACCGCACAATTATTACAAGCACTAACACTTTATCACCAATGCAAGTCAATCTGAAGGGTGATGCCAAGACATCTTACGGATACAATATCGGCATCCTTTACAGCCCTAATGAGAAATTAAACATTGGAATCTCATATAGATCAAAGATAAAGATGAAAGTTGAAGATGGCAAGGCTTCGATTACATATGCCAATGATGACTTAAAAACACTTCTCGGGATGCTTGCACAGGCAAGTCCCACTATCGCTGCGGCCAAAGCTCTTGATGAACAGAAGATCACAGCTGAACTCCCGCTCCCTTCAAACCTAAACATCGGTGCATCATATAGATTTACAGAGAAGCTGCTTGTATCTGCCGAATTACAATATGTCGGATGGAAAGCATATGATACACTCAGAATTCAGTTCCCTGCTTTCGGGGCGGCAGGCAGACAGTATATTCCAAAGAATTTCAGCAACTCAATGATCTACAGACTTGGCGGGGAATACCAATGCAGCAGCAAGTTTGCTTTTCGTCTCGGAATAATCTTTGACTCGACACCTGTTGACACATCATTCTATGGGCCTGAGACCCCGGCAGCCAATAAGCTTAGCTTTACAACAGGTTTCACTTACAAGCCGATCGACATCTTAGCAATTGATTTCGGATTCCAGTATCTTAACGGAATAAAGATCAGCGGCAAGCACCCTACCACATTCGGCAGCTTTGACGGTGACTACAAAACATCGGCATTCCTGCCTGCTTTGGGTGTACATATTAACTTCTAAAAAATGCTTACTTTTGCGTAGGACATACAGCTATGCAGAAGCAGACATCAGTAGAGGAATTTCTTGAGAGAGCAGAGTCTCTCCCTATAATAGATGTAAGGTCCCCGGGTGAATATGAGCATGCTCACATCCCCGGGGCTCTTAGTTTACCGCTCTTTTCAGATTCTGAGCGTGCAGAGGTAGGGACAATATACAAGCAGCGAAGCCGGGTTCAGGCAGTACAAAAAGGGCTGGAGTTTGTCGGGCCGAAACTGAAGGAGTTTACAAAATTCGCACTGAAACTAAACTCAAAGGAGATTCTCATACACTGTTGGAGAGGGGGTATGCGCTCCTCGGCAATGGCATGGCTTCTCGGTACTGTAGACCTTGACTGCACACTCCTAACCGGCGGGTATAAAGCTTACCGTAACTACGTTCTAAGCACATTTGAACAACCATACAAGATTATACTCCTCGGAGGCTATACAGGTTCCGGAAAAACTGAAATCCTCCGCGAACTGCACGATTCGGGTGAACAGATTATAGATCTGGAAGGAATTGCCAACCACAAAGGGTCAGCCTTCGGATCCCTAGGCCAGGATATTCAGCCCTCAACCGAACAATTTGAAAACATTTTATCAGGCATACTGCGAAAAATGGACCCTGAGAGGGTTATCTGGGTGGAGGATGAGAGCAGGAACGTAGGAAAGATTCCTATCCCTCAGGGATTCTGGAATCAGATTAGAAAATCCTCTCTTATCAGGATTGACACATCCTATGAGATAAGACTGAAGAGATTGATGAGAGATTACGCCTGTTTTGAAACCGAGGAGCTTGCGCCGGTAATCAAAAAAATTGAGAAAAGACTCGGTTATGACAGATGTAAGAGGGCTGTTGAGGCATGTAATAACGGTAACCTTGAAACGACAGCAAGAATATGCCTTGACTATTACGACGCCTGCTACTCGGACCAGCTGAGGGAGAGGTTTGGGGAAGTTCCTTCCGCGACACCGTCACTCTCCATAGAGACACTTGATGTCTCGACTATAATAGACAAATTAAAAAGAATATACTATGAGCACTCGTGACATCAACAGCAAGATAGCGGTTGTAATTAACAAGGACGGTATGGGAACGGCTTCTCCGGAGCTGGCGCATACCTTGATCAAGAATTATCTTACCATCATTAACAGCGAAGAGAGAATTCCGTCGTATATCTGTTTTTACGGCGACGGCGTCAAGATGGCGTGTGAAGGGTCTCATGTTCTTGAGGAGCTTAAAGCTATCGAGGAGAAAGGGTGCAAGCTTGTCATTTGCAAAACCTGCCTTTTATTTAATAATCTTCTTGAAAGCATAAAAGTAGGAACTGTTGGAACAATGCTTGACATTATTGATATCCAGCACAACAGCACAAAAATAATTACGTTATGAATACCCCGGACCAATCAGAAAAGATACGCCTGACGCAGTTCAGCCCCGGTGCGGGTTGCGGTTGCAAGATCGCCCCTAAGGTGCTGGAGGAGATTCTTCAAAACAGCAAGTCCGGTATAACATTCGAGAAACTTCTTGTGGGAAATGACAGTAAGGATGATGCTGCAGTTTTTGACATTGGTGGCGGCCGCTCTGTTATTTCAACCACAGATTTCTTCACACCTATAGTGGATGACCCGTTCAACTTCGGGAAAATCTCCGCCACAAATGCAATCTCTGACATTTATGCAATGGGGGGCGAACCATTGATGGCAATTGCAATCCTGGGATGGCCTCTTGAGAAGCTTCCTGCATCAGTTGCAGGAGAGGTTATCTCCGGAGCCCGTACTGTATGCGAATCTGCGGGTATACCTCTTGCCGGCGGCCACAGTATCAGCTGCGCGGACCCGATATTCGGTCTTGCAGTTACAGGAATCATAGATACATCAAAGGTAAAACACAATGACAGAGGGGCCGCCGGCTCAGTACTATTCCTCACCAAACCTCTCGGAATCGGTCTTGTAAGCAGTGCCGAAAAATTCAATGTTGTAAGGGAGGCGGACAGGATTGCCGCGCTTGATCTTATGACAACACTGAATGTGGCAGGAAAGAGTCTTGCCGACATAGAGGGTGTGGTTGCCATGACTGATGTAACAGGTTTCGGACTGCTGGGCCATGCAATTGAGATGGCTGAAGGAAGCGGGCTGAAGGCAGTTATTGATTACAACCTTATACCAAAGATTGAGGGGGTGGATTATTATATTGAACAAGAGTGCATGCCCGGAGGAACATACAGGAATTTTGCCAGTTATGGGGAGAAGGTCTCTCCTATTTCCGAAAAGGTCAAGGCACTGCTCTGTGACCCTCAGACCAGCGGTGGGCTGTTAGTGGCTGTAAGGCCTGAATCCGTAGCTGAAGTAGAGTTCCTCTCTGCTGAAAAAGGGTTTCCTCTTTTCAGAATCGGTACTCTTGAAGTTAAAAACGGAGAAATTTTTGCTGAAATCATCAACACCTGAATAATATGAAAAGATTTATTTTAACCAGCCTGATTGTAGCTCTTGCAGCTGTTATACAGGCCCAGACAATTAAGACCGGTGCCGAGTCTCTGGATGAGTACCTTCCTCTACTTAAGGGCAAGAGGGTTGCAGTTCTCTCAAATCAGACCGGAATTATCGGAAACACCCATATTGTCGACTCTCTGGTTTCCCTTAAGGTAAACATAGTTGCCATTTTTTCCCCTGAACACGGTTTCCGCGGAGATGCCGATGCTGGAGAACATGTATCAAGCTCGGTGGACAGGAAGACCGGAATACCTATCAGGTCACTCTATGACGGAGGCATCGGAAAAGCTTCCGATGAGTTTATGAAGAATATTGATGTACTGGTATTTGATCTACAGGATGTCGGAGTCAGGTTCTACACATATGTGACTACAATGACCCGCATGATGGAAGCCTGTGCTGAAACAGGGAAAAAGATGATAATTCTGGACCGTCCGAACCCAATCGGATTTTATGTTGACGGGCCGATACTCGACATGAAGTACAAGTCAGGTGTGGGCTGGTTGCCTATTCCTACCGTTCACGGTATGACATTCGGTGAGCTTGCCGGCATGATCAATGGTGAGAAATGGCTGGCCAACGGAATCCAGTGCGATGTGACTGTCATCAAGTGTAAGAATTACACTCATGCTTCAATGTACACTCTTCCTGTGAAACCTTCACCAAACCTCCCGGATATGCGTTCAATCTATCTCTACCCTTCTACCTGCTACTTCGAGGCTACTCCTGTAAGTCTTGGCAGAGGTACCGAACATCCTTTCCAGATGTACGGACATCCAAACATGAAGGGTTATGATTATAAGTTCACTCCAAGGAGCATCCCGGGTGCAAAGACTCCTCCTCAGCTCAACAGAGAGTGCTATGGCGTGGATCTTACAAAACAACCTTCAATTGAAGAGATAAACAAGAAGGGTATCAATCTGGAATATGTGATAGATGCGTACAGGAATCTCAATCTTGACGATTTCTTCTTCCGCTCGTTCTTTGAACTTCTGACCGGTCGTGATTATATAAGGAAAATGATTAAGGCAGGCAAATCTGCCGATGAGATAAAGGCTATGTGGGCTGATGATGCTGCCAAGTTCAAGGTGCAGCGCAAACCTTATCTGCTTTATCCTGACAATCAGTAATCAAGAAGATGTTTCTGGCTATAGTCAGAAAGATATCTCACGGCTATCGTCAGGAAGAACTTTAATGTAAACCCTAAGAGTCTCCTCGGGAAGAAGTTTCTCTATTTTCTCAGGCCACTCAATCAGACATAGCCATCCACTATCAACAAACTCGTCGAAGCCTATATCGTAGGCTTCTTCGAGTTTGTCTATTCTATAGAAGTCAAAGTGGTAAACGGGCTCACCCCCCTTTGTCCTGTATTCGTTTATGATTGTAAACGTCGGGCTGTTGACACTGTCCGGAACACCCAGTACATTGCATATAGCTTTTGTAAAAGTGGTCTTTCCTGCGCCCATCGCCCCGTAAAAGGCAATTACGGTGTTGTTTCCCCTTAGCTTCAGGAACTCCTTCGCAGCCCTCTCTATATCATTTAGGCCATGTATCAATATTCTGTTTTCCATGGCCCAAAGATATAAAATCTCCTTATTATAGAAAATCCTTTCAGACCTAGTTCCGTCTGCCCGGTGCAGCCCAGAATTTATTTGGGTTGTTTGTCTTGTAAGTAATGTATTGCAGACCGGTCTTCTCATTTTTTTCAACGACCTTCTGCGGCTCCTGCTCGATACCATCAAGAGGTAGAAGCTCTACATACTCCACAATTTTACCGGCTTTACAAGTCTCCATATTATAGCAACTCACTGCCGGCGAAGACATCCTGTAGAGATTCTTTGCCATGTAGGTGTATACATAATATTCCGGCTTTACCTTCTCGCCATTCCAGTTTATACCCTCATAGACAATAATAGGCTTGTTCTTTACAAGGTTATCCCTGACCTCGGCTATGCCAAGGATAACTCCGCCCTGGCCCATCAGATATACATCATATGTGGGGTCTACCCAGATCCATTTGTTTAGCTCCTTGCTGTAAACAGAGTTGATGACATGACAATCGTCAAATTTTGTCTCCTTAGGCATACATGTCACAATTCTTGATGGAATACCCATCGCAAGGTAACACTCGTTTAGAATTGTTGCCATCATCCTGCAGTTCACACCTCTGCCCTGACTCTTGCAGATATTGATTAAATCGACAGCATTCCTTGACTCCGGGTTCGTACTGTTACCGTCATGTTTTACTACATTGTGCGCCCAGTGGAGAAGGTTGAATATTTTTGACAACTCCCTTCCGCTTCCGGCAATTGAATCCAGGTTGAGCTCCTTTCTCAGCCTTATAAGATCCGGATCATCCTGGGAACCATAACAGAAAGCAGGAATCTCTCTCTTGTCTGATCTCTTGTACTCCTTTGCCGCCTTTAGCTTGTCAAGATAAGATGGCATATATTCAACTCTCGTCATTGCGGAATCCTTTCCGTTGACAACTATCACGAAATCATAATTGCCGACTTTAGGATCTACATTGAAAGAGATCGAGTCTATGTCTGTATAGAATGTAACTCTCTTTGCCGAACTTTTATAAATGTCCAGCTTCTCCTGAGGGACAATTCTCCAGGCTCTCTTTCTGAGCATACCATCATCCTTAATATCCACAACAAATGAATTTGATCTGACCACCGGAAGTTTCTCTTTGGAAATTCCTGACTGTGCAACAAGAACCAGCAATAGCAAAATAAAAGACATACGTTTCATAACCTAAAATTTTAAATTTTTAAACTTCACATATTAGACGCACAACTCTTCAAAATATTGCATTTAGTGGCACTGATTTTTCTATTTTGCTGATTTTCTGAAAAATAAAAAATCGGGGTTTGATTTCATGGCATGATTTTAGATTAGTTACAAAAATTCACCATAAAATCAAGATTATGAAGAGTCTAAGAAAAGAAAACCTAAAATTGCGGCTATTTTTGTCCCTGTTTTTAACACCGCTTTTCCTTTGTCTCTCTCTCACCGTCGGCCATTCTCAAGAAAAAAGGGAACTGAAGGCGGCAGTAGTTGTGCATAAGATCAACGATCCTAAAAGTGCTATGAAGATAATTTCTTCCAACTTCAGCAAGCAATACTCAAGGCAACATGAGATTTCCAAAATGGAAACATATCGAGCTGTCAAGGCAAATGGGAAATTTATCGATTTAAAGGCGGGAAAAGGATTCTGTCTATCAAGAAAATACGATCCTAAGAGTAAGTATGGAAGATTTTCTTCCTTTCTTTTTATAGATCGATATTCCTCTAATTCATACACTTCCGATGGAAATGAAATTTTAGAACCAGATTATATTTCTGCTAGATACCCCTTACTATATTCTAACTATATGGATTTTAACCTATGTACAGTAATCCTGACAATGGTATATTTTTCACCATTAAATTACTCCCAATATAAAAATTTTGAATACTCATTTTCTAATGAATCCAGAGTTATTCACTTCAAATCAATTGAGAAAGATGTCCCCAAAAAATGCAAGATAAGGTGTGAGGGAGATTTATTCTATGATGTTGAGACAATGGCTTTAAAACGAATAATTTTCACAACATTTGATTCTTTTGTCAGGATTCAAAGTGGAAGTTTTGCACACTCAAGTTATGTTATTGCAGATTTTGGTTATGGTAACACCCCCTATCTAAAATCCATCTTTTATAGTAGAAAATGGGACAAAACACCCACTGATAAAGCAAGATACTTATTCTCCCCTACCAGAAGAAACCCTGTGAAAAATAATCTTGAAGAGTACTATTTTGCAAATTTCGAAGCTCCAAAATTTTACATGAATAACAACATGCAAGTCCTGGACCATCTGACATATCAGCGCAGACCTGATGTAGACACTGTCTTCAACAGTTTGTCAGGATCTTTCATGAGGTATGAATTTTCGCCATATACTCCGGAATTTTGGAACAACATCTCATCTTCAAAAATTGGGGACTTCCCTCTTGCCCAAGCCCTAAGAGAGCTTAACTCAAAATGTCCGATGAAAATGCAGGTATCCAGATTCCTGAATTATGAACCTACAAATGAGGATTTCAAGCGACTTATCGCCATGGGCGAAGGGTCATTTGACAAATATCTCCCGAACTATGATATTTTCTTGTCTTACTACAAAGAGGTATTGAAAAAAATGAAGAAATTATATGAGGAATAGTTTATTATATACATTAATAGCCACTTTTCTTATTTACTCCTGTGATACCCTTGAAAAAGATATAAAAATTCAAGATGTTGTCCCGGACAAAACCATTTCTGCGCTATCCGACTCATCATATTTCTCTGTTTTAAAATCATTGGTTTGGAGCAATGAAAGATTATTGTCTTCAGAAACAGAAAGGTCACAAGTGTTTGTTATGAATGAGGATCTAAAATTAATTAACACTATCGGATGTGCCGGCAGAGGTCCCCAAGAAATGAGTGATATTAACTATTTCTGCGTATATAAAGACACAATAGTCATTAAAGATTCCGGAAATGACAGGATACAATTCTTTGATTTTATGAGGATTCACTTAGGATATATCAAAGGCATCAGCACTTCTCCCGCTAATTTTTTAAGCAAATTTGTATATGAAAATGGAATGTTTGTGACCACAGCCAAAAATGATAGTGCTATAATCATTTATAATCCCAAAACCGGAAAGGAGACAAAATTCGGCAAGAGGTATGATTTCAATTCAGAAATTCAAAATCGGATAAGAAATGACAGATTTATTTTAAAGGGGAATAATACTATTTTTTCAATTTCTGACAATCAGCCGTTCATCGAAAGTTATGATTTTCAGGGGAATTTATTGAAGACATGTGACTATTCTAGTATTAATATGATAAGAAAAGAGCTTATCGATATTAGCAAACAAAAACTTTCTGAGCGGTCTTACAAAACTATTGTTGCTGACTGCAATACATACAAGGATAATATCTTTCTACTTATAAACAGCTACAAAGATGGTTTTTGTTGCAATATTGTTCTAAGGTATATTTATGATAATGGTTTTAAACTCAGCAATATATACAGATTGAAAGATGACATTTATGTATCCATAGCTTTCAATGGCACATTTTTATTTGCTTTCAGCCATACTTCAGGAGAACTACAGAGATTTAGATTATGAAATATAATAGAATCACTACTGTCCGGTTTAATTTTCCCATAGTGGCAGGACTGGGTAATCGGACAGGTTTGTTAAGTTAATATTGCCACTAAATAGTTCTTTGATATCGGTTTTTTCAAACAAGGTCAGACCTAAAGTTTGAGTAAATGTGTATAAGCTGACAGGGATATCCAACTTCTTTTTTGCTATAGCAGCGAGCAGGTATGTACAGATTGCTATCCAAATCTGACAGTTGACAGCGTTCTCACTAGTGCCATAAAAAGCCTTGATGCGCAGATGTTGTTTAATCCACTTGAAGAAAAGCTCTATCTTCCAGCGGTCCCGGTAAAGCTCTGCAATAGTTATCGCTTCTTGAGAAAAGTTGTTGGTCAGTAAGTGGTAAAATTTTCCATCGGAGAAGTCCTCGTAGGTTACCATGCGTAGTTCTTCCGGATATTTTTTCCCAGTGTAAAATCCGGTTAAACGAATGAAAATGTCTTCAAGTACTCCACAATTGGTGTCAACTTCACGGGTTTCAACCACTTCGTAGTTGATGTTGTCCTTTGACCTGGTGACAAAGAATGCTTGTTGTTTATGGATTTTCTCATACAGCCGCTTGAAGTCCGTGTACCCTTTGTCCATAACATAATAGGCACCGGCCTCTATTGGCAAACTATCCAATACATTAACATCGTGAGTACAGCCTTTGGTAATATCGACAAAAACAGGGATGGAGCCTCGTAAATCGAGTAATGTATGCATCTTCACAGCTCCTTTGGCCTTTCTAAATTTAGCCCAAGGGAACAAGCTTAAGCAGAGATCTATAGTGGTACTGTCCAAGGCATAAACCATATTGTTAATGTCCAGTCTGAAATTAGGATCGTCGGCATATAATGACCGGGCTTGCTTAATAAGAACTTGGGCATAATCTGCATAAATCTTCCAATTGCGATTCTCGTTAGCCTCGGCTAATGTGGATTTTGCGGTTGCAGATCTAAGCCCTGAATGGTAAAGCTTGGATGAGAAAGCGGACAAACTACTTTCAATATCACGAAGACTTTCCCTTCCAGCCAATTGAGCAAAACTCATGACAAGAAAATGCTCACCACAAGTGAATTTTCTTGTACGAAAGTCTCCTTTGTAGCGGTCAACGCACCGTTGGTATTGAAAATCTGACTTAAACATCATTAATTGTGATATTACTGTTCTCCCTGAATGCATATAATTGTTTTTTGACCCAAAACAAAAATATGAATTCAAATCTACCAAGTGAAAAAACCCTTATAACAGACTATATATTAATACATTATAAATATTTAAATCGTCCTTAACCGGACACTAGTGTAATAGAATAACTAATAATAATTTGTCTTAAGCCATTATATCCTATATTTCGGAGGCTATCTGAATCTGGTTATTTAATGTTTAAATTGGATACCGCCTCTTCTAGCGTTTTTCTAAAATATTCGGTAGGTCTGGGTGCATTACTATATTTTACCTGATGCTCCGTATCAAGCATAATGTACCTCGGGATGAGCTGTATATTAAAGTAATTAAGTAAAGGGGATGACTTATTATCACAAACCAGATATTGGTTTTCTGTAATTCCGTCCTCTTTTGCAGCATTCAGCCATAGTTTTTCATCCTTATCTATGGACAGATAAACATATGCGATATCTTTACTCATCAGAAATTCCTTTGCAGAATGAGAATTTTTAATATCAATCCGGCATGCCCCACACCAGCTGGCCCAAATATCGAGATAAATCGCCTTTTTGTCGTATTTAGCTAATAGCTCTCTAAGAGTAATTTTTGAAGTCGTGTCGTTATAAGATCTCAAATAGGTGTTGGAAAGTACATAGTCGGATATTGGCTTATTCAAAATATTCAGATAATCTTTGGCTTTATTTATATACTCCGCATATTCTGAATTTGAAATTTTTCCCTGGGTACTGTTTATAATTTCATTTAAACTTTCGGCGAGAGATCCATCCCCCTTTAACGCGTAAATCCCGATAAGTGCTGAAGTAAGGAACTCTTCTATCTCTCCATTAGTGTTATTTTGAATATTCAGATATATCTGCTCCAAACTTTGTTGTAACATATATCTGCTGATATATTTATATTGTAATGCCACTCTACAGGCATTAACCAGCAAGTTTGTTGATATGGGGGTGTTGTTAAACAGTTCATTTGCCTCTTCCTCCGAGATAATATCCGGATTTGAAATGATGCTTTCGAATAGTTTGTAAGCATATTCACTAGTAATGCTGGCATTTGCATAGTTGATGAATGACCGGCTGACTTTATAGTGTTCTATGTAATCATTTAAAAAACTCCTTTGTCTTTCATAAAAGGCAGATAAGCTGTCTTTAAAGAGTTCAAAAGGAGAATCTTTAACATATCTGGGAATACTTTTGTAAGGAAATTTTTGGCTCAATAACCGAAAATAGTTGTAATGAGGAGAGTTGTCCCCGGTAAAATTAATATGATATCCTTTACCTACATTAGCCACTACTGAGAAATTTACAGAATCTCCTTTAGTTACGAAGATTATTTGTGTATTGGACAAGTAAGCATCTGGACCTATTTCAACAATTCCCACACTATCAATGTCGAATGATACGTGGAATGTATTATTCTCTTTTTTTACTTTTGTTACAACACCCAGGTTTATGTCATTAAAGTAAAAAGGTAATTGACTTAGAATATTAATATTATTAACTTTTCCGCTTGAATCCAAGCCTTGTATGGTGGTTCTTTGTGAATATCCCCAAACTGAAACTGATAAAAAACAAATTAATAAAACTACTTTTTTCATGAATTAAATATGTTTAAAAGACGATTGAATTACCAGATACTCGATCATTACATCTGACGTAGCATTGGCCTTATTTATAAAAGAATTATAGATATTTTGCTTAAGATTATTTTGTAATTCATATGATGAAGAATGTTCTGTTTTTGATATTTCTGCAATTGAGATTTATTGGCAATGGAAATTGTAGATAACATCTTGATTTTGATGCAAAAACCGTGAAAAGTTACAAATAAAATTTTTATCAGCAATCTATTTTTCACAAAATCACTAGGTTATGTTTTGCCGGAAATAAGAAAACTCGCTTCCTTGTTTGCATGGAGGCAAGTTTAGTTCTTAAACTATTCACTATTCACCTGTACTGTATCGCCTCGGCAAGGTGCATGGTGGTGATGTTTTCTGATTTGTCGAGGTCGGCGATGGTGCGGGCGACCTTCAGTATTTTATGGTAACCGCGGGCAGAGAGGTTGAGCTTGTTGATTGCAGTTGAAAGCAGGCGTTGCTCTGTGGGGCCGAGCCGGCAATATTTCCTGATATCGGCGGTGCTCATCCGCGAGTTGGTATTGATTCGTCCCCTGAAGCGCTCCTGCTGCAGCAATCGCACGGCAGTCACTCGCTCCTTGATGGCGGATGTGGGCTCGGCCCGCTCATCGTTCAGAAGCCGCTCTCCCGGTATTGGGTTAATCTCTATCCTCATATCTATCCTGTCCATCATCGGCCCCGAGATCCTCGCGAGGTAACGGCTGACAGCATAAGGTGTGCAGGTGCACCTGTCCCCCGGCTGTCCGAAGAAGCCGCAAGGGCATGGATTCATTGAGGCAATGAACATGAAATTGCACGGATAGACATATTTGTATTTTAACCTTGATAGGGATATCTCTCTCTCCTCCATGGGCTGCCGGAGGACCTCCAGGACCGATCGCGGAAATTCAGGGAGCTCGTCAAGATAGAGCACGCCGTTGTGGGCGAGGGAGACCTCGCCCGGCAAGGCTGAGGCGCCACCTCCGGTCATTGCATAGATGGAGGTTGAGTGGTGCGGGGAGCGAAAGGGGCGCTCTTTGATAAGCCCCTTGAAGGAGTTTCCGCTCCCCGCCACCGAGTAAATTATGCTGGTCTCCAGTGACTCGTCCCTGTTCATGGGTGGCAGGATACCTGCAAGAGCTTTGGCCATGAGGCTTTTCCCGGAACCCGGAGCTCCACAGAGAAGAATATTGTGTCCCCCTCCGGCAGCAATCTCAAGCCCCCTTTTCGCCGCCTCCTGCCCTTTGATATCTGCAAAATCCGGTACATTTCTCAACTCCCGGCGGCTGTCGTTCAAAAATTCGTCCCTATATGTCACCGGATCGAGAAATGATTCACCGCATAAAAGTGTCACCACCTCAAGAATAGAGGTTACTCCATAAATCTCGATCCCCTCGACAGCAGCCGCTTCGTAGGCTGAGTCTTCAGGGAAAATACAATATCTGAAACCATCTCTCCTCGCAGCAAGCGCTATAGGCAAAGCACCGGGCACCGGCCTTAGCTTGCCGTCCAATGCAAGTTCCCCTACAATCATAAATTGAGAGAGTGCTCTGAAATGGTACTGCTCAGATGCAGCCAGTATCCCGATTGCAAGAGCCAGGTCAAAGCCTGTCCCCTCTTTCCTGATGTCTCCCGGAGCAAGGTTGATGATAATCTTTTTCCCAGGCAAATGACATCCGATAGTCCCTAGGGCCGCCTCTATCCTCTGTTGACTCTCCCTCACAGAATTGTCGGGCAAGCCAACAAGAAAAAAACTGATTCCTTGTGAAACCTCAACCTCCACCTCTACCGTAACAGCCTCAATCCCCCGGCAGAAACTGCAAAAAGTCTTGCAAAGCATTTTTTCTTTAAATTTATAACAAAGATTTTTCATCTTAAGTGGCCTGACATGCAGATTATTATATTTCAAACAAAATTTATCTGATACTGTCTTTTCAATATTTTGTTAATTTTGTAAAATATGGAAAAATGTGCGCTTAACCTAAACTACTGCGCCGACATAAATTGTGTAGAATCTTTCATTCCCAAGGATTGCAGGGTTATAACAATTATCGACGCCAACATTGCGGAGAGGTATGGAAAATACTTCCCCGAACCTCAGATTTACGTGGTAGCTTCAGAGGAGAACAAAAGCCTGCAAAATGTCGAAAAGCTGGCGACACAACTTCTGGAGATGGGTGCCGACAGGAGCTCTTTCCTGCTTGCCGTTGGAGGTGGAATCATATCAGACCTGACAGGGTTCATAGGGTCTGTCTATATGAG
>MTLE01001411.1_pt1 | contig 17887 bp, 18 predicted proteins | sample 1982461 | NCBI WGS metagenome assembly MTLE01 (sample SAMN05712605, study PRJNA340218) | biofilm metagenome | isolation source: sample SPL anode biofilm adapted to -200 mV | place: USA | collected 2012-02-03
AATGCTAGGCTAATTTATTGCCACCCTTGCCGGGGTGAAGATGGTTCGGAAACTGCGACTGGGAATGTGTTCGCCCACAACGGAAAAACGACGGAGAGAAAACACGCATCACTTACCCTTTTTCGTTTTTATGAAAACCACAGGCGATTGGACAAATTGCGATTTCGGCGTATAGTTACTGAATTCAGCGCTTCAATTACTTCCTGTCCGCAGTGTGCGCGGGCATCAAGCAAACAAAGGAAAGGTTATGTGCAAATTCTTTGGCTTGAGTCTTTTGGTGGCGGCTTGGGCGGGCGTTTCCACCCACGCGGCCTTGGTAAACGTGGCTCTCAACAAACCGGTCACCACTTACGGCACCATTTACGGGGTAAGTGGGGCCACCGTGGTAGATGGAAAATTTCTCGCGGAAGCCACCGCTTGGTATGATAACACCAAATATTGGGAGGGCACCGCCCCTTACCTCGATATCGATTTGCAAGGAGCCTTCACGATCGTTGGCTTTATGGCGCAAGCCGACAACAATGACACCTACCGCATCCAGTACCTGGGCGTCGACAACCTTTGGCATTTGGCATGGGACATTCCGAAGCAGCCCAACGGCTGGGGCTTGGCCACCCGGCCGGATATCCACCACGTCAACATCTACGAACTAGCCACGCCGATTACCGCCACCGCCTTGCGCTTCTCGGCAACGGGCGGGGACACCTACTACTCCGTTTCGGAAGTGCAAGCGTTTGCCGTACCCGAGCCGGCCCCCTATTTCGCGGGCCTCGGCCTGCTGGGAATATTAACTCTGGCAGCGCGAAAAACTCTCCAATCCTAGTCCCACTGAGGGTATCACAAACAAGGCAGGCAGCTGGAGGTGTATCGGTTTAAACGCCACGCTGCCGCCTAAGTTGTGGTGATTTCGAAAAATGAGCGGACTTCTGTCGCCCCAGGAGGCGACGGCAAATTTCGTCTTTCAAATATTTTACCCAAGAGGCAATTATGAAACTATTTCCGAACGCATGGATAATCCTTATCTGCTTGAGCGCTTGGCTGGCTACGAGCGTCCAAGGCGCCATCGAGTTCCGAGCCGTGACGGATTTTTCCATCACCAAAGGCAATCCTAACGGCGTCTGGTCCTATGGCTGGCGGCCCGCCGGCACCAGCGAGTTTAACTTGATGGAGAATACGTCCCATAACCGGTGGTTCCACGGCGATGCTTCCGGGCCGTTTATCTCCACCGATCATTACTTCATCACCATAGGGACCCAAAATGGCGAAGTGCCGGTTTTGCGCTGGACGGCCCCCTATGATATGTCTTTGGTGAAAATGTATGAAGTGTTTTGGCCAATCAGTCATAAAATCCAGCTGAACGGCCAGGATTTGGAGCAGGTCCCTGGCTGTATATTGGATTATAATTATGACACTTGTTACCAGACGCTTAATAACGGAGTGCACCAAGGCGATACAATTGATTTCTCTTTTCAGCAATCGGCAGGCTACATCTATGTGGATGTTTACGTCCTGCCCGAGCCCGCCACCTACCTTGCGGGCCTCGGCCTGCTGGGCTTATTCGCCTTGATAGAGAGCAAATCAATCCGTTTAATTTCCCGTTGAAGGTTTCAACCTTTGCGGGGCAAGCAAGGTAGCATAACATTGGCACGCGAACACCAATTAATGCCTGCCCGCGCCTACCCAAATGCGGTTCCCCAGTTTGTCAGCGGGTAGCGAGGATACCCCGCAGGCTCCACGTAGCCATCATTGAATAACTGAGCTTTCATGTTTCGCCTCGTTGGGGGCTTATTGAAAAATCACCGAGACTGGCTTTCAAAGGCGGGAGGATCGAAGTGAGAATGCGAACACTTTTATTACCTAAGGACACACCCAACTGTTGGGTCAACATTTGCATAATGAACCCCAATATTTTCCGGCATATTTGCCCCGCGCGGTTCGCTTTCCCCATTGCGCCCATGAAATAGCCCGTTGTATTATGGGGACGATCATTACGGGATGTGAAAGGCTGACTGACAAGGCTGCACATGAAAAGCAGCGATCACAAAAAATCGGATGCTTGGTATTTCCCGCCGGACATGTTGGCGGCGGGGGCGCCAATGGGGATAATCATTGTCGTTCTAATGCTGGAATACGCCATAAACTGGCGGCCTATCCTTGACGCCACCCACTTTTTTTACACGGCCCTTGCCCTGGGAGTCCTTGGGGCGCTGCTGCTGTTCTTCGCACGGCTGCCACTTTACCGGCAGGGAAGCTTTTTCACCTTTGGCCCGAAAGCATTGAGCGCACAGCACCGCAAACTTTACTACACCGCCTATGCGCTGATCGGGCTTAGCACTGGGTTGCTGGTTATTTTGTTAATAGCACTAAACGGGTGGCCCAGATGATCCGGCGCGGAGTGCGCGCAGGGCAAAATTGCCGCGTGAGGCTTCACGGCAGACGGGGTCCAAAAAAAACGATGAGCACGTCAAATAGAGTTTTTCAACGCCGGATTCCCACGGAAGGGGTGGCGGTGGCATTGTTGGCGGTGGCGGGCGTCTGGCTAGCAGCAGCCGCTTTATTCGTGGCGGAACACGGTTGGCGGCCCATTGGTCCCGATTTGGACTTGGCTGGGGCGCTCATCGTGATGATCCTGCCTTCGATTTGTTTTGGCGGCGGCCTGATCGTGGCGGACGCCCGGAAACGAGCCCCGCTAAGCCGGTTGCAACGCTGCTCTTTGGCCGCGATAATCCTGCCCGTCACCCTGGGCACCGTCTTAGCCTGCTGGATCGTCAAAGGCATGATTTGAGGGACGTCTCGCGGATTTCCATCGCATGAACAAACTGGACCGCCTTTTCCTCGCCGCTTGCCTCACCGTAGTGGTCGAGTTGGCGCAGGGCGCATTGATCGTGCTCACGACTTGCGTGGGGCCTTGTGGCTTTGTGGGCGATGGTTTGGACTTTTGGCGCTCATTCCACGCGCCAGGCACCTGGCTAGCCGGGGCTTGGGGGATCAAAGCTGGGTTCAACCGGTTTCTCGTTCAGATCACCACTAGTGCGGTGTGCCAAATTGCCACCTGGTATGCCGTCCTCGCCGCCATCACGGCTATCAAGCGGCTCCGGCGGCGGCCCGCTTCTCACCGCGCGTCCTAACCGGGTTTCCCCCGAAGTGGCACCGGTGGTTTACCTAGGCTAATACCTTCAACGAGAAGGGTGCTCAAAAGCGTCTCCATTTACGCGCGAGCTCCCGCGAGGCTTGGCTTGCATTTCGGGGGCGCGGGCCGTTAAATCCGGGGCGTGCTATTTCGCAAAGTTACCCTCATCGGGGTCGGGCTGTTGGGTGGGTCCCTCGGCTTGGTCCTCAAGGCAAAACGGCTGGCTGGCCGGGTGGAAGGCTATGTGCGCCGTTCCGCCAGCATTGCCGAGTGCGACCAATTCCAGGTGGTGGACCACGCCACGCGGGAACTCGCCCGCGCCGTCGAGGGGGCGGACCTGGTGGTGTTCTGCACGCCGATCGCCCAAATGGAGCCGCTGGCGCGCCAGATGCTCCCCCTCCTCAAGCCCGGCACCATCGTGACCGACGTGGGCAGCGTGAAGGATTCCGTGGTGCGCACCCTTGAGCCGCTGTTCCGCGAGGCGGGCGCGTATTTTGTGGGCAGCCATCCCATGGCGGGCGCGGAGAAAATGGGCGTCAGCGCCGCCCGGCCGAATTTGTTCGAGAACGCGATTTGCGTGGTCACCCCTACGGCCAGTTCGCAGGCGGACGCCGTAACCAAGGTTGAAACCCTCTGGGCGCAAGCCGGCATGCGGGTATTGAAGCTCGCGCCCAAGCTGCACGACGAATTGGTGAGCCGCTCGAGCCACCTGCCGCACATCGTCGCCGCCGGCCTGGCCAATTGCGTGCTCAGCCCTATGCACGGCCCCGAGCAAGCTTTGTTATGCGCCTCCGGGTTTCGCGACACCACGCGCGTGGCCTCCGGTTCCCCGGAAATGTGGCACGACATCGCGCTGGCCAACCGCGAGCAACTGTTGCGCGTGCTGCGCGTGTTCATCGACGACCTCGACCAGTTCCGCGAGGCGCTGGACAACGCCGATGAAAAGGCGCTCACCGAGTTTTTCGAAACCGCCAAGAAACGGCGCGATGCCTGGTGCGGCCAGGGCAGTTCGCCGGAATGATTTTCCCTTGACGCATGGACCTGCCGCCGATCATCGAGATTCCGCCATTGAACACGGTGACGCCCGCCGCCATCACAGTGCCGGGATCTAAAAGCATTACCAACCGCGCGTTAATCCTCGCCGCCCTGGCGCGGGGCACGACGGTGCTGACGGGCGCTTTGTGGAGCGAGGACACGCAGGCGATGACCACTTGCCTGCAAACGCTGGGCTTCGCGCTCGAGGTGGCGCCGGACCCCGCGGAGCCGGCCAACCGCATCCTGACCGTCACCGGCCAAGGCGGCCACGTCCCGCCCGGTGGCACGCCCGAGCAGCCGGTGGAATTGTTCGTGGGCAACGCGGGCACGGCGGCGCGGTTCTTGGCGGCGATGCTTTGCCTAGGCTCCGGCGTGTACCGCTTGCACGGCGTGCCGCGCATGCACGAGCGGCCGCAAGCCGCGCTGTTCCACGCGTTGCGCGCGCTGGGTTACCGGATCGATTCGCCGAACGATAAATTGCCCGCGCTCATCCACGGCAGCGGCCCCCGGCCGGGGCGCGCGCGGGTGAGCCTGGCCGAAAGCTCGCAATTTGCCTCAGCCCTGCTGCTCAGCGCGGGCGTGGGCGGCTGGGAAGTGGAGGCCGAAGGCGAGAACGCCGAGGAGTCGCCGTACGTGGCGATGACGGCGCAGTTGCGCGCGCAATTTCCCGCCGGGGGCGGGCGGTTTCAGATCGAGCCGGACGCCTCGAGCGGCAGTTATTTTTGGGCGGCCGGCTGGCTCTTGCGCCCCACGGGGTCCACCAAACCGGCGGTCACCGTCGCCCATTGGCCCACCTCGGGCTGGCAGATCGACGCCGAGTTCCCGAAATTTTTGCCGTTGCCGCCGGAAATTTCCCGGAAACGCGACTTGGGCGATGCCATCATGACCGCCATCGTGCTGGCCCCGTTCGCCGGCCAGCCCGTGCGGTTCACGGACCTCGGCCGCCTGCGCCTGCAAGAGTGCGAGCGCGTCCAAGCCCTGCGCACCGAGCTCACCCGCTGCGGCGCGCGCGTGGAGGAAACGGGCGACACGCTCACGGTTTATCCCTCGGTCCTGCACGCGGCCGATATCGAGACCTATAACGACCACCGCATGGCGATGTGTTTTGCGACCATCGGCCTGCGCGTGCCGGGTCTGCGCATCAAGAACCCGGCCTGCGTGCACAAGACCTTCCCGAACTTCTTCGCGAAACTCTTCTCGCTCCGGCCGGCAATCTTGTGACCCAAAGATAAACGGAGAATTTTTCGAATGGCGAAAACCAGGGTCCGCCGGGTGAGGACACCCGGCGTCGGGGAGAGTTTTATGTTTGATCTAGCTGAAGAATACCAGAGTTTCGCGCAAGCGGGCGCGGCGGGCTTGCGCCTGCGGGGGGCGGATACGGATGCGGAGATGTTCCCGCCCGAGGGCGACGCGCGGCGCGGCTTGGGGCTGTATTTTTTTCAGGAGAAAATCCGGCGCGCTTCGCAGCCGGTGCTGCGGATATTGGACCGCGAGTTTCCGGACGAGCTTGTGGTGTACGGTTTGCCCGGATCTCCGGCGCGGCAGCACGTCACTTTTTTGGAGTTGATGGAAATTCGCCCGCCGGAGGCTTTCGCGCGCGAAATTCGCCCGGTGGTGGCGCGCTTTATTGAGGCGCTGGAACCGGTCCTCCGCAACTTGCGCCCCCTTCGCGCGCGGTTTCGAGGGATCGTGGCGAACGAATCGACGATCGTGCTGAAAGGTTACCCCGAGGATCAGTCTTACAATGCCACGCGCGAGGCATTGCGCGCAGCCATCGTAGCGGCCGGCCTGCCGGTTTTAAACCGGCGGCAAGTGCGGATTTTTCACACGACCATCGCGCGGTTCCGGCGGCCTGTCCGCGACATCGAGCGCCTGCTTTCCCTGGTGGCGGGGTTTGCCGAAACCGATTTTGGCGCCGAGGTTTATTCGGATTTGCGCCTGGCCACCGGCAGCGTCCTCATGGCGGAAAGCCAGATTACTGAATTCTATGCCTGGCAAGGCCGGTGAAGGAGCAAGCTCTCAGCGCAAAAAAAGACCGGCGCGCCAGGGAGGAAGGCTGGCGCGCCGGATGCGGGGATCAGGGATAAGATTTAGGGCGCCGGGACGAGCCGGAAAAAGACGGCGGGCAATTCTAGCAGCGCCGGGTTATCGATCACCGTCGCGCCAGTTTCGTTGGTCACCGTCACGACCGGCTGCCATTGAATCAGGTTGGTCGAATAATCGATCCGCGCCGCCTGGCCTAACGGGCACGCCAAATTCAGCAGGAGCGTTTTGCCGGTGGTGTCATTCTGGATCGCCAAGGCGGAAACACCAATCGGCTCGGTGCGGCGGGTGCCGGTGATCGCGGTGCTCACCCCATCGAAGGATGCGTTGCCCGTGAAAAGCCCGGCGGGCACGACGCCTTGGGGCGGCTGGGCCGTATAGGTGAAGGTGCGCGCCGTGGCATCGAAAAACGGCCCCCATTTGATTTTCCCGGTGCGCGCGTCAAACGTGCCGTCCTCGGAAATATCGACCGCCGCCCAGCCGGCGGGCACGTGCTCTTCCACCGCGTAAGCTAGGGTGCTCTCGGGCGGTTGCACGGCGATCTGCACGGGCACTGGGGAACCCGCCGGATAGGCGGAAACCAGCGTGGCGACGGCTTGGCCGGTGGCGCTGTCGAGCGAGGCTTTGCCGGGGCCCGGGCTGCCGGTGTAACTCATTGGTTCCGGCACGGAGCGGTTGGTGTCGACCACCCAGTTCAGGGGCGGCGCGGCGTCGATGGTCGGATCGTCCCGATACGCCTCGCCATTTTTCCACAGATAGACCGCGCGCGTGACGTAAGTCATCGGGATGGGATTGGGCGGGAGCGTCCACGTGTCGCCGCGTTTCCAGGCGGCAGCGTAGGCGGTCAGCTCATCGATCGAGACGAAGAAATCGGCCGGTGAAAGGTCGGCGGACAAGAAGTTGCCTGGGCCGATTTCGGTGTCGCCCGCCACCGTGCTGAGGCTGCCATCCATGGAGAACGAGCCAGCGAACACGCCGGTGCTGGTGAGGCCCGCGGGCGGGAGCGCCTGGTAAGTGAGCGTGCGCGCTTGCGTGTCGAGGAACGGCCCGAACCGCACGGTGTTATCAGCCGCATTATATACACCGCCATTGCCGATGTTCGTGCCGATTTGCCAGCCGCTAGGCAGGTGTTCTTCCAAGGCGTAACTGCTGGCGCCATCGGGCGGCGTGGCGGTTATGTATACGGTGAAGGCTTGCCCCGCCAGATAACCGGCTTGCAACGTGCGAATCGCCAGCGGGCCGAGGTCGGCCGGGGTGAGCGCGATGGACCGGATGACCTGGCTTTGGCCATCGGCCACCAGCAACAGGCCCGTGGGCCCAAAGGCCAGGCCAGCAGGGAGAGCGAATAGCGCGTTGGTGGCGCGGCCGTTTTGGTAACCGGCATGGCCCGTGCCCGCCAAGGTGGTGACCTGGCCGTCGGTTTGGAGGCAGCGGATGGCGTGGTTGCCGGCGTCGGCCACGTAGATTACCCCGTTGGTGCCCAGCACCAAACCGTCCAAATGGCCGAATCGGGCCGAGTCCGCCATACCATCCACGAAGCCAGGCAAACCGCTGCCCGCGAGAGTGGTGACCTGGCCGTCGAGAGAAATATGGCGCAAACGGCAGTTGCCCCACTCACTGACGATCAAGCTGCCGTCGGCGGCCAGTGCCAGGCCGGCAGGCTGGTTAAATTGCGCTTGCAAGGCCGGGCCATCCGCGTACCCCGCGGCGCGCGTGCCGGCGAAAGTGGTGACGTTGCCGTTGACGTCGATCCGCCGCACTGTGTTGTAATAGAATTCGGTGACCCAAAGGGCGCCCTGGCTATCCATCACCAAATCGTACGGGTAATCGAACAAAGCGCTACCGCGCGGGCCATCGTAGTAACTATCATAGCTGCCCGCATAGGTGGTAACGTTGCCTTGGGGATCGATTTTGCGGATTCGATGATTGCCGGAATCAGCGATGTACAACTCGCCATTCAAACCCATACACACAGCCATCGGGTGATTGAAACGCGCGCTCAACGCCGGTCCATCGGCATTCCCGGCAATCGAGCTCCCGGCCACTGTTTCCACCGCGCCGCGCGGGGTGATCCGGCGAATTTGGTTATTCGCGGCGTCAGCGATGTAGAGGGTGCCGTCTGGGCCGGTGCGCAGGCCGTGCGGCTGGTTAAACCGGGCTTGCGTCGCCGGGTACCCGTCCAAAGCACCGGCCGCGCCGCTGCCGGCCAAGGTGGAAGCAAAGGCTTGGTTCGCGGCGTAGTGAATCACTGGCGGCACGGCCAGATTGGTAAAAGTAGTAGACTTCACCGAGGACACGGGGAGGTCGTTGACGAACGCCTGGACTTGCAGCGTGCCGTTGGAAGTCACCAAAAACGCGCCCGTATACAAGCGGGAGCCAGCATTGGGGGCCGAGCCGTCCAGCGTATAACGCAGGCTGGAGCCGGTGGCAGCAGTGGCGATTTCCACGGCGATTTGATTGGTGAAATTGCCGCCGTCGGGCGTAATCGTCAGCATCTCCGGCGCGCCGAGCACCAAGCGCCGGATGCGATTGTTCGCGGCATCCGGGAAGAGCGCTTCCGTGGAGGAAAGGAACACCAGTACGTTAAACCGGCCCGCTTTGGCACTGCTCACCGGGCCATCGGCAAACCCGTAAGGCACCCGCAATGACCATTGCAACTCGCCTAGGCCATTATATTGGTTTAAAATGGGCCCATCGGGCAGCGAGGCGTAAATGTGCCCGGCTTGGTCTAACGCCACCCACTCGATATAACTCAAGCCGCCCTTCATCGTGCTGACGATCCCCTCCGGGCTGATGCTCCGCAGGGCACTGTTGTTCCAATCCGCCACGAACATCGTGCCGTCGGCCCGGTAAGCCAGGCAGGAAGGGGTATTGAAACGCGCGATGGCTAGCGGCCCATCTTGATAGCCGGCTCCTCTGGCGAGTGTGGAGACCCTGCCACTAGGCGTAACTTTGCGAATGGCGTAATTGTCAAAATCGGTCACGTAAAGGTTGTCTTCACCGTCAATCGCCAGCGTATTGGGAGTGTGAAACGCCGCGTTCGTTCCCTGGCCGTCTTGGTAACCTAAGCTGAGCCCGGCAAAAGTGCTCACCATGCCGTCCGGTGTGACTTTGCGGATGCGATGCCCTAAGCGCTCGACCACAAAAGCATTGCCTTGGCGGTCGAACACCACCCCGTTGGGGACGGTGTATTTGGCTTGTGATACCGGGCCGTCCACATACCCCGGAGCGTCCCCACCCGATAGCGTGCTCACCACGCCATTGGTATCGATGATGCGAATCCGGTGCGAGCCCACCGTGGGGGTGGTCCAAGGAATCCAGGAGTTTTCCAGCACCCAGAACCGGCTTTGGCTGTCAACGGCCAGGTATACGGGATTATAAAACGTGGCTTGCGCCAGTGGCCCGTCTTGATGGCCCTGCACCGAACCCGCGTAAGTCTCTAGCCGCACCGGCCCGGCGGTGGGTTGCGAGGCCGGGTTGAGCGGATCCGTGCCGCTGAGCCACTCTAGATAATTGTTCGCGCCGTCGCCATCAGGGTCCGCGATGGCTGCCGCGCGCGGGTCGTTGACCGAACCAAAATGCTCTGTGCGCCAGCTATCCGGGATGCCATCACCAATGCTGGATTGCCCCACACAAACCGGGACGCCCGCCAGCCCAAGCAAAACGGCGAGAGGGACGGTTTTACTGATCACAAAGCCGGAAAACCAACGGCTCCAAAACGTGCGTTTCATAGACAATTGAATAATGTCGAAGGCCGATTTTATCGCGCGAAGAGCGCTTCGGAGGCATCTGAGACAGAACAGCTGCCTGGGCGATAAAAATCTGCGTTTATCCGTGACGTTGCCTGGATATAAAAATATAGCATACATTGTGCCAACTATTAAATAACCAGCCGGTTTTTTGTTTTATTCCCCTATATTCTTGGCCTGACCCGTTAGGTTTTAGCTTCTTTTTGCTTGTTCCTAACCGTGCTTCAGGTAATGGTGCGGCGTGGCGACAAAAGTCATTGCGGTTGCAAATCAAAAGGGTGGCGTGGGCAAAACGACCACCACGGTCAATGTGGCGGCTTGCCTGGCGGCGGCCGGCCGGCGGGTATTGCTGTTGGACATGGACCCCCAGGCCAACGCCACCAGCGGGCTGGGCGTGGAAAAGACGCCCGGCGCCAGCGCTTACCGCCCCCTTGTAGGCGAAGGCGCCTTGGCCGATAAAATCCTCCATACCGCCTTCGAACGGCTGGACCTGATCCCCAGCGAGGTGGACCTGTGCGGCGCGGAGATCGAGCTTTCGCGCGTGGAAAACCACCTCCAGCGCCTCACGCAAGCCTTGAGTCCCATCGCCCAAGGCAGCGCGTACGATGTCATCTTGGTCGATTGCCCGCCTTCCCTGGGCATTATTACCCTCAACGCCTTCGTGGCGGCGGATTATTTGCTCGTGCCCTTGCAATGCGAATATTACGCCCTGGAGGGCATCTCCATGCTCACCCGCGTGCTCAACCAAGTGCGCGACTCCGGCGCTAACCCGCGCCTGGAATTGCTCGGCGTGGTCATGACCATGTTCGACGGCCGCACCCGGCTTTCGCAACAAGTCGTCGGCGAGGTGCGCCAGCATTTCGCCCAAAAAGTGTTCGAAACTGTGATCCCGCGCACCACGCGCCTGGCCGAGGCCCCCAGCTTCGGCAAGCCCATCATTCACTACGATAAATACAGCGCCGGCGCCGCCTCTTACGAGGTGCTCTCACAAGAATTGTTGAAACGCCTGGCTCCGCCTGCGGCTTGATTTGTCTTTGCGCCCGGCGTGATTGGCGCCGGGTATTGCGGTCAAATAAACCATAGCTATGCATTATTCGAACCGTTCGTTATTTAATCCTGGCTGGGGGGCCGGGATCGCCGCCCTCGCGCTGGGGGCCGCCTGCGTGAGCGCCGCCGAGGCGCAGGTGAAAACCGAAGGCATCGCCGATGACGAAGCCACCGCGAGCTTCGCGTTCACGAAAGTCACCCGGCCGAGCGTCAACGACGCCGCCACCGGCGCCATGTTCCAGGTGATCGATGGCACTGTAGATCCCAACAGCGGCGGCGTGGCCGTGCTGAACGATAACAAAGTGCCCTCCGAGGACGATCAGCCGCGCGCCAACTTCTTCTTCGCCGCCGGTTCCAAAGGCGGCCGCCTGGGGCTGGACTTGGGCAAAACGATCGACGTGCGCGAGGTGAACACTTACTCCTGGCACCCGGCCGAACGCGCCCCGCAAGTCTATAATCTCTACGCCAGCGACGGCCAGGCCGCCGGATTCAACGCCGCCCCGAAACGCGGCACCGACCCCGCCACGTGCGGCTGGCGCTTGGTGGGCAAGGTCGACACCCGCGCTGGCAACTCCACCGAAATGGGCGGCCAATGTGGCGTCAGCGTCACCGCGCCCGAAGGCGAGAAACTCGGCGCGTGCCGCTACTTGCTGTTCGACATTTTCCCCACCAGCCAAGAAGGCGCGTTTGGGCAGACCTTTTTCAGCGAGATCGACGTCGTGGACGCCAAGGGTGCCGCGCCCGAGTTCGTGCCCACCTTAGCCAAGCCGGAAGGCCAGAAAGCGTTCACCCTGGCCGATGGCACGCGCATGATCTTCGACACGAGCGAAACGCCGGACTTGCGGGACTGGGCGTTGAACACCCTCGCCCCCGTGGCCCAGGAATGGTATCCGAAACTGGTGGCCATGCTGCCGAGCGAAGGCTACACCGCGCCGAAAAAAGTCAGCATCGTGTTCTTCGATAAAATGCCGGGCGTGGCCGACACCGCGGGCACGCGCATCCGCTGCGCCGCGCCGTGGTTCCGCCAAAACCTCAAGGGCGAGGCCGTGGGCTCCGTGGTGCACGAATTGGTGCACGTCATCCAGCAATACGGCCGCGCGCGCCGCCAGCCGGGCGCCCAGCGCAACCCGGGCTGGCTCGTCGAAGGCCTCACGGATTACATCCGCTGGTACCACTACGAGCCGCAATCCAAGGGCGCCGAGATCAAAACCCGCCGCCAATTCGAACGCGCCCGCTACGACGCCAGCTATCGCGTCACCGGCAACTTCCTCAACTACGTGGTCGCCCATTACGACCGCGACCTGATCCAGAAGCTCAACGCCGCCATGCGCGAAGGCAAGTACAGCGAAAAGCTGTGGACCGACCTCACGGGCAAAAAAGTCGAAGACCTCGGCGCCGAGTGGAAAGCCGACCTCGAATCCAAACTGCCCCCGGCCCCCGCGGCCACGAACGCCCCGGCCACGACCCCGCCGGCAGATCCGCCGGTCAGCCCCACCGTCCCAGCCACGAAATAGTTTTTTAGCAGAGGGTGGGAACCCCCCGAGGCGTGTCTGGCGCAAGCCGGCACGCCTTGGTTTTTTTAGGGAGGCGTTGATTGGGCAGCGCTCGCCATGGGCGCCCGAAACCATTCGCTGGTCTATAAGGCGCAGCGAAAACGGATCAAACACATAGCCGAACGCGACTTACGATCTCTCTAGCGTTTGGGGGTCAGGGCAAAGGCGCACTCTGGATCGCGTCGAAAGGCCATAATTAATAAGCTCACATTCGGGCCACGTCCACTCTGGCCACGGTGGCGGCCAGTCTATTTGAACGAGAGAAACGGGCTAAGCTCCGTCCAATAAATATCCGAGTGGGTGGCGTCTTTCCATTGGTCGCGCCGGTAGAAGAAGAGGTATTTGCCGTCCGGGGAAATCCGGGGACCCAACTCCTCGCCGGCGGTATTCACTTGCGGGCCGAGGTTGTAGCCCTTGGACCACGTGCCGTCCGGCTGGCGGTAGCTAATGTATAGATCGTTGTGGCCCTGGCCGCCTTGGCGCGTCGACGCGAACACCAGGGTCTTTTCGTCCGGCGAGAGCGCGGGATCGCCCGCGGCTTCCTCGTTGAATTCCCCCTTCAAAAGCTCCGGCTCCTTGAAAGCGCCATTAACCTTGGGGCATCGGTAAATGCGGCCGTCGCCCTCGCTCCGGTTGCGGGTAGAGCAAAAATACAAGGCCCCGCTGGCGGCGGCGCAGGGACTCCACTCGGCAGCGTCCGAATTGATGGGCGCGGGCAATTTTACCGCCTCGCCCCAAGCCTCGTTCGTGCGCCGTGTGGCCACCCAAATATCCGGCGGGTAATTCGCCACAAAGAACAACTGCGTCGCATCGGCCGAGAGCATCGGTTCACCGATGAATTTGTCCTTTTGAAACCGGAAGTTGCGAACGAACGCGGGCGTTTCCGTGGCGGCCTGGCCATCGGCCTGCACCCGGGTGCAAAGGATGCTTTCATAGTTCCAATTCTTGGAATCGGTGACGCCGTAGCAATACTCCCGGCCGTCCGCCGAAAAGGTCACACACTGCTGAAACCGCCCTGGCGCCGAAATGACGCCCGGCGCAAATATTTTGACCTCCGTCCCCGGCGGTTTTTGATCGAAGTAAAATGTCTCCCCCAGTGCAGGGTGGCCCGCCAGGACTGCTGTCCACACGAACGGCAACATCATGGAGTGATTCATATACAACATCGCCCTCCGATCTTTGGCACTTTGAGCTTCGACTCTCCCCAACTTTAATGGCCGACATTGGCTGGCGGCGGTTCATTCGCGGGCTGGGGGCGCGCATCGGCCGCGCCAAACGCTTGTTCCGACAGCGTCCAAAACTGGTCCATGATATCGTCATGCCGCCAAGGGCCGTTTTGGATCATCAGAGCGGCGGATAATCCCCTTTCAAAATCGACATAGAAGAAAGTATTGTGAGGCGCCCCGGCCCAAAAGATGGTGCCCGTGGAAGCCCCCTTGCCATGCGCCACGCCATCCCGCACCACGCCAACCCCCAACCCGTAGCTGAGGCCCGGGTGGGAATAACCCGGGATGCCCGACAATTGGTCGGAGCACATCATTTTCACGGTGGACTCCCGCAGCAGCCTGCACCCTTGGCGCGCTCCGTGAAGCCGCAACATCTCCATGATGGCCAGCCAATCGCGCGCCGTGGTTAACAAGCCAGGGTAGCTATAATCCCAACCGCCGCCGCCGGAGAGCGCCTGGGCGCGCTTCCGGAAAGGGCTATCCGCCGGCCGCTCCCGGCAAATGAGCCGGCCCTCGCTATATTCGTAATGGTTCGCCAGCCGGCCTAACTGGCTGCCGGCAGCGACAAATCCCGTATCCTTAAGCCCCAGCGGCTCGAAGATGCGCCGCCGGAAATACTCGTCCAGCGCCAGCCCCGAACATTTTTCAATCAGCCGGCCGAGGACATCCGTTGCGTAGCCGTATTGAAAGGCCGTGCCAGGCTGCGTGTCGAGCGGGATGCCCGCCAGGCGTTTCACAAAATCTTCGAGTGAACCTTGCCATTGGCGCAGGCCGGCGTCCGTATAGCGTTTTCCGCCCCAAATACCCGCGGTGTGCCGAAACAGATCGCGGATGGTTGGCTCGCGCACCGCCGGCTCGGTTTCCACCCCTGATGCCCCATTGCCTGGCGGGCGGGTGAACACCCGGGAATTCTTAAACTCCGGCAAATACTGTGAAATGGGGTCATCCAGTGTAAAATGGCCTTGTTCCCACAATTGGAGCGCGGCGATGGCCGTCACGATCTTGGTCATTGAGGCGATCCGGTAAATGGCGTCTTCCGCGAGCGGTGTTTTGGTTTCGACCTCTGAATAGCCAAAAGCCCGCGAGTAAACTACCTCGCCCTGCTTGGCGACAATGACGTGGGCGCCGGCAATCCGGCCTTGGGCCACTTTCTCTTGAAAAAACGCCGTTAAAGGCAGGCCGTCGGGAGCCGCGCCCAACAATGCCAAACTGGCCTGCCACCATACCGCCAGCAATAACCAGGTCCATTTTAAGCTTCGTAGCCACATAAAAAACAAAGCATTTTCAGCCACCGCAGCAGCCCCGTTTTATTTGTCTTTCACTTTGCCCAGGATATTCGTTTTTGGCAAGGAACCCCAATAGCGGCTATCGAACGCGTTCGCGGTGTTGTCACCTACCAGGAAATAGGAATCCGCAGCAATCTGGTGGGGGTATTTGATTGTGGGCAATTGCGCTTGCGACCCGTGCGCGAAGAATTGGACGTTGGCCAGGGAGCCAGGAGGCTCTTGGCGGCGGCCATCAATGTAGATGCCATCATCCCGTATCTCCAAGCTCTCCCCGGGCAAGCCAATGACTCGCATGGCCCAAGTTTGATCCGCCGGCCCCAGAAGAGCTTCCGGGGGCGGATGAAATAGAACGACATCCCAACGTTGTGGGCCGGCCTTGCGATAGGCCGCCAGGTCAGCCATGACAGTTTCGTTGGGCTTAATCGTCGGTGACATCGACGAGGACCCGCTAAAGCGAAACTCTCTTTCGGAACAACCGCTGGCCAGCAGGGACAATCCCAATAGTGCGATTAGTGCGCGCATGTTTTATTTCCTTCGCGGTTCCGCAGAATCATTTGGGCCGGCGACCCAGGGCCTCAAAATGATGTCTTTGGGTTTTTCGCGGAATAGCTCCATGCCATTCAAATAGTCCGTCATTGCTTCGACTTGTTTTTCATCCGGGCCATAGGCCCAGACGTGGATGTATTCGGTGTTGCGGAAATCCCGGTCCAGATTTGCGGATTTTATAATCTGGGTTTGGTATTCGCAGGTGGCGGCCCGGTAGACGCGGCCGGTGGTGGTGGTCTGGAACCATTCCAAATCAAAGGCGCCGAGGCGGCCTGGGATCCGCACCGCCTCTTGCTTGGGGTGAAAATTGGGATGCCACCCCCGGTAAAAGCCAATCCCCGCAGCGGGGAGGTTTTTGGGCTGCCCGTAAAAAACATCGAAGTCTGGGCCAGTGTGCAGGCGCCAGATCATCGGATCCGGATTTTGCGGGTTTACCAGGAAGGGATATGCCCATGTCCTCACCCGCAGCCCGACGTGCTGGGCGCAAGATGGAGTAAAGGCCAGCAGCGCCATTAAAGCCATGGCGACAAGGGTGGAATTGATGTTCGGCATAAGATTAATCCCGGGGCAGCCCGCCGGTGAATCCGGCTGCTGCCAAGCCTTCACATTCCGCAATGTTTAGCCCAATTATCCCGGATTCCGAGATTGGTGTGGATGGGATTGCGAAGAGTTCGGATGCTCAAGGTTTTGCGCTGACGAAGCCGTTATTCAAAGAGATACCGGCAAGGAAGCGCAAAGCCTTGAGCGCCGGGCATCTGAAGCAAGACCGCCGCGTCAATCTCGGAATTCGGGATAATACAACCTTCCGTTCGTGCGATGCAATGTTGAAGGTGCGCCAAGAATCCGTTTCATCGGCGGCTATTTTCGTGGTTGCGCCGGAGGAACGCGGCCCCGGCTTTAACTTTCCGCTGGCTGCCGATTTGGGGCGGTTCCCATTCCATCCAGCGCCCTTCCCTTGGAGCATTCGCCAGCTTGACCCCAATCGCCTGCCGCCCGATGATGCGGGGCGCGTGGGCTGGGCCATTGAGGCCGGCCCGGGGGATTATTTATGAAGCGGATTTGTGTTTATTGCGGTTCAAGCCCGGGGGCGCGCCCGGATTATGTGTCGGCGGCGCGCGAGATGGGGCGCGAATTGGCCCGGCGCGGGCTGGGATTGGTGTACGGCGGCGCGCGGGTGGGCACGATGGGCGCGCTGGCGGCGGCCACGCTCGAGGCGGGCAGCGAAGTCATCGGCGTCATGCCCCAAGGGTTGGTGGACAAAGAGGTGGCGTATAAGGAATTGACGGAGTTGCGCGTGGTCGGCTCCATGCACGAGCGCAAGGCCCAGATGGCGGAGTTGGCGGACGGTTTTATCGCCTTGCCCGGCGGCTTGGGCACGCTGGATGAATTTTTCGAAATCCTCGGCTGGGCGCAATTGGATTTGCACCGCAAGCCCTGCGGCCTGCTCAACGTCTGCGAATTTTACACCCCGCTGCTGGCGTTCCTGGACCACGCGGCGCGCCAGCAATTCGTCGAACCCCACTTCCGCGCCCGCCTGCTGCTGGATGCCCGCCCCGCCGCGTTGCTCGACAAGCTAGCCGCCTACACGCCCCCCGCCGGCGACAAGGCGCAGTGGATCTTGGACCTGTGGGCGAAAAATCCAGTCACCGGTTAAGGGCAGCAATTCAATTATGAAAAAGCAGGTGCCAAGCCGAAAGACGAAAAAGACCCTAGACAAGCTGGCCTGGTATTTTGCTCGCATCGGTTTTTTGGCCATCCCTTGGCGTAACCGGAAGGCTAAAGATCCGAAGGGTGTGCTTTTTAAGCATTACTTCCTAATTCAAGCCAAAACCACGAAGTCCGCGATTGCGAAGCTCAATTGTATCCTGCAAACGATGGAGAGCCTGGATGGTGGCGCCAGCCTTAACGGGAAGAAAATTCTCTATAAACAGGTCGGAATACTTGATCTCGATCCACTATGCGAACCGATTGAGAATGGCGCGGAAATTTTCGATGAATCGGAACTCGCAGTAAAATATTCTGCCGCGAAACGCCAACGGATGTCTGCGAAGCAAATTAGGCACCTTGCCGCGTGGGAAAAAAAGAATGGCCATCCGCCATTGCTGCAGGTGTATTGGGGCAGCGAATTTGATCGGCTATAAGAGTTTATTTTACCGCGCCCGCCTGCTAGTGGAAACCCGCCCCGCCGCCTTGCTCGACAAACTCGCCACCTACACGCCCCCCCCGCCGGCGACAAAGCGCAGTGGATTCTGGACCTGTGGGCGAAAAATCC
>MTLE01004134.1_pt3 | contig 17867 bp, 3 predicted proteins | sample 1982461 | NCBI WGS metagenome assembly MTLE01 (sample SAMN05712605, study PRJNA340218) | biofilm metagenome | isolation source: sample SPL anode biofilm adapted to -200 mV | place: USA | collected 2012-02-03
GAGGTGGAATCTGAAGGAAGCTGTAAGCAAAGCGCTGGTCCGACGAACAGGAATCACATACGAGGCAGACGCGGTGGATAAGGGGGCCCAAAGATTCAAAGTCCAGTTCTTGCACGGAAGCCGTGGAAGTAGATGTGGCGGACATAAGCGTGGAAGTCAGTGCGCATTACCCGGGGAGATCTCTGGCTTTGCTATAAAGCTAGCGGTGCCGCAAGGCACTGGCGATGAAGTCGGAGAAGTCAGCCGAGGTCATAATAGTGGTGTGCCGAGGAACACTTCTCCGTGGCGACGGGTATACTTTTTCGTCGTAATAATCTGCGGGACTTCGTTCGTGGCCCACGAACGATTGTGACAGCCTATTGCGAGGTAAAACGTAGCAGAAGGGCGGCCTTTGAGCCATAGCTCGCGCCCTTCTGCGGCCGAAGGAGGAAAAACTCACCGCAATTTCTTTCCTGGGCCACGAATTAACTCACGAATATCAGTCCCGTTGCCACATTATAATTTCAGTCGATTCCCACGGTGGAGTTCAGAGCGCCACAGTAGTGGGAGCAATTCCATGAAGTACCGAACCGAATGAAAGCTGCAAGTTGAAGTTTCTTGAACGGACTGGGCAGAAGCCTCAAATAGAGGGCTTCGATTGAAGGCAAGGGACGGAATCCCGAGAGGTAAGCCAGGTGTCTATAGGCCGTCAGAAACCAGACACAAAGTGGCATTCAACGGAACCGCCGGATACGGAACCGTGCGTCCCTTGGTGTGGGAGGCGAGCCCCAGCTCGCGCGCCCCTGCGGTCGAAAATCCCTGATTCCTGCCCATTCTGAGTATCTCACGACACCCACTCCCGCATTTGGAGCAATTAAGAATCCCACAGAGATTCCGGAAGAATCTATTTTTTGAGGGTGGCGATCCAGGAATCAATTGTAACTTTTTTCAGCGCTGTCGTTATGGCGTCTAAATTCAGCGCGGTGCTTGATAAACCTTGGCGTTCGTTCGGGTTACGCGCGCTTCAGCACGTTTAAAGCCGCATAAGCACGCTTTAGGATGGAGTTCACGTTTAGGTTCACGTTGAGGCCGTGAACAGTCGGATAATGCTAAGCTTGAAGACGTTAGATTTGGAGGCGAGGGTCGGAATTGCTCTTCTTAACCCACATTTCACCCATATTTTGACCTGATTTTTCAAGGAATCAAGCCGTATCCATCATAATCCTTCTTAACCAGTTTTAATCCTTTTGGTGCACGTTTTGGTGCACGTTGGTAAAACTTGATGACCGTGACAGATTTCGAACCCACCGTGTGTTTTCAGAGGCTTGCGCAAGTGCTTATCTCCGTGCAGTATACAAAAACACTAGCGATAGATCAAAAGGCATAGAAATGGACCGAAATGCACTTTTTCTGTCACCAACTGTCACTAAACAATACCAACCAACTAAGCTCATTAGAAATCGATAAGCAAAACACGATAAAACCACGGTCCTCCTTGTTGCGTTTGCGGGGAATCGTACTCAGATATCTTATTGTGTCAGTGGTGGATCAAATACGCCCCGCAGGGTCACCTGGCCTACACCTTTCGGAACACTGACAACCACTATTTCACGGCCACACGGTAAAATGCGTTTTCGGTCGGTCGGGTTAGCACCACGCGTTTTTGCTGAGTGGTGGCGGTAAGGGTGGACAGGAGAGTCCACTCGCCGCCTAGGCGGTCGCAAATCCACACTTCGTAAGTAATACCCGGCACGGATTGGAAGTAGAACGCGAATTGGCCTGCCGCCAGGGGCGTTTGATCTTCGGTCGCCAAGCGATCCCAGTGCACGGTGGATTCAAATGCGAGGCGTGAACCTGCATCGATGGGGCTGGTTCCCGCGCGCATTTCCTGGGCGTTGGTGTAAACGTCATGATCCGCATCATCCTGCTCTTCACAAGCCTCGGGAAATCGTTCCGCCAAACCAATGGCCGCCGCCCATTCGGCAAACCCGAGCCCCCAAACGGTTGTCGGACGCCCCGCCAGCGTGCTACCCCACCCGCCCGTGCCCGGCAAGTAATAGCACACGACTTGCGGGGAATCGGCGAAAACCGAAGTATCCGCCACCTCGGGTGCCTTACCCTTGAAATAAAGGCCCGTGAGCGAAAGGCATTGGGCAAAGGCGGCGCTGGGCAAGTTGGTAAATCGAGCTGGCAATATTACCCGCGCCAAGGTGGTGCAATTGCTAAAAGCCGAGCGGCCAATAGTGCCCAGAGCATCGGGCAGAATCACCTCAACCAAGGCGTTGTTATCGGCAAAAACGGCATCGCCCAATTGGGTTAAATTGGTAGATAAAACGATGTAGGCCAAGTTGGAGCACCCGCGAAAAGCCTCACTCTCCACTCTAACAACGGTGTTGGGCAAGGTTACATTGGTCAGCGATCCGCAAGTTGAGAAAGCCCTTGGCCCAATGGCCGTAACAGTCCGATCATCTAGTGTTTCAGGCACGGAAATATTCAGGTCTTTGCCCAGGCATTTGGTGATGATTAACGAACCGTCATCCAAAGCTTGATATTCATACGGCACCCATGTGGCCGTGAGCTGAAAATCGAATGGATTGCTCCACCCCAAACTGTCAACCGTGTAATAAACGGTGGTCCTTGAATAATTAAAGGAATTATAAGCGACGGGGGCATCACCCAAAAAGTATACACCAAGTAGATTATTGCATCCTTTGATAACCATATTACCCAAAGAACGGATGCTGGCTGGAAAAACCAAACTCCTCAGACTAATGCAATTTTTGAAAGCATCAGAGTAAATTGATTCAACTCCATAAGGCACTGTTATCGATACCAGTGACGAGCACCCCGCAAACATTTCGGTAGACACGTTTTTGAGATTGGGGGATAGGACTACCCTGGTTAGATTGGTGCAATTTCCGAATGCCCGTGTTCCCACGGTGCGGACACTTTGCGGGAAGTCGAAACTCAATAATGAGGCACAGTCATAAAACGCATTATCACCAATGGCGGCCACGTTAGTTCCTATAGATACATTGGTTAAACTGGCGCAAGAATAAAAGGCGCCGCTCTCAATGTTGGTGATACTGTCCGGCAAATCGATGCGCCCCAAGCTGCCACAACGTGAGAACATGTATTTAGGCAGGCTGGGCAACCGTGCGGGCAGCCTTACTTGAACGAGGGACTGATTGACCGCAAAAGCCCCCTCTCCCACGTCTGTTAGCGAGTCCGGAAAGTCCAATTGAGCCATTTGGATGCACAGTGAAAACGCGGATTCACCAATCCTGGCTAGCTGAGTGCCAAAACTAACGCTGGCTAAGTTGGAACAGCCAACAAAAGCCGAATTTCCAATATTGGTTATGCTATCGGACAACGAAAGCCGTGCGAGATTTGTGCAATTGGCAAAGGCAAAACCATCAATCAGCGCCAGTCTTTCTCCAAATTGGACGGAGGTCAACCCGGAACAGTTGCGAAATGTGCCGGGCCTAATCCTTTCCAATGAGTCTGGCAATTCCACGGATTGCAGGCTAAAGCAGCCCGCAAAAGAATATTGTCCAAGGTTCGTTAATTTGTTTCCGAAGCGAATGTGGGCCAAAGCGGAGCAACTAATGAAAGCATTGTCCGGAATCTCCGTTAGCTCATCGGGAAAATCTACCCGTGAAAGTTGGGAGCAGCCGGCAAAAGCGCTCTCATTTAACGAACGGAGGTTGCGGCCAAAGGTCAATTGCTTCAAACCGCTGCAATTATAAAAGGCTCGGGAACCTAGCCATGTAAGGCTGTCGGGCAAATTGACGCGGGTTAAATTAACGCAATTGGCGAAAGCATCGGTGCTTATAGACGCTAATTGAGTACCAAAAATTACCTCTTGCAAGTTCGAACAACCCATGAACGCTTGATCGCCAATCCTTTCCAAGCTGCCAGGCATCGTTATCCGGATTATGTTCCTGCAATTATTAAAAGCTTTCCACCCTATGGAAACGATATGGGAACCAAAGACAATATCGTTTAGATTGGTGCATTTCTCAAAGGCCGAATAATCAATATTGGTCACACTATCGGGAAACACAATTTGAGTCAGGCTGCCGCATTGAGCAAAGGAGTTCTGTGGAATATCTTTCAAATCGGCCCCAAAGGTAACATTGGTAAGCTGCGCACAATTTTGAAACGCCCGGCCTCCCATATTTGTCAAACCAGCGGGCAATACAACCGATTTCAACTCACTGCATCCACTAAAGGCGTTTTCGCCGATTAGGCCGATGCTCGCACCAAAAATAACATTGCTTAACTGGGAGCAGGCCGCAAAGGCTTGGGGTCCGATAGCCTCCAGATTTTCCGGCAACGCAACTTGCTGGATACGACTTCCCTCAAATGCTCGATAATCGATTGCGCTTGTGGATTCCGGAACCGCGTATTCGCCAGCCCTGCCTCGCGGAAAGAGGAGCAAGGTCAGTCCATCTTGGCTAAAGACCACCCCATCCTGGCTGCGATAAGTGGGGTTAATCGGACTGATGTTCACATTCGTCAACGCCTTCAAGTCAATCAACGACATAAGAGGTATATTGGTCACGCTGCCGCCAAAGGAAACGCTCTCTAAATTGGTGCAGCTCGCAAGCGCGTTCAGATCCAGGTACGTCACTGGTTCAGGCAAATAAATCGCTCGCGTTTCCGGGCTTTCATAAAAGACTCCGCTGGCAACTGCGGTGACTTTCAGGCCGTCGAGGGTTTCCGGCACAAACACGTTCGTTTCGTGGCCCAAGTAACGCCAAACAACGGCTTCGCCATTCGTCAAATTGTGGTAAGCCCAATTTTGATCTCCGGACATCGCAGCCAATTTCCCCCAGTTGGCGTAAGCCGACCAACCCGAAGCTTCCGGCGAATAAACCATCGTGCGGAGAGAAGCGGGTGAACCGTTGATCATCGCCGCCAATCCTTGAGGCGCATTTCCTAGAAATACCACTCGCATGATTTGGTTGCAGTCTTGTAGCGCCGACTCCGCAATGGCTTGCACGGTGCCAGGCACCACCAAAACCCCAGTTTTTCGCACGGGGCATCGGATTAATTGGATCTGATCTCGAGTGTACAACACTCCTTCCCGGCTGAAATAGCAGGGATTGAGCGCACTTACTTGTATAGATTCCAAGCTATAGCACCCTACGAAAGTTTGCGGCGAGAGATTCGTAATGCCGCTGCCAAAAGTCAGGTTGGTCAAACCGCCACAGCTCCAAAAGGGAGACCCATTCACGCTTTGCAGGCTATCCGGCAACTCCAATCGGGCCAGGCTGTCACAATAAGCAAAGGCGCGGTCATCGATCACCTCCAAACCCTGGCCAAAATGGATCGCGCTCAACGAACGGCAATATTCAAAAGCGTTTTTACCCAGGCTTTTAAGGCCATCGGAAAAAGAAATTTCCGTCAACGCGGCGCATTGAGAAAAAGCGCTATCCCCCACCCGCACCGGTTGCTGGCCAAACGCTAATTTATCCAGGCTGCCACAATTGGCAAAGGCGCTATTGCCGATATCCAGCAATCCATCGGAAAAGGTGATCTCACTCAATTTCACGCAATGGTCGAATGCTTGATTGCCTATTCGGACTGCCCGCGCATGGATCGTGAGGTGGGTCAATGCCCCGCACGATTGGAAAGCGCGATCATCGATATTGGTCGCCCATGCTCCAATCACGACGTTTGTTATTTTGCGACATCCCGAGAACGCATCGGCGCCGATGAATCTTACGCTTTCTCCAGTAACAAAATTGGCTAACGAATTGCAGTAATGGAACGCGCTGGGACCGATGGTTTCCACACTGGCATCACCTCGGATTGACTCCAAATAATAGCAACTATCAAAAACGCCCTCGCCAATGCTGACAACGCGCCCCCCTAAATCGACTTCCTTTAAAGATTGCCCCGCGAATGCCCGCGCACCAATATTAGTAATCGTTTGCGGCAAAATGATGGAAGAAAGATCGCTGTAGCTGGAAAAGGCGTAATCGCCAATTTGGACAACCGTAAACAAGCCCACTTTTTCCGGAATCACCACGTTGCCTTGGGCGTAGGGATAGCGGGTTATCACGATCACATTTCCAGGAAGTTCTTGGTATTCAAAGTAGGTACCCACGGCGGTGGGACGCCCCCCATATTCCGCTCCCCACCCCGCCAAACCCGGAAGGTAGCGAATGGTGAGTTGTGTGGCCGCCTTAAAAACCGAATCCCCATCCAACACTGGGGCATCGCCATCGAAAAACAAATCGCGCAAAGCCGGGCAATTTTCAAAAGCGAAATCACCGATTTCCTCAAGGCTTCGAGGCACGATAATTTTCGTCAAATGGCTGCAACCGGCAAACGCGCGACTGCCAATCCGCGTCAAATTGGTGGATAGATTTATTTTTTCTAGCCAAAGACATTGGGCGAAAGCTCCTGCCCCTACATTGGTTACTGAATTAGGAAGCGTCACCGAGGACATCCGCCATGCGCCTTCAAACGCATTATCAGCAATGGCCTCCACCCCATCAGGCACTGGGTAATCGTTGTATCGTCCTGGAGGATATAGCACCAACAACGATTGTGCTGGATTAAAGATGACCCCATTGCGAGAGCTGAACAAGGGGTTATGGGCATCGACGGAAAAGTTAGTAAGACTCGAACAACCCAAAAATGCTTTCTGGCCTATGCTCACTAAATTACTGGATAAGCTTAGCGATTTAATTCCGATGCAATCATTGAAAGCTGAATCGCCCACTTGACCTAACGCCACCGGCAATGCGCCTATGGCCAGAGAGCGGCATCCGGTGAATGCCCTTGCGCCAATAGATTGCAGAGTGTTGGGCAACTCAGCCAAAGCCAAGGCGGTACATTTCGCGAAAACATCGTCGCCGAGGATGACAATGGATGGTCCAAAAGTAACGTTCCGCAAATTGGTGCATCCCGCAAAAGTTGCGTTGGCCAGGCGGGTCAGGCCATCGGGTAACGCCAGGGTGACAAATTGGTAGCAGTTGCTAAAGGCGGCTTCGCCCACATACGCCACCGCAGGTGGCAGTGCCGTCATCACCAATGAGGTGCAATTGATAAATGCCCGGGCTCCAATATTTGTCAACGTCGCTGGCAGTGAAATGGCTGCCAAGGCCGTGCAATTGGAAAAGGCGCCAATGCCAATACTTGAAATTTGAGGGCCAACCGTAACGGTTTTCAACGCCGTGCAACCTTTGAAGGCGTATTCTCCGATCGAAGTTATCGAATCGGGTAGAATTACGTTAGTCACCTGAACCATGCCCGCAAAGGCGGAAGGCCCAATACCTGTCACGGGAAATCCATCGAAGGTTGCGGGCACCACTAGCTCGCTGCCGTATGAAAGGCAATTAGTAAGCGTGATTGTTTGGCTGGCGCTTAACTCATATCCCCAAGAAGGAGTATAATCGGGCATGCCGATCTTGACCGGGCGCCCCCCATAGGTATCTCGCCACCCGAGGACGTTGGGCAGGCGGTAAATCGTCAAATTCTTACAATCCGTAAAGGGCATATTATATTCCAACGCGGGCGCCGAACCTAAAAAATACATGCTCTCTAGTGCGGGAGAATGGTAAAACGATGAAAACCTGATGTTCCGCACACTGGCAGGCACCACCAATTTCAGCAGGTTCGAGCAAGCGCCAAAAGCCCCCGAATCGATCTCCATGAGTCGGCTGGGAAGAACCACATTCGTTAACTGACTCCCATAAAACGCGTCGATGGCGAGATTCGTCAGATTTTCCGAAAACTCTACTTGGGTTAACTGGCTGCCTTCGAAAGCTTGTGCATTCAGTTGCCGGACCGATTGGGGCATGGTGTATTTTCCCCCAATGCCACTGGGACAAGCCACCAAAAGGGTTTTATTGGCGTTAAACAGCACCCCATCCACAGAGACAAACCAAGGATTCTCCGCCACCACGGAAATATTGGTCAAACGGGCACAACCAATAAAAGAACCCCAATAGCCAAGCTGAGAGACATTATTGCCCAGAGTAATATTCAATAAACCGGCACACCCATTAAACGCGTTTTCCAATACGTTAGTCACTGCATCCGGTATTTGGAAACTGCCCTTCAGTCCGGGACAATACTGAATTAAAACCTTGCCACTGGCATCATACACTGCGCCTTCTTTTATGAAATAAGCCGTGTTTTCCGGAGAAATAATGATATTGGTCAGGCCCCTGCATCCGGCAAACGCTCCGCCTTGCAGATTAGTTAAGCTACGAGGCAAAGTCACTTGGGTTAGCAAACCGCAACGGCCGAATCCCGAGGTCCCCAAATATTGCAAACTCTCGGGCAAATCTAAATTCGTGAGGCTGTCGCAAGCCAAGAATGCGTTATCATCAATGCGGGCCAATTGCGATGGCAGATTCAATCCGGGCAAGCGAGAGCAACGGGCAAAGGCAGAAGAACCGATATTAGTCAATCCGGATGGGAATACCACATTGGTCAATCCCGAACAGCCTCCGAAAACACTTCCTTCTATCTGGAGTAGCGATTGGGGAAGCTGCACCTCCCCTAAGCCTGAGCAATTCCCAAAAGCCGAGTAACCAATTTGGGAAATGTTGGGTCCAAAGACGATGTTGGTTAATCCATAACATCCAGAAAATGCGCCACTTCCAACACTTTGTACGGTGGATGGAAAAGCCAGACCGCGCAAAGCACTGCATCCATAAAAAGCGCTGTCGCCAATCTCGGCCAGATTGGCGCTAAACTTGAGATTCGTCAGACTCAAACACGCGCCAAAAGTGGTCAGCTTGATATTCTTCAGCCCGTCCGGCAAAATGGCCGAAGCCAATCCAGAACAATATTGAAAAGCGGAAGCTCCCAGATTAGACACCGAATCGGGCAACTCCACGTCGATTAGCTGACTACATTGATAAAACGCCCAGTCATCAACATTTGTCAGGCTGTTGCCAAATTCGACGTTTCTCAGCCCAGAACAATTTTGAAACGCACCCTTGCCAATATTGGCCAATTGAACTGGCAGCTTGAGACTGCGTAATCCGGCACATCCGGAAAACGCATACCCATCGATACTTAAGAGGTTAGTGCCAAATACCACCTCGACTATTCCGGTGCATTTTTGAAAGGCATATCCGCCAATCGAAACCACCGGTAAATTTGTCATGAAGCCCAAACTTGGCAAGGCATCTGGAATTCGAACCGAATTGGTCGTTCCTATAAACCTGGTAATAACGACAGTCCCATTGTTATTATAGGAATATTCAAAATCAATCCAAGGGTCCCGTTGGCCTAAACACGAATGATTACTCCAAAACATCAAGAGCAGCGTCCAACCCCAGGCACACCACCGCGCATATTTTATTTTAGTTCGCATGCAATCCCTATGAAATTCTAATGTTGCGCTGCCAGCCAGCCCCCTCGAATTCCGCCGCCGGGGCCAGTGTAGTTGGGGATGGTGACGGTGTTGTTGGTGGCGACGGTGTAGCCGAAATCGCCACTTTGGCTGGCTTGGGTAAAAATCAACCCACCCAGCAAAAGCCAATCAATAATTCCATAAGCCGCGGCCAAACGGCGTACCCCACTCACGCAAAACATTTTAATTGTCATAACTCACCGCCGCGCCTCAGGCACATCCGACAGCATCATAGGCATAATACCAAATTGTGTCGGGGTTTTCCCGCAAGTAAAGCAGAATATATCGTCTATTAAACTGACAGAATTGTTGATAGTTTTGCTAAACATCAAATCACAATTGCTTATCATTTTTGCAGCCGACTGCATAAAACCCACAGCGATGAAGGTCTACTTTGCCTGTTCTTAGCCACTACATGCACACCCAATGGTCCATCCTAAATCCCCTCCTGCAACCCAACGGCCAAGTTTGAATTGCCGTCTGTGGAACAGCGACACATTATTAAAGTCATTCTCCATGTGCTCAAAGAGAAATGGACTAGCTACGGTGGCCCTTTTTCAACCACCAATGCCATCCAATGGAACGAAAAGAACGAGCAGATCGACTAAAGATCGCAATTCCTCGGGTTGTCCACCCGTGTGAACAGAAGCACTTGGCGTTCTGTGCAACTCACTTCCTTTTTATTGCTGCACGAGTACCCGGTAAAAAGCCTGGCTGGCTGGCCTATCCAGAACGACGCGCTTTTGGGTAGAGGTAGTTGTTACTGTCGCCACGTTCGCCCACCCGCTTCCCAAATGCTCGCAGCTTTCGATCATATACGTCTTGCCGGGAACGGATTGAAAATATAGGGCGAAGTGGTCGGCGGAAATGGGAGACTGATCTTCCAAACTCAAATCAGCCGGTCGCGGCGCAGCTTCAAAAGTCAGTGCGGAACTGGCGCTCGTTGGATTTGTGCCCGCCGTCATTTCTTGGAGGTTAGTCAATCCATCGTGGTCGGGGTCATCTTGCTCACCGCACGCTTCAGGGTATTGGTTAGCCAAGCCGCTGAGGATGGTCCACTGTTGAAAAGTGGGGACCCACAAAGCGGTAGGCCGTCCGCCGAAGTTAGTTCCCCACCCCGTGGTGCCAGGCAGGTAATAAACCGTGGCCTGACTCACGCCGTTAGTCACATAAAAGGTCCGTTCCCCATTTAAAACCGGGGCATTGCCACGGAAATACAGAGCGGTGAGATTCGTGCAGCCGGAAAACGCCCCGTCGTCAATCGCGACGACACCCTCTGGCATCAGAATACTGGTGAGGCTGGCGCAGCCACCCAAGGAATAAGCCCCAATGTGAGTAACTTCGTCAGTGAGAGCCAGATTTGTCAGCAGGATGCCACCCGCAAACGACCACGGCGCGAGAGTGGCCACCCCCGCCGGCACACGGTAATAACCGGCCCGACCCAACGGATACTGAATGAGCGAACTTTTCTGCTTATTGAAAAGCACTCCAGTTTGATCGCTGAAACTCGCGTTTTGAATCGCCACCGAGATATTGGTGAGCTGAGTGCATCCGAAAAACACATTGCTGCCGAGATCGGCAACGTTGGTGGATAAGGTGACGCTACCCAGCGAACTGCAAAAACCGAAAGCGAAGTCCTGGATGGTAACCACACTTCCCGGGAGGTCTATGGTTTCCAGGCCAGTGCAGCTGTTAAAAGCATTCGATCCAATCAGGGAGAGGTTTTCACTAAACCGAATGGTTTTGATTTGGCCACATTCGGCGAAGGCCTGCGCGCCGATTTTCACCACGGAGTCGGGCAGGATCAAGTTCGTCAATGCCGAGCAATGATAGAACGCACGGGTGCCCAAATTGGTGACTCCGTTTGGCAGGATTATATGGGCCAGTTGGCCACATTCATAAAAGGCATAACTCGCAATTTGCTGCACCGATCCGGGCACTTCATACGCGCCTGCCCGGCTTGGGGGATACAACTTAAGAAGTTTTTGTTGTTTATCGAACAGCACCCCGTCACGCGTGCTAAACACCTGGTTCCCCTCGGCTACCACGAAGTTGGTTAAGGCATAAGATGTAGAAAAAGTGTTGTCCCCAATCTCGACAAGGCTAGCCGGAAAGAATACGCTTCCCAAGCCTTGGCAATTGCTGAAAGCCCATTCTCCCAGGGAAGTGACTCCTTCCGGAATGGTGATGTTGGCCAAACCGACGCAGCTAGCAAAAGCCCCCTCGCCAATACGGCTCAAAAGGATGGGAATGGTGATGTTCGTCAACCCGGTGCACCAAGCAAATGCCCACCCTCCGAGCGAGGTCAAATTGTCGGGAAGGGTGAGGCTGGTGAGGCCGGAACAGCTGGCGAAAGCCTCATACCCGATCGATCTCAGGCTAGCAGGCAGTTGGATATTTGTGATCGTGGAGCCATAAAAGAAGGCGTGATCGCCAATGCTCACCACCGGCATTCCCATGAGGTAATCGGGTATGATCACCCGGTTGAGGGGGCCGGAATAACCTGTGATGCAAATCGTGGCGTTGGAGTTAACGAGATAGTGAAAACTGGAAGAATCCACCGATATTGTTGTCGGCCGCCCGGCGAAAGTTGAACCCCAACCCGTGGTGTCCGGCATATAGTAAACGAGCACCCGGGGCGAATCCGCAAATAAATCCGCAGCCACGCTGGATGGCGCATTGCCTGCAAAAAACACTTTAACTAGCCCGGTGCAACTGTCAAACGCCCCGCTTTCCAAGCTAGATATGCCCTGGGGCAAACTGATATTCGTGACCGATGCGCAACCCGCGAATGCGCCACTCCCAATGGTTGTCACCATCATTCCATCGATGGACGGCGGCACCGTGACGTCCGCGTTTGTGCCATTGTATTTGGCTATCGCAATCGAGTTGGAACCTAAATAGGTATACGTGAAGAGCGGCCATCCACTTCGCGAAACCGTGGGAACACCCGCGAAATACATGCCCCAACCAGGGGTTCCCGAAACATAGTAAATGACCGCGCTCGTATCGTTAGCAAACACGGATTGCCCCACTACAGTGGGTGGTGCCCCTAGAAAATTGACCTCGGATAGAAGACGGCATTCCGCGAAAGCGGTCGTGCCTAGTGAATTGATGGACTTGCCGAAAGTTACGGCGCGGAGGCCGGAACAGAAAACGAAGGCATTATAGGCTACCTCTACCGTGCCTAACCCGGTCCTCACATCCGTGAGGCCCTGAGTGGTCGCAAAAGCATAATCGGCAATTCGGGTTACACTGTTGGGCACCGCGTAGTCTCCCATTCGGCCTGGTGGGTACTGGAGGAGGATGCTTTTATCCGCGGTAAAAACGACTCCATCCACATCGCACAAATGTGCATTTTGTGGGTCCACCGAAATATTCGTCAATCCGCTACAGTATAGAAACGCCGCACTTTCTAGATTTTCCAGGCTCTTGGGAAAGGAAAGCCTCGGTAACGCAGAACAAGCAAAAAAAGCCTGGACCCCAATTGAAACCACGCGCGTCCCCAAAGACAAGTTGGTCAAGCTAGAGCAGCCGTGAAACGAGGATGGGCCAATGTTCACAAGGCTTTCCGGGAAAGTTAAAGATCTCAAACTTTGGCAGCCCATAAATGCAGACTCACCAATTTTAATTGTTCCCTCAGTTAATTCTAACTGGCTCAGACTTGAACAACTGGAAAAAGCAAAGGCGCCAATGTCAGCCAGACTGCCAGGCAGGATCACCGACTGAAGTCCAGTGCAATGCGAAAAAGCACCTTTTTCCAAAGTAACTAACTGGGAACCCAAAGTTAGACTCGTCAGGCCGGTGCAACCGTAAAAAGCATTCGTTCCAATACTCGCCAGACTGCTGGGCAGGGCTAACGACTGAAGGCCCGTGCATTGGTAAAAGGCGCTGGGGCCAATGCGGGTAACGTTGGTGCCAAAAGCAAGTCGGGTCAAGCCGGGGCAACCGTAAAATGCTTGAGTCCCAATGGTGTCTAAGCGCCCCCCCATGGTAAAATTGGTCAAACTGGAACATCCGTAAAACGAGGAAGAGCCAATGTCCACAAGGCTTTCCGGCAAAGTTACTGATTTCAGACTTTGGCAGCCAGAAAACGCGGACTCGCCAATTTGATTTATTCCCTCATTTAATTCCAGATGGCTTAGGCTTGAACAATTGTAAAAGGCAAAGGCGCTGATGTCAGCAAGACTGCCGGGCAGGATCACCGACTGAAGTCCGGTGCAATACGAAAACGCACCTGATCCCAAAACAACTATCTGGGAACTTAAAGTTAGACTCGTCAGTTCGGTACAACCGTAAAAAGCTTGAGCCCCAACGTTGGTTACGTGCCCCCCCATGGTGAAATTGGTCATACTGGAACATCCGTAAAACGAGGAAGAGCCAATGTCCACAAGGCTTTCCGGTAAAGTTACAGAGCTCAGACTTTGGCAGCCGGAAAATGCCGACCGACCGATGTTAGTAGTTCCCTTATTTAGTTCCAAATGGTTCAAATACAAACAATCGGAAAATGCAAAAGCGCCAATGTTCGTAAGACTGCCGGGCAGGATTACCGACTCAAGCCCGCTGCAATGCGAAAATGCTCCCTCTCCCAAAGCTACTAGCTGAGAACTAAAAGTTAGGCTCGTCAGGCCTGTGCAACCGTAAAAAGCATTCGCTCCAATGCTCGCCAGACTGCTGGGCAGGGCAAAAGTCTGAAGACCCGTGCATTGGTAAAAGGCGCTGGCGCCAATGCGGGTGACATTGGTGCCTAAGGCGAGGCTGGTCAAATTGGAGCAACCGTAAAATGCTTGGCTATCGATATAGGCAAGGGTATCCGGCAACTCGATGGACTTTAGCCGGTAACCGCTGGCGAACGCATTGCTCCGGATGCCGACGATCGGAAAACCATCAATACTGGCAGGCACCACCACACTCTCGGACTCCCCTAGATAACCGGTGATGGCGATTCCGGACAAGCCATCCGATTCGTATGAAAACGGCGGCACCGCGGCTGTCGGAAGCCCGCCGAATGCCGCGCTCCAGCCGGTCCGGTCCTCATAGTATCTCACGTGGGTCAGGCTATCACTGGCAAACGTGTTGGGTCCCAGAAGTTCTGGAGCGTTGCCTTGAAAAAATAGCAGTTCCAGCCGCGAGCATTCAGAAAAAGCGTAATCCCCAATGCGAACGACACTTTTCGCCACCGACACACTGGTGAGCCCAGAGCAGCCGGAGAACGCTCGCTCACCAATCGTCGTTACGCCATCGGGAACGAAATAACTCCCTGTCCGGCCCATAGGATAGCAAATTAAGGTGGTGAGATCTTTGCTGAAGAGTACCCCATCGCGGTCTTGGCACATTGGATTTTCCGAGTTTACGCTGAGGTTGGTTAAACTAGTACAACCCGCAAACGCACCTGCCTCGATAGAGGTCAAACTCGCCGGCAAAATAATGCTCGTAAGATTGGTGCTGCCCGCAAATGCCCCGGCACGCAGGCCAGTGACCAGCAAGCCATCGATAGTGCTCGGCACGGCCAAGCGGCTGCTAAGGCCGTCATAATGAGTGATGGCGATGGTGGAGGGGGACAACAGCTCATAGGCGAAGCTTTTCTCGGTCTCCCAGACCTCGGTCGGGCACCCCCAATAGTTTACATTCCAGCCAGTGGTATAGGGATGATAGTAAACGGTGGCGTGGTTATCGTTATCAAAAGGATGTCCATTGAACATAGATGGAGAATTGCCTTCGCAATAAACACTTCTCAAGCTAGGGCATTCGGCAAAAGCCCCAACCACTATAGCCTTCAAACTGACGGGCAAAATGATGGTGGCCAGGCTGGCGCACCCTGAAAACGCGTTTTGCTGCAAGAAAATCACGCTCTCTGGCACGTTATAGCTAGTATCGGTTTTGGCGCTCGGATAGAGTATCAGCCCTGTTTGGTCTTTGCTGAAAAGCACTCCATTGACATCGGAATAGTTCGTGTTGAGAGGGCTCACCATGATATTTGACAGGCTCGCGCAGCCGTAAAAAGCCAGCGGACCAATATCGGCCAACTTTGCGGGAAGGCTAAGGCTGGATATTGCGGTGCAGCCATAAAACGCCTGATACTCAATATTAGTCAACCCCAGGCTCAGATCGAAATGGGTCAACGCGGCGCAATCCCTAAAAGCGTCATGCTGAATGCGATTCAAAGTGGGAGGGGTAAATAAACCGGTCAGCCCGCTGCAATTGCGGAATGCTCCCACACCAATGGTGGTCACGGAGTTCGGCAAGGTTTCCTGCCCCACCCGGCCCTGAGGATAACGGAGCAATGTAGTTTGCTCCTTATCATACAGAATTCCCTCACAACTGCTAAATTTGGGGTTTTGGGCATCGACCCTGATATTCAGCAAATGCTTCGAGCCGTCGAATACGTATAATCCCAACTCCGTGACGGTGGCGGGCAATGTGACATCGACCAAATTCGTGCAACTGAAAAACGCGCTGTAATAAAAACTGGTCACGGGCAAGCCAAAGATGAATTCAGGCACGTCAAGCAGGGCATCTTGGCCCGCATAGCGGATGATAGTAACTTGGTTTTGATTGACTATATCCACCGTATAGTCCTGGTATGGCAAGTAGGCGGCTTGCGTCAAATGCCCGCAGAATGAGGTCCGCCACAATCCGATATTGCCCTTCGCATAATAAACGCTAACCGGATACGACTGGTCGAGGGCGGAAACCGCCACCGTCTCCGGTGGGCGGCCCGTGAAATAAATGGAATAGAGTGTGGGACATTTGGCAAAAGCCCGCTCCCCGACCACATTCACACCACTGGTCACGAAAATATTCGTTAGCCCGGCACTCCCCGCAAACGCGTATGGCGCAATATTGCTGACTAAATTGGGGATGACATAGCTGCCACCGCGGCCAAGGGGAAATTGAACCAAAGTCGCGAAATCCTTGCTAAACAGCACCCCATCGACGGCCTGATAGGCCGGATTCTGGGAGTGCACCGTGATGTTCGTTAACTCGGCAAAGCCTGACAATGCGCCGGGTTCGATATTTGTAACACTGGAAGGAATGGAAACACTGGTCACATTGGAGCCATAGGCAAAAGCCCCCGCGCGCAGACAAGTAACCCTCAAGCCATCAATCGTCCCCGGGATGGCAATATTGCCACTGGCCCCGTAATAATTGGTAATGGCGATGGTCTCTGGTGTTAATAATTCGTAAGTAAATATGGGGACATCATATATATAGGTCTTGCAGCCGCCAAAAGTGGTCTCCCAACCGGACTTGCCGGGGTAATAATAGACCGCGAGGTTGGTGGCGTTTTGAAAAGTGCCACCCGCCAAAGACGGCGCATCGCCTTCAAACACTAACTGCGAGAGCAAGTCACAGCCGGTGAATAAGTCTGCCGAAATGCTTCGAAGCGTACCGGGAAAAGTCACCATTTCCAGGCTGCTGCATTGCTCGAAGGCGTTAGTGCCGAGAGCGACGAGTTGCTTGGGAAGTTGAAGGCTCGCCAGATGAGTGCAATTTTGAAAAGCGGACGCTCCGATATTGGTAATCGAGTTGGGCAGGTAAACATTGGTCAGCCCCCAACAAGCCGAAAAAACCTTATCCCCCAGGGAAGTCAACCCATCGGGCAGCTCCAAATTCGGTAAAATCCGGCACCCGGAAAAGGCGGCGTTTGCAATGTTGGACAAACCCGCGGGCAATTGAACACTTTTCAAACCCCAACAATCGGAAAACGCGGATTCGCCCACTTGAGCCACATTCGCGCCGACGGTAACACTTTTCAGCCCCGAGCACTGAGAAAACGCTCCTAATGGAATCTCCAGCAGGCCTTTGCCTATGACCACATTCGTTAACCCATTGCAATGGGCAAAGCAATTGCTCCCCAGGCTGACGATATTGTCTCCGAGCACGAGATTTCTTAACGCCTTGCAATTGGCAAACGTAGAATTCCCCAAACGCAAATCGCTCTCCGGAAAATTAAGATTCTCCAACCCATTGCAATCACTAAAAGCAAAATCATCGATTAAGGTTAAGGCACTGGGCCAGGCCAGGCTACGCAAGGAGCCACAGCCAGAAAAACCATGGTTAGGCAGGGTCGACAAGCCAGCGGGCAAATGTATTTGGCTGATATAACTGCACCCCATGAACGCATAGGTCCCCAAATTTGTAACTCTATCCGGAAGCATCACTTGGTCCAACTTCACGCAGTTAACAAAGGCCCTTGAACCAATTGAGAGCAAGCCATCGGGAAACACCACGTTGGTCAGGCGGTTGCACGCAAAAAAGGCCTCGTCGTTGATCCGCTTCAAACGGCTTGGCAAAATAACACTCACGAGCGCGGGATAGCTGCTAAGTGAAGCTTTTCCCAGTTCGGCCACCTCCAATCCGGCGATGGATTCTGGCATAGTTAGCCGGGTGTCATTACCCAAGTATTCGGTAATTTCCACGCTGGTGGCATCGATTGGCCGATAAGCATAAGGTGAAGATCCGGCCCATAAAGCAGTCGGCCGCCCTTGAAACTCCT
>MTLE01000287.1_pt3 | contig 17859 bp, 19 predicted proteins | sample 1982461 | NCBI WGS metagenome assembly MTLE01 (sample SAMN05712605, study PRJNA340218) | biofilm metagenome | isolation source: sample SPL anode biofilm adapted to -200 mV | place: USA | collected 2012-02-03
GCCGACCAGGCCCAGGGGCCGTTCCTGAATCCCCTGGAGCAGGCGCTCCCCGATTCGGCCTGCGTGGTCTACCGGGTTTGCGGAGCGTCCTACGGTGGGGCCATGGAGGATCTCTGGCCGGGATCGTGTGACATCATGTGGCCTGCTGATGTGGAGGCCTCCTGTGCCATGGATGGCGGCATGGTGGCACTTGATTCGGCAAACAGAGCCAAGTCCGACATGGCCTATGATTACATCGCCCTGGCCATTGCGGCCTTCGAGGGTTCGGCAGAGTCCAATGCCTTCACCTCCAAGTACGATGCCTACTTGGCCGGCAAGTCGACCTTTACCCCCAAAGAGAGGATGGGGCTCGCCGTATTCAACGGCAAAGGGAAATGCGCCCGCTGCCATGTCAACAGCGGCAAGAAACCTCTCTTTACCGACTATACCTTCGACAACCTGGGGGTTCCCCGCAACCCCGAGAACCCCTTCTACACCCAGACAGCCTTCAACCCCCTCGGCGCCGCCTGGGTTGATCTGGGGCTCGGTGGGTTCCTCGACTCCCGGATGGATTACAGCCAGTATGCCAAGGCCAATTACGGCAAGCACAAAGTGCCGACCCTGCGCAACGTGGACATGCGCCCATCCCCTGAGTTCGTGAAGGCCTACAGCCACAACGGCTACTTCAAGAGCCTCAAGGAGATCGTCCACTTCTACAATACCCGCGACGTGCTTCCTGCCTGCGCGCCCGGTTCGCCCGGGGAGAAAGTAACGTGCTGGCCACTTCCCGAGCTTGCTCTCAATATGAACAGCTCGGAACTTGGTAACCTGGGCCTCACCGATGCCGAGGAGGATGCCCTCGTTGCTTTCATGCAGACCCTCACCGACGGATACAGGAAATAACCTCTTCCGATGCAAGAAGCCCCGGACCACATGGTTCCGGGGCTTCTTGCGTATTGGGTGTCTCATTTTCAGTCGGGGAACCTGATGCGGTTTCCGGCAAGAAAATCGTTCGCAAGACGTGGGTCCTGAATGCAGCGTGTTACCGACCTGCACAACTCCCGGCCGCTGATGTCGAGACCGGCCCGCTCCAGTGCCATCGACAGCGCACGGAAGGTTTCCTCCATCAGGAATTTCTGGAAGATGTTGACGATGATCATTTCTTCTTCGCAGGAGCCGTGGGATGCGAGGGCGCGGCGGCACTGCTCCTGGTCAGTGGACGAGAGTGCCCGGCAGGTCAGGGGGCGCACCGGGTGGATGATGCACCACCCCCGTTCGTCAAGGAAAGGGCAGGGGATGCCGGAGCTTATCCGTTCGTCATCGTCCATCCACCGTACCCGGGAAGCTGTTTCGGCGATCAGCGGCTTCAGGTCGGAGCGTCTGCTGCCGTTGCCCATGTCCGTTACGTAGCGGGCGATGGCAATGGCTTCGGGCAGAAGCACCGTTACGTTGATGGTGCAGCAGGCGGCGCAGCCCGGTCTGCAGGCGATAAGCATCTGATCGTTCAGGGATATCCGGGAGGCCAGCACTTCCTCCGCCCGTCCCGTCACCCGGCCCATGAGGCTGCTGATCCCTTCTCCACCGGTCGCGCCGGCCAGGCCCTGCTTCGCCAGATCGGCAATCTCGCCGCAATATGCTGAAAAATCAAAGGGGGCTGTGTTGCCGTTTGCAGTCATGGCCGTTCCTCCTGTTCCGGAAAGTGTAGTGGAAATCGCGACCCAGTCAATGGTGGGTGATTTCTGGCCGTTTGCTGATTATGCATGAAAAACCGGCTCCGCTGCCCAGTGATGGTGCAGCCTTGCACCCTGGGACAATGGTGCTGAACTGGCGCAGTCCCCGCCCAAATCGCTGCAGGCGGCTTTTACCGCGGTACAAAGGTTCTTGGCATGTGTCATGTAACACCGCTTGCAGGTCCTGGGCAGGACCGTGACAAAAGAGCGGGAGGATGCCATGCCGACGAATGACCAGATATCCATAGAGGATGCGGCAAAAGAGGTGGGGAGCACCCCCGTGCGTCTGCTGATGCTCATCAAGCAGGGGGTGATCCGGGGAGAACTGCAGGCCGGGCAGTGGTATGTGGAGAGGGTGGTGCTGGAGGGGTTTGCGAAGGCGGATGGAGACCACCGGCCAATTCTTGCCTGTGCAGCGTCGTGCAAAGCGTCGTCCTGCAGTTGCCGATAGTAGCGGGAATCCAGTTTTTTTCTTCCCTCCTCGGCGGTTTTTGTGGTACCCATTGGCCTCAGCCATGATAAAGCGTCAGACAACCATCAACAGGATATTCAAACTGAGCGGCGTCGGTCTCCACACGGGCCGGACAGTTACCCTCGAATTCCTCCCCCGCAGGGAGTTCGGTATTGCCTTCGTCTTTGGCGGCCGCCTCATCCCGGCCCGCTACGACATGGTGGCCGACACCCGCCTCTCCACCCAGATTGCCGCGGAGGGTGCGTCGGTGGCCACCATCGAGCACCTGATGGCCGCCTTCTACTACTCGGGCATCACCAACTGCATCGTCTATATCGACGGACCCGAGGTGCCGATCATGGACGGTTCGGCCTGGGAGTTCTACCATGAGATGTGGCGCGCCGGGGTCTACGAGTTTCCCGAAACGGGGGTTTACCTGAAGGTGCTCCGCCCCGTCGAGGCGACCCTCAACGATGCCTGTGTTAGGGTCAAACCCCTGAACACTCTCGACATATCCATGACCATCGAGTTCCGGCCCCCCGTGGGAAGGCAGAAGAAACGGGTCATGGACGTCGAGAATGCCGTCTCTATCATCAACTCCCGTACCTTCGTCCTCCACGAAGAGATCGAGGCAATCCGCAAGGCAGGGCTCGCCAAGGGGGGGTCGCTGGACAACGCCGTGGTCATCGGCGGAGAAACCATCGTCAACCCCAATGGGCTTCGCTACAAGCAGGAACTGGTGAACCACAAGATCCTGGACCTCATTGGAGACCTCTACACCTGCGGCTACCGGATGCTCGGCAAAGTGGAGGCTTTCAAGACCGGCCATCACCTGAACAACCTGCTGCTTAAGGAGATTTTCTCCGATCCGGAGAACTACGCCATCTACTGAAGAAGCGCATTCCTGCCGGTTTCGCCCATAAAAAAAGCCCGCTTCGAGCGGGCTTTTCCGTGTCAATTCTCCGTTGCCGTCTACAGATGAAAATCCCCTGCCGCTTCCGGCTGGTAGAGTATTTTTTTAACCTTCAGCCGGCGGACTCCCCCCGGCACTTTCCATTTGATGGTATCGCCCACCCGATAGCCCAGCAGCGCCGTCCCCACCGGTGCCAGAATGGATATCCGGTTTTCCTCCAGCCGTGCGTCGTTGGGAAAGACGAGGGTGTAGACCGGCTCTTCGCCGCTGTCCAGATCTTTCAGGCATATCTGCGAGTTCATGGTGATGACATCGGCAGGGATGTCTTGGGGTTCGACCACTTCCGCACGCAACAGTTCGTCCTCCAGTTCCTTGAGGTGTTTGCTGTCACGGGAATCTTCCGTGTTGACCTTCTCCAGCAGTTCCTCCAGCCGGCTGAGATCGAATTCGGTGATGTGGATAGTTCTTTCTTCCGCTGACTTCTTCATTGGATTCTGCTCCCTTTAGCTGGTACTCCTGGAAGGGGGTGCCCTTTCAGATAAAGGTTCAAGTATACATAAAGATTGGGCGATATCAATCGATTGGGCTCACTCGGCTGAAATGACAGGCTTTAACGGGTTGTGGCCGCCATTGGCTGATCCGGAGCACAAAAAAACCGCGTCCTGGGGATGCGGCTTTTTAACGCGTGATTGACCGGTTCGGGGGGCTGGGACAGTGTCGGTCATGGGGAAGTGCTTCCAATCTCTTTCTCAATTTCGCGGATTACGTCCATGATCGCTTTCGCGTTGCATTGCTTGCCGAGGACGTCGCGCAGGCGTTGATCCCGCAGGCAATAGGCCAGCCTCGAGAGCAGATGCAGGTGCATTCTGATGGTCGGCGAGATGATGGTGAACAGTATCTGTACCGGCTTGCCGTCAAGGGCTCCGAAATCAATCGGCTGCGCGAGAAAGCTCAGGGAAATCTTCGGAACCGGCAACTGCACTAGGATGGGGTTGCGCACGTGGGGAATGGCGATACCGTCGCCAACCGCCGTGGTGCCCATGGCCTCCCGGGCCAGCAGCACCTGTAGGATAAAGTCGGGATCGATCTCGGACGGCAACTCCAGAGCGGAAACAACATTGCGCAATATGGTTTCCTTGTCATTGCCAGGGAAACCGCAATGGATGCCGCCGGCCTCGAGTGCCTGGCACAGGGTCGGCAGCGGACGGGTATCCGCATCATGCATCTTGTAGAGGGCCGGATTGACCTTGATACCCCGCTCCGTTGCCCATTCCAGCAAATCCACCGGGTTGATCCGGAAATCGCCACGCATGGATTCGGCCGGCAGGTTGTCTTTTTTAATCCAGCGGACTATGGTTTTTTCATCTACATTCAGGGCCTGTGCGGCTTCGGATGGTTCTAGCAGCATTGGTTATCCTCTAGGGAGTCCCGGCGTTTCCTCGATACCGAGCTGTAGGCAGAGAGCCTTGTTTACCTGGCTCATGAGGTTTTTGTTGATGAAGCCGAGACGCTCACCGACTACGTTAGCCTTGTCGATGGTAATCAGGATGTGGGAACTGATTTTGGCATCCTTCTCCAGTCCGCTGCCGGCAGCCGGTAAAAACGTCTCGAATTCATAAATCTTTTCCAGATGGGTAAAGCTCAACGGGATGATGGTTACGACCGGAGAGTACTCGTTGCTGATATTGTTGCTTACCACAAGGCAGGGGCAGGCCTCCGGTTCGCGCCTGTCCGTGTGGGGCAGATTGACCGCATAAATACCACCGCGCTTAAACATCTCGTTTCTCCGTTACCGCCGATTCGAATTTTTTGAGAACCTCTTTCGTTTCTTCCGCAGTTGATTGATATCCCTCGATCAACCCTTTGTGCGCCTTCTTTTTCAGCTCTTCAAGCTTTTCCCTGGCAGCTTCTTCCAGAAACTGGCTCAACCCGCGCTGGCCGTACAGGGCCTTGATGTCGTCAACAATGGGGGTTGGCAGCGTGATGTTCAATCGTGTGTTCGGCATGACGGCACTCTCCCTTGCACATATATGTGTTGTGTGTCGTTTGGGTGTCTCATAATTTTATTGACGTGTGAAATTTTATAACATATATTTCTGTAAAGTGTTATAAAAAACTAGCAACTCATAATGTTTTTGTGTCGCCCAGTAATCAAGTCAGTGGTTGACGTGAGATAGGGGGCAGGCGTGAGGCGTGATGGTCCTCCTTGATCCAACGTTAGTTCTGCTGGTTGCGGCGTCCTGTATTGCGCTCTCGGGTATTCCGGCCCTGTTTGCGCGCCACCATGTCTGGGGACAGCGGATCGCAGCTCTTCTTGTAATTGCTGCGTCGTGCCTGGGTGAGATGGCCGTACTATCAATCCTGTGGGGCACCCCCGGATCATCATACGAGATTGACTGGCCGCTTCCCTTTGGGCCGGCGCTCTTTTCCGTCGATCACCTTTCAACCCTTTTCCTCCTGCCCCTCTTTCTGGTTACCGGCGTTGTCGCGCTCTATTCCGTGGCCTACTGGCCGGCCCGGGAAAAAACGAGTGCCGGGAAGCTCACGTTTTTCCTTGGTCTCTTCGCCGCTGCGATGATCATAGTGGTCATGGCCCGTAACGGGGTGCTGTTTCTCATGGCCTGGGAGGTCATGGCCCTGTCGGCCTATTTCCTGCTGACCACCGAGCAGCAGAGTTCCGACGTTCAGCGGGTCGGAACGGTCTATCTCCTCGCTACCCACACCGGCACCATGGCGCTGTTTGTCACGTTTTCCCTGCTGCGCGGGACTGTCGGCACGTTTGCATTTCCCGGAACCCACACCATCCCGTTGAGCGTTCCCGTTGCAACAACCGTCATCGTAACCGCCCTGATCGGGTTCGGCGGCAAGGCGGGACTCATGCCCCTCCATTTCTGGCTTCCCGGCGCCCATGCCAATGCCCCCAGTCACGTGTCGGCGATGATGTCGGGCTTGATGCTCAAGATGGGAGTGTACGGCATCCTCCGGACATTGTCGTTTTTCGATCAGCTGCCGGTCTGGCTCGGTTGGCTCACGCTCCTGCTTGGTGCCTGCTCAGCAATCAATGGGATCGCCCTGGCGGCAGGGCAACGCGACCTTAAACGCCTGCTGGCCTGCAGCAGTATCGAGAATATCGGCATTGTCTTTATCGGCATCGGGCTGGCACTGGTCGGCATGCAGCAGCATGCAACATACCTTGTGGTGTGTGGCCTCGCGGGGGCCTTTATCCATATCATCAACCATGGTCTTTTCAAATCGCTCCTCTTCTTGGGGAGCGGGGTGCTGATCCATGGGACCGGAACCCGGGAGATCGACCGGATGGGGGGGCTTGCCCGGCGCATGCCGGTAACAGCGCCGCTCTTTCTGGTCGGGTCGCTCGCCATATGCGGCCTGCCACCGCTCAATGGGTTTGTCGGCGAATTTTTTCTCTATATCGGTGCCATAACCGATGGGATTGCCGCTCCGTTGCCCCTGGCCGCCCTGGTGGCGCCGGTCCTGGCACTGGTTGGCGGCCTGGCCGTGCTGACCTTTGTTAAACTTTTCGGGATCATCTTCCTCGGTTCTCCCCGCTCGGCCGATTCCGCCCATGGCCATGAGGCATCGACGGTGATGACCGGACCAATGATACTGCTTGCCGCTGGGTGCCTGATTGCCGGGATTGCTCCGGCGTTGCTGGTGCGGCTGGTTACGCCGGTTGTCGGCTTCTATGGCGGTCTCACCCCTCAGGATATCGCCCAGGTTATGGGGCAGATTCCCCTGGTGCCGCTCACCGGTGCCAACGTGCTGCTTCTCGTGGTCATTGCGGTGGTCGGCGCGGCATACTTCCGACGGCTGCGGACAGCTCCCCGTTCCAAGGGAAGTACCTGGGGATGCGGTTATCTGGAGCCTACCCCCAGGATACAATATACCGGCACATCGTTCAGCGAGATGGCGGTGAGCCTGTTGCGGGGTATCGTCTCTCCCAACCGCCGCAGGCCCACCCTTGATGGACCCTTTCCCCCTGCTGACGCCCGCTTCAGCTATGAGACGACCGAAACCGTGCTGGACCGGATTCTGTCCCCCCTCTTCCGGGTTGTCGGCACGGCATTTTCCTACATCAGGAAAGTGCAGCATGGTCAGCTCCATATTTACGTGTTGTATATATTCGCCACGCTCTGCGTTTTGATGGTTTGGAAGCATTGAACCGGGACAGCGGCGTTTCCGTCTCTTTCGAGGATAGCACGGTATGACCGACATTATCGTCCACTGCGCGGTGGCGCTTCTTTTCCCGCCACTGTTACTCGGGGTCATCGGCAAAACCAAGGCGGCGTTTGCCGGGAGGGTTGGAGCACCCTTTTTCCAACCCTATTTCGATCTGATTAAACTTTTCCGTAAGGGGTCGGTTTTTAGTGAGACCACCACCTGGGTTTTCCGTGCCGGCCCGTTGATAACAGTGTCGGCTACGCTTGTCGCAGCTCTGCTGATCCCGTTGGGGCGCCATGACGCACCGTTGTCTTTCAGCGGCGACCTGATCCTGTTTGCCTACCTGTTCGGATTGTCCCGGTTCTTCACCACCGTTGCAGCTCTGGATACCGGTTCGAGTTTTGAAGGAATGGGAGCGGCACGCGAAGTTACGTTTTCCTGCCTTACCGAACCGACGCTCTTCTTTTCGCTGCTGACACTGGCCCGTTTGAGCAAGTCGCTTTCCCTGTCAACCATACTGACCTATCCCACACCGACCATCTGGCTTGCCACAGGGGCGAGCATGCTGCTGCTGGTGGGGGCGCTGTTCATTACCCTGCTGGCGGAGAACAGCCGCATCCCGTTCGATGACCCCAACACGCACCTGGAGTTGACCATGATCCATGAAGTCATGGTCCTGGATCACAGTGGTCCGGCCTTCGGGATTATTCTCTATGGAGCGGCACTGAAACTGTTCGTTCTCGGAGCGGTTTTTGTAGATATTGCCTTCCCTCTCTCCACGGGAAATTCCCTCATCGACTGGGGCTTCTTCATTATCTCCATGCTTGCACTGGCGGTGGCAATCGGCACTGTGGAGTCGGTGATGGCCCGGTTGCGTCTGGTCCGCATTCCGCAACTTCTGGTCGGAGCCACTATCCTGTCCGCCTTTGCCATGATGCTGGTAGTGAGGTAGCCCCATGAGTTCATTCGCCGACCAATTGCTGGTACTGGTGATGCTGATCAACCTGATCATGCTCGGCACGAGCAGGCTGATGTTTTCCATCCGTGCCGTTGCCGTCCAGGGGGTTATCCTCGGGATCCTCCCCGGCCTGATCCATCCGTTCTCCGGCCACCTGGCCGGTATTACCGCCGGCATCATCCTGGCCAAAGGGGTAGCAATTCCCTACTTCATCGGCGGCGCCGTCAGTAAGGCCCAGATCCGGCGCGAAGTGGAACCCTTCATAGGGTATGTACCAACCCTGCTCCTCGGTGCCGTATTCACCGCCCTGTCGTTCGTTTTTGCCGAACGATTGCCCCTGGCGCCCGAACATAAGGATCTTCTGTTTGTGCCGGCCTCCATCGCCACGCTGCTGTGCGGTTTTTTGATCCTGACGACCCGCCGCAAGGCCATTTCCCAGGTCATCGGCTATCTGGTGATGGAGAACGGGATCTTTGTGTTCGGTCTTCTCCTGACCGAGGCGATGCCGGTCATGGTTGAGGCCGGCGCCCTGCTCGACCTTCTTGTGGGGATATTCATCATGGGGATTGTCATCAACCATATCAGCCGGGAATTTTCGTCGATCGACACCTCCCGACTGCGGATACTGAAAGAGGAGTAGGCGCAATGTTGTATGCCCTTGTCCTGCTCCCCCTGGTGGGGGCGTTTTTTGCCTGGATTGTGCCGAGCAATCTTCATCGGCCCATAATTCTGCCGGTTGTTGCGACGGTTCACCTGGTGCTGACAGCGTTATTGCTGGTGAGTACGCCGCCGCCATCCCCCGGAGGCTGGATCTGGCTCGACCCCCTGGGGAAGGTGGTGCTCCTGTGTATCAGCCTTCTCTTCACTGTCTGCGCCTACTATGCCGTCGGCTATCTCTCCTACCGTCAGGAGCGCTCGAACCGGGTTCTCTGCATGGGGTTGCTGGTCTGCCTTTCGGCCATGGGGCTGGTAACCATGACCCAGCATCTGGGACTGCTCTGGGTTGCACTGGAAACAACCACCGTATCCATGGCCCCCCTCATCTACTTCAATCGCAATGCCCGCTCCATCGAAGCCACCTGGAAGTACCTGCTCCTCTGTTCCGTCGGCATCGGCCTGGCGTTGCTCGGACTGCTGTTTCTCGCCTATTCCACCTATGTGGCCCACCGGGATGCCACCCTGTTGCTCGGGCCCTTGATGTCGTTCGCCCGCGAGCTGAACCCCGGCTGGCTCCATGCGGCGGCGATTTTCCTACTGGTCGGGTATGGCTCAAAAATGGGGTTGGCCCCGCTACATGCCTGGAAGCCGGATGCCTATGGCGAAGCGCCCGGGCTGGTGGGGGCGTTGCTGGCCGGTGGGCTGGTCAACTGCGCGTTTCTGTCGATCCTGCGGGTCTATCAGGTCTGTCTGGCATCCGGCACAGAGATAGCGTTCTTTCAGGACGCCCTGGTCGGCATGGGGCTCATCTCCATGGCCCTTGGCGCCGTGTTCATGGCGCACCAGGCTGATTTCAAGAGGATGCTGGCCTATTCGAGCGTCGAACATGTGGGGATTCTTGCCATTGGTCTCGGGCTTGGCAGCAATGGGGCGCTCTACGGCGCGCTCTTCCATCTGCTGAACAACGGATTGACCAAGGGGGTGCTGTTTCTTTCCTCCGGCAACATTCACCGCTCCTACGGAAACAAGACTACCGATGTGGTCAAGGGGGCACTGACGCGGCTTCCCTGGTCAGGGGGGCTCTTCCTGGCCGGCTTCATCGCCATTACCGGCTCACCGCCGTTCTCGCCGTTCATCAGTGAGTATGCGATTGTCAGCAACGCCTTCATAGGTGGACGACATCTGGTGGGGTGGCTGTTCCTACTGTTTCTGGTTATCGTGTTCATCGGCATGGCCCTGACGGTGTTGCCGATGGTCATGGGGGCACCACCCGCTGATCTTGAACCCTCCGGTTACAGGGAGCGTCCGCTGACGGTGGCCCCGCCGCTCCTCATGATGGCGATCATCCTGCTGCTGGGGATATGGCCGCCTGCTTTTCTTGTTTCGCTCCTTACCGATGGGGCTAGGATGCTGGGGGTGCAACCGTGAGTGATCCATTCCGCACCATCTACAACGGAGCTGCCGTTCCGCTGGCGGAGATGCCCCCCGTGGATTTCAGCGCGTTTCTGCAGGGGATTCTCGATTCGGTGGACCGGGGATGGCGGATTGTTTCGTACTTTGGTATTCCAGCGCCGGCCTCGACAACTCTTGTATGTCTCCTGGCCAACAAGGCAGAGGGGCGACTTGCCGTGGCCCGTGCGGAAACGAGCGATAATCATCTCCCGTCCCTTGCTTCGGTCTGTACCCAGGCACAACTGTTTGAGCGGGAGATCGCCGAGCAATGCGGGCTGGTATTCGATAACCACCCCTGGTTCAAGCCGGTCCGGTTCCACCATTCCTTTGTTCCGGGACGCGATGCCTGGGGGCGCCCCACGGATGAGCCGCTCCGCGTCGGCGTCATGAACTACTTCCAGGTAGCGGGTGACGAAGTGCATGAGGTCGCCGTCGGCCCTGTCCACGCCGGCATCATCGAGCCGGGGCACTTCCGTTTCCAGTGCCATGGCGAAGAGGTATTTCACCTGGAAGTATCCCTCGGCTACCAGCACCGGGGGATCGAGGCGGGGCTGCTCGGCGGTCCCGGTCCGCGCACCCTGCAGGTAATGGAAACCGCCGCCGGCGACACGACCATAGGTCATGGCCTGGCCTATTGCATGATCAGGGAGGCTTTGGCAGGCATCAATGCGCCCCCCCGGGCTGAAGTGCTGCGTGGTATCGTCCTTGAACTGGAGCGGTTGGCCAACCACACCGGCGACTTGGGGGCAATTGCAGGAGATGTGGGGTATCTGCCGACGTCATCCTTCTGCGGCCGTATCAGGGGAGATTTCCTTAACATGACCGCAGTTATCTGCGGCAGCCGCTTTGGTCGTGGGTTACTGGTTCCGGGCGGAACGATTTTCGATCTGACCCCCGGGTTGCGCGACGATCTTCTCAAGCGTCTGGCAGAGGCGCGGCATGACCTGACCAATGCCATTGAACTGCTCTGGAGCTCCCCGTCGGTGATGGGACGTTTGGAAGGTACCGGGACATTGACCCGTGAACAGGCCCTCGAATTCGGCCTGGTCGGGCCTGCTGCGCGGGCCTGCGGGATCAAGCGGGATGTTCGTCTCGATTATCCGTTCGGCATCTATCGCATGACCCATCTCCCCGTTGCCACCGTGTTTCACGGAGACGTGTGCGCCCGCACCATGATCAGGTGGCAGGAAGCACAGAAATCAATGGATTTCATTGAAGAACAGCTGCGTCAGATGCCTGGCGGCGGTCATCGTTCCGCTGCCAATCCCTGTGCCGGACAACGGCTGGCGGTTGCCTTGACCGAGGGGTGGCGCGGTGAAATATGCCACGTGGCGGTCACCGATGACTCTGGGCGCTTTGCCCGGTACAAGATCGTCGATCCTTCGTTCCATAACTGGCAGGGACTGGCCGCGGCGCTCAGGGGAGAGCAAATATCCGATTTTCCGCTCTGCAACAAGAGCTTCAACCTTTCCTATTGCGGGTTTGACCTGTAGGGAGGAGGGTACTGTCACATGTTTAGAGCAATCGCCGCCCGCATCAGACAAGGGCACCGCACCACGCCGTATCCTGCTGCACCGATGCAAATGCCCGAGCGCTTCCGCGGCTATCCGACCATTGCCCCGGTAAATGCGGATTCCACGGCCACGTGCCCCTACGGTGCGTATTCACCGGAGAGCGGCGGGTGTCTCGATATGGGCAAATGCCTATTCTGTGCCGAATGCCCCATAGAAGCCGTTAAATTTACCACTGATTATCAACTGGCGGTCACGAACCGCGATCATTTGCTGGTGAAACCGGGATCGGAACACTATCATGTCCAGCCGCTGCCGCCCGATTTGCGGCGTCTGTTCGGCCGCTCCCTCAAATTCCGCGAGGTGAGCGCCGGCGGCTGCAATGCTTGCGAAGCCGATACCAATGTTCTTTCGACCATCGGCTGGGATCTCGGGCGGTTCGGCATACAGTTCGTGGCGTCGCCGCGGCATGCCGACGGCCTGTGGGTAACAGGCCCGGTTACTGAAAATATGGCAAATGCGCTTCTTACCACCTATGAAGCGATTCCCGATCCAAAGATTGTCGTCGCCTGCGGCGCCTGCGCAATCAACGGCGGACCATACATTGACACTCCACAGGTCTGCAACGGCGCAGACAGCCTTGTCCCCGTCGATCTGTACATACCGGGCTGTCCTCCTCACCCGGCCACCATCCTCGATGGCCTCCTGCGCATTCTGGATAAATTGGCCCCATAATTCCCCTCACTCCCGAAGAAAGCAGCAGAAACCAGAACGGGTTCGCCCGGCCAGGGCCTGTCGACGGCCGCAGGAGACGCGGCGCTCTATTCCGGTGGGTTTTCAGGTGCCGGTGAACCCAGGCGCGAAAGCGCCTCGCTGACCATATCCTGGTGGGAAAGCCATTCCCTTGCCGCGTCGAACCGGGTCCAGGAGGAGGTGCAGGCGAAGCCCTCCGCCGGCGCAAGGGCCTGGCAGGCACGGGGGCGTTCTTCAAAGGGGAGGGTGCATCCTTCTTCTCCCAGCAGGACGCACTCTCCCGCTCCGGGTAGCACCTGGACCTCCCCCGCTTCCCGCTCCTGCCGCGTTGCCGGGCGGGGGTAGAGGATAATCCGGTCGGGGTCTCCCGCTTCCCCCTTCTCCGGCGAATAGGGGATACCGTAATGGCGGTCGAGGACCCAGAGGCCCGAGGCCAGCAGACGGGCCAGTTCCGCGGCAGGGTTGGCTGACCGGAGGAATCGTCCCGGTGCCTCTATTCCCGGCCGGGTCCGGCAGCACTCGCCGCCGCAGGCGCTGCAGAGGGAATAATCTTCATTGTTTTTCACGGAACTTTCTGCAGTCATGTTCGAACGGTTCCTTCCGGCTTCTGACGGGCGGGTCGGCTTGTAGCAGACGTAATCCCGTTCCCTTGAATAATAGGGGGAGTGTTTTTTGTTTTCTACTCATTTTTTCCACTTTTCCCTGTTCGCACATAAAAAAACGGGAGGAGCTTTTGCCCCTCCCGCGCTGTTGCAACACACAGATTTTATTGCCTTGAGAAGATTTTAGTAAACGAGGCTCAGTATTTCGGGATGAAACGGAGTACGAACTGGTTCGGTGTCGGCCACTTGGAGTTAAGCTTGTTTACGGTAATGTAGTAGTTCAGACCCAGGTTGGCCAAGTCCTCGATGGGGCCGGTCATGTAGAGCGGGTTGGATTCCCAGGCCGCCAGCACATCGGCCGGAACAGGCTTCTTGACCCCGTCGGAAGGATAGGGAATGCCGTTGGAGTCAAGGCCTGCCTTGCTGCGGTAGGTTACCCAGGTTCCCTCGCAGTAGCCGGAGCCCATGAGCGGATCGGTTACCACGAAGTTGCCGTCGCAGTTGGCCATCAGCGTGTTGTCGGTGTTGATATTGTTGTCATCGTCATAGTAATAGCCCGCGGGAACGCCGGAAATGTTGTTCCAGTCGCCGAACAGCGCATAGTAGTTGGAGGTTATCAGGCCGCTGTCGATGATGTCTTCGGTGGCATTGAGGAAGTAGCTGAAACGGTTGATCGGGTCAAAATAGCCTGTTTCTGGATGGTTGGCATCTGCCGGTCCGGCAAGGCCCTGGGCGAAGAGGGCTGACAGTGTCTCTGCGGACTGGAGGGCGGAAGTAGTGGTGGTGAAGTATTTGCCCTTATTTGTGGAGAAGCCGAGACCATCAAGGGCCTTGGACGGGGTGAACACGCCGTTCACCATGAAGCCTAGCTGGGCCTTGAACCCTTTCCACTTTCTGACGTCGTTGTCGGTCAGCTTCTGCATGGAGTTGTAGATAGTCGTGAGGGTGTCGGTTGCGACGCTGAAGTACACATCGACCGGCTGGCCGTTGACCCCGCTGACCTTCCAGCGCTTGCTGGACTGAATCGGGTCGGAGCACATCTTGTCGGAGAAGTCATAGGGGTTGTAGCCGGTGGTCATGATGCACCTCTTCCCGGTGACATCATCCTTGTTGACAACCTTCATCCCCGGAGCCGTGACATCGGACTCCTCCCACCCCACATAACCGTTGGTGGCGCTCTTTGCGGCGCTGGTGAAGAGTGTGCTCCTGTATTTCACAAATTCAGTGTAGGGAGGCGGCGCCACCGTGACGTTACTCATGTCCCAGCCGGTGATGGTGCCGGCACCGGCGGTTGAAGCGGCAACAAACAGTGATGCTCCCAGAAGTGCAGACAGCTTCTTGGCGGTTTTGCTTCTAGACATGCTCGTTCTCCTTTTTGTTGTCTGGTTTATTTGTGGTTCTTGAGAGAACATTTAGCAACTGGTATACCAATAGTGCCGCAGCGCTTAATATGTCGTTATTGCAAGGTTTTTTGGGAAAAATACAAGCTGCCGGTTTTGAAAGGCCGCAACTGTGGTTGCCACCTTCGAAGCTGTACTGCAAGTTGACTGAGGGGAGAATTTGTTGTTGCAGAAGAAAACTGCTCAGCGGACATAATGCGAATAGGCCGGGACGTGCTATTGCGCCGGGAAATGCCGGGCATGGTGTCGGCAAGGTCCGGCTGACAGGGGCCGCAGTGGACGTCCGCAACCCTGGTTGCGCTGTGCAACCAGAGTTGCATGGATGCATTATGCCCTGTACAGGATTTTTATTACGTTTGCGCGGCGGGCGCCACCGGGCCGGCGGCTTCCCAAAGATATGGAAGATTTGCAGAGATGGGGGGGTACCCTCAAGCATTTGCTCGGGGTAGGGATGTTGGCAGGGTTCCTATGGTTTGATTTCGACAACCGTGCCATTGGGCACCAGTTTGTCTAGTTCCTCGATTTCTTCGTCCGTCACGGCAATGCACCCCTTCGTCCAGTCACTCCCCGCATGGGCATCGCCAACCCACGTAAAGCCATTCTTGAGGCCGTGGATCATGATGTCCCCGCCGGGAGAAACGCCGAGTTCCTGTGCCCGCTTCTTGTCCTTTTCGTTGGGATAGGAGATGTGAAGAGCGCAATGATAACGGCTGTCCCGGTTTCTTGAATCTATTGTGTAGGTTCCCTCCGGGGTTTTGTTGTCTCCCTGCCGCTCTTTCGGTCCGGTCGGGTTTCCCCCCAGGGCAATCCGGTAGCTTTTGAGCACTTTCCCCTTTGAAAGCAGCAACATCCGCCGCGCCTGTTTTTCGATTAGAATTTTGTCGATGCTGGGTTTTTTGATGGCGTAGGCAAAGACATTCTTTTCGAGTTCGTCGATCTTCTGCTGCAGGGCGGCAATCTCTGCCTCTTTCTCCTTAACCTCGCCCTGGAGCCTTTCGATTGCCGTCTGCTGGGTGGCGATCATCGTGTCCTTCATGGGGACATTGTTGAGGTAAAAAATCATCGTCTCGCTGTGGGACCGGTAGTTGCTTTCGGGATAATCAGCGACGAGTTTCTGAAAACAGTCCAGGGCTTTCCGGTAATCCTTCTGCCCGTTCTCCGGATAAGAATAGATAAGCCCCATCTCGAAGAGCGCCCGGTCTCCCTGCGAGGGATAATTGCCGGCAATATGGCCGTACTTGTCCAGCGATGCCTGGTAGTCACCCTGTTGGAACAGGCTATGCGCCTCTTCAAGGGTCTGCCTGGACTGATGGTTCTCGCTGAAATGCCCGCAGCCTGCCGCCAGGAACGATATTGCCATGATGCCGGCAAGGACAAGGCGGCGGCACGCGCCCACTCTGCTCCGATTGTCAGCCATTTCCGGTATTCTTCTCCCCTCAGTGCACGGAGGCCGCCGGCAACGCCGGCGGCCCCTTGTTGCCAACTTACTTTCTCATAGATTTCTGAAAAGTCAGGTCAGCCTGTTTCGCCTTTTCATCGGCGATCCGTTCCCGCTCCTCCGCTGCCTTTATGGCACTGTCGGCGCGGACTGTGGCGTCGTCTGCCTTGACTTTGGCCGCATCGGCTGCGGCCTTGGCTGCTTGTGCGTCCTGCACTGCCTGCTGAACTTTCGCATCAAGGACTCTCTGCTCCGCCTGAACTTTCTCCAGCTCACCGGAAGTTGCACATCCGATCAAAGCCGCAGGGAGAACAAGCATCATCGAGATCAGTACGAGAGTTTTCTTCATTGTCTATCACCTCCTTTCCTTTCGGGTTGATTTGCCGGGGCATTCGCCCATTCCCGCCGGGATGGGCGGGCTACTTCCTGACCGGGTCAATCACGATGCCGTCCAGTTCCAGATCGATCTTCAGACGTTTGGCCGCGTCCCTGGCTGCATCGTCATCGGCAAAAGGTCCGGCCAGGACCCGGTAGTTATCATCATTTGCCAGTACCCTTGCCGGTATCGGCGGCCCCTGATGGTTGATGATGGCGGCAAGCCTCCGGGCCTCCACCTCGCTGCGCATATCGGCGGCCAGCACATACCAGGCATCCAGTTTCAGCTCCGGTATCTCCGGCCGGCCGTCCAAGGTGTCCGGGTGTTCGACCACGATGGCCTTCGCCACCAGGTCGCCGCTTCCGGGCTTGAGGGCGAAGATCGGGACCGGAATCCCCATGGCCGCGGTTTGTACCTCCTTGACCTTGTTCCAGTCCAGCGACCGGCCGGTCTTCTTTTCGATGGTTCGCAACTTGTCGTGGATCTTCGCCAGTTCGAGGGGGTCCGAGTCTTCCTGGGGCGTATGGGCCTCCATGTACAGCACGCCGTCACGCTGGCCGACGAGATAGGGCTGGTTGACAATGGCCACCTGGGTATTGACCGGCGTGTCGTTGAAAAGCTCTTTGATGTTTTCCGGATAGAGCCGCATGCAGCCGTTGGTCGCATTCAGCCCGACGCTGGCCGGCTTGTTCGTGCCATGGATCAGGTAGCCGGCTTTGCTCAGGTAGAGAGCGTATTCGCCCAACGGGTTCTCCGGCCCCGGCGGAACTTGCGGCGGGAGCGGGTCGCCCTTCTTCCGGTGATCCTCGGCAATGGATGCCGGTACATGCCAGGTCGGCCGGGCCGCCTTGCGATAGATTCTTGTCGGGCCGATGGGGGTCGGCCGCTCCCTGGTCCCGACGCCGACGGGGTAGGTCGACACGGCCAGGGATTTGCCCTCCCCCTTGTATTGAAAGAGCCGCATCGTGGCGACGTTGACCACAATCCCTTTCCTCGGGGCGTCAGGCAGAATGAAACTGAGCGGCAGGACAACCTGCTCGCCGGCCTTGGGCGCCCAGACATCAACCCTTGGGTTGGCGGCGCTGATTGCATTCATCCCCAGCCCGAAGTGCCTGGCGATGTCCGGAAGTGTATCCCCTTTTTCAAGTTTGACGACGGCCAGACGACCGATGACGTCATTGCCGCCGGCGACCGGAAAATCATGCTGCTCGATCCCTGCTGCCGGGCGGCCCGAGACCAGGGATGCATCCCTGACTTTGAGCGCCGTACAGCCCTGAAGCGCCATAATTCCCAGAGAGAGCGCCAGTAGGCGAAAAAAAACGGCAGAGACGGAGAGTTCGGTGAGTCTACTCATGGTTGAAGCGGTACCTTTCTAAACAATTATTCTCCGGCCGGGAAATAAAAAAGCCGGGGCCGAATATCCTGTGATATTTCGGCAACCCGGCTGTCTCGGTGAGACC
>MTLE01002986.1_pt1 | contig 17856 bp, 9 predicted proteins | sample 1982461 | NCBI WGS metagenome assembly MTLE01 (sample SAMN05712605, study PRJNA340218) | biofilm metagenome | isolation source: sample SPL anode biofilm adapted to -200 mV | place: USA | collected 2012-02-03
TTACTTATCCCACCATACTTTCTTGCCAATGTAGGTATTAGAAGCCGCATCCGGATCGGCTGCCTGCACCATATCTATGTTGTAATTCACCTCGTAGCTGGGAACAGCAAAACGTCTGGGCCAATCGGTTTCCGACGGATATGAAATGGTATACACATGCGACGGACGTTTAAAGCCTTTGTACACTCCTGTAGCCTCGTTATAATTACCGGAAGCATCGCAGCAAAAATCATTACGGCGCAGGTCGGTAAATACCTCGGGCGAAAAAGACAAGGCAATGTATTTTTGGATCATAATCAAACTTAACGTCAGCTCATTAGCCGTCTGAGCCACAGCCGGACCATTCAGGTAGGTATTGATTGCCGCTTCGGGCACTCCCAGAATCTCCATGTGACCGCGAATACCTGCTTTGTAGGCAATCAGGGCACCCGGTTTATCCCCTTTACGGAATTTTACTTCGGCTTCGATAAACTTCATTTCTGAATGTGTAAGCAACAACCCTTTGCCACCACGTTCGGTATACCAGCTGCCGGTTGAAACCACCCGTCCATCGGTTGCCGTTAACTTACGCAATTGCACATAGATCGTATCACCCGGACGGCTTGTATTGCTGGCAATATAGCGAGCTTTTGACACGTTGTAGGAATAAGCAGAAGGACCCTTGGAAGGCAGGTCGGACGTCATATCCACTCCTTCGGAACGCACATACGTACCGTCGGCCTTCTGATAGCTGGGAATAATGAGGTTGATTCGCGGATCTTCCACTCCAACCGCAGCTGCAGGAGCTCCGGGATAAGTATTCTTAAGGTAATCTATATACAGTTTAGTAAATCGGATGGTAGTTCCTGTGTTTACATATTGCAACGAAGCCTGGGTGGTTGTAGCCGCAGGCGATTCGTCTACATACTGCAAGATCGAACTTTGGGCTACGGTTTGCGGAGCCTTGGCCAATGCTGCCAATATAGCATCCGGATTATAGGAGGCCTGCTTGTTTAGGTGATTCAGGAAGCGGGCTTTTAAACCGTAAGCCAAACGGATCCAGTTATCCACCTTTCCCCCGTTCAGAATATCCCCCTCGGCCAGGTCGGGCGCCATTTTGTTTGTCTGCTCCATCTCCAGATAGGTAATAGCTTCGTCCAGCAATGGTAATATCTGGCTGTACACATACTCGCAGTCGTCAAACTCGGGCGTATAAGTCGATTCATCAAAAGCCTGACGGTAAGGCAGCATGCCGTATAAATCGGCCATAAACCCAAATCCCATAGCCTTTATAACCTTGGCGGCACCTACATAATGGAAAGCCCCTTCTTTTTCGGCAGCAGCGATAATCGGGTCCACATTCACTCCGGCATTCACATACCAGGCCTGCCAGGGCCATCCTACGCTACTGGCAGTAGAATACCAGCGTGTCCAGTTCCAGTTGTTGTTAACTGCATACACACACGATAATTGCTGCGAAATAAGGGCGGCACGTGTTCCGGCGCTTTCGTAGGAATCTGCAAACTGAGAAATCAGCGAAGGTAGCCGTTGTTCGGCAGTTGGTATGGTAGAATTCGCACTGTCCGGATTATCATTCACATCGAGCCAATCGTTGCAGGAACCCAATGTAAAAAAAGACATCAGTAAAACCGGGATATAATATATACTCTTCATAGTCATCTAATTTTAGAAAGTTAAATTTACACCGAATGTAAATCCGGCTGTAGACGGAACACCGCAATAATCGATCCCTGTAGAACCGGAACCGGTAACGCCCGCACCGGCAGCACTAACTTCAGGATCCATACCGGAGTAGTTAGTAAGCAGAATCAGGTTGCTTCCCGATACGGAAACCGAAGCTGCCTTGATATACTTCAATTTACTTACGATATTTCTGGACAGGTTGTACGACAACGAAACAGAACGTAACCTCAGCCAGTTTACCTCTTCTATAAAGTTATGTGAATTCCACAAATACTGGGTTCTGTAATATTCTTCACTCAGCTTCACTTCTTTTGTTACCGCTTCGTAAGCTTTTGTATCCGGATTGAGCGCCACACCGGTAAAGGAGATTGTTCCACCCCGGTTTTCTGTTAGTTTACTCATACCGTAGGATGTCATCAGATAATCAGTACCATTATAGATATCTCCTCCCAATCTGAAATCCAGCAGGAATGACAGATTAAAATCTTTGTAGGTCAGGCTGTTATTAAATCCACCTATTAATTTAGGTTCACGATTACCCACTTGCTTCGTTTGCAAACCGTCGGTTGTAGGATAGCCTGTTTTCCAGTCAAGAATCAGGTTGCCAGCTTCATCGCGGGCCCACTCCTGACCGCTTAAACCCATAAAATCGCCCTTATCGAAAGAGGCAGCCTTCGCATTACCCACCTGAACATCTGTAACATACAGAATAGGGATAGAACCTGGCAAACCATCCACATACCCTTTGTTGTGAGACATATTGAGGGTTACATCCCATCTGAACTTCTTGGTTTGTACAGGCGTTGCATTTACAGTAACCTCTATCCCTTTGTTTGAGATTTCGCCAGCATTTACCGATTTCAGGATATATCCGGTAGCATTACTAACTCGGGGCTGAACAATCTGATTTTTACTTGTATTGTTGTAATAAGCCACATCAAATCCCAGACGGTTATTAAGGAAACGCATTTCCAGTCCGAATTCCTGAGAGACAGTCGACTCCGGTTTCAGATCGGAGTTTCCCCCTGTCCACGAATTTCGGAAACCACCACCAATGGTTGTTTCGGGACCGAACAGGTAGGTATTAGTCTGATAAACCGAAGCATCTTTACCTACTTCTGCCACAGATGCGCGAACTTTACCGTAAGACAAAAGGTTGTTTTTAGGCAAAACTTCAGTAAACACAAAACTTCCGCTGAAAGAGGGATAAAAGAATGAGCGGTTCTTTTGTGGCAAGGTAGACGACCAGTCGTTACGTCCTGTCACACTTAAAAATGCCATGCTTTTATAGGATAATCTGAAATCTCCGTACACTCCGATAAGCCGCTTGTTTTGGGTAGCTTGAGAGAAATACTGATTTTCGTGAGTGGCATTATTTATATCTGTTACTCGGGTAGGAATCACAAACTGTTCGGCACGGCGCGAATTGGAGGTAAGCTTTGTATCGTCTGTATTATGTCCAAGCAAAAGGCTGGCATCCCAATCTTTAAAAAAGACCTTATGCAAGGTAACCATCAGGTTTGAGTTGATATAATCGTAAGCACGGTCCGATTGCGACAGCATCCCTTTCTGCCAGGCTTCTTTCACTCCGGATCCGGGAAAAGTTACACTCTGATATTTTGTTGTATACGAGTCGTATCCTAAACGATAATTAATATCCAGCCAATCTGTAACCTTTACACCGGCATACACTGATGCAATCCAACGCTGAGTTTTATCCGTTTGAGGATTATAGTTAATAAGCCAGTATGGATTATCAAAATCGTCCACCAAATCCTGGTTGGGGAACATTCTTTTTTTAGTGCCATCTTCATTCAGGTAGTCTTTCATATTGTCGCTTCGAGGCCAAAGGGCGACTCCTTCCATGTAACCGTTACCGCTAGAGCCCCACAATCCGCTTCCTGTTAGGGTTTTGGTAGTATTACTCTGGGCAAACGATGCGTTGGCACCAAAAGTAAACTTTCCGTATCGTTGTTCGCCGTTAAAACGGAACGTGGTTTTTCCGAACTCTGTGGTTGGCACCACACCGGTTTGGTCGAGGTTGGAAGCCGACAAAAAGAAATTACCCGTCTTCGTTCCACCAGATACGCTTACATTGTTATCAAAGCCTGTGGCTGTTTTAAAGAAATCACCCATATTATCGTATATAATCTCACCATTGGCATACGGGTCGCCCCACGAAGTCATTGTTTGTGTGATAAGTGATGTACTGTTATAGTACGATCCTTGTTTGTACAAATTCTGTTGTTCCGGCAAGCGGTTTACCCAGTTTGTATTCAGACGGGATGAGAAAGTTACTGCGACCTGCCCTTCTTGTCCTTTTTTGGTAGTGATAATTACGGCACCGGCAGCAGCACGTAATCCGTACAAAGCTGCAGCAGCCGGGCCCTTCAGCACGGAAATAGACTCAATATCTTCGGGGTTTATATCCATTGCCCGGTTACTGTTCGTAGTCGAACTGTTGGTTGATCCGTCGAATGCACTGTTGTCTCCCTGTCCCGTGGAGTTATCGATGGGTACCCCATCAATTACAAACAAAGGCTGATTATCTCGGGCAAGGGATGTACCTCCTCTGATTACAATGGAAGAAGACGAACCAGGTGCTCCGCCCGAATTAGTAACATTCACACCGGCTATCTTGCCACTTAGCGAGTTTACCACATTGGCCTCCTTGTGTTTAAGCAGTTCATCACTCTTAAGATCCTGTACGGCATAGCCCAGGGCCTTTTTTTCCCTTCGGATACCCATGGCAGTAACCATCACCTCGTCTATTTGCCTCGCATCGGGGGCTAACTGGATGTCAAACTGTGTCCGGTTCCCGATAGTAACCTCCTGGGTTTGCATCCCCATGTAAGAAACCACCAGTACCTTGGCTCCCTGCGGCAGATTCAACGAAAAATTTCCATCCATGTCGGTTACCGTACCCGCGGACGTATTACCCTTTACATACACTGTGGCTGCGATGACGGATTCGCCGGATGTCTTGTCTGTCACCTTACCGCTAATCTTCTGGGCGTACGAAAAACCAACGCAAACCAGCAAGAAAAAGGCAAGCAAAATAGTTTGTCTCATAAAGTAATCCTTTTTAAATTTCACCTTTTATATAACTTTTCACACAATGCAAATTAAATGATTTTTTACTAAAATTTAGTTTATTAACTAAATTATATTATACAAAACACGCAAAGAGATCTATTAACATATCAAATCAGTTTTTTATCACAATTTGACACATTTATAGGCGATAAAAGAACAATTAATAAACTAAGTATCTAAATAAATAAATCCAGTGAGTAATAGAATATTTATTATTAAGATTATTTCACAATAAATACTACAGCTTTTTTTACATTTCAGGCATCTTATGCTTAACAACCATAAATTTGTTAGCTTATGATAAAGCAAGTTTTCCTTATTAACCTGATTCTTTGGTGTTCAATGACTTCTGTCACATCGCAGGTAAGCACCACCGGAGATAAAGCCCTGATGGAAAAAGGGTATATCCACATGAAAGACGGCTCTGTTGTGAAAGGTAAGTACATCTACTCATCCGATCTGGAAAAGATCCGGATCATGCAGGGCAAAGAGTCGAAGATTATCGACGCTTCCGAAGTTGAAAAGATCACCCTTAACAAACCGGAAGCAGCAACCAGACAAGCCAGGGAGAAAGGAGATGCCGAATTCTTCGATATCCGCCCCGGGAAATGGTTCAACCTTTCCGAAGGGGGAGTGATGATTGGCAATCCCGACAACGAGCATAAGGCTCCTTTTCTGTTTCATTCTTCCATGAATTATTCGTTCCGCAACAACCTTTCGGCAGGGGCCGGTATCGGTGTTGAATTCTACAATGAAACCTATCTGCCTGTATTTGCCAACCTGCTATACAAATTCAACAACCGCAAGGTGTCGCCTTTTGTATCGCTTCAGGCCGGTTACCTCATCGCCCTTGAGAACAAGACCCGCATCAGCGGCGGTTATTATCCTTACGACTACCTGAGTTCCTACTGGCCGCAACCCATCACCAGAGACAACCTCGATGCTCAGGGAGGTTTTCTTATCAACCCATCCGCCGGACTGTTTTTTAAAACCAGCCATGGATATGGCATTACGCTGTCGGCCGGATACCGCTTCCACCAACTTCGCTTCAGCGACAAGAGCGATTATAAATTACGGGCCGATTACAACCGGTTATCCATCAAATTAGGTATTCTATTCCATTAAAAAAACAGCTATATGAAACGAATCTACACACACTTGTTCTGCCTGCTTTCTCTGTTGGGAATGCTTTCGTGCACAGACAAGTACACCGAGATATTTACCGCCAACGCACCGGTATACATGAGTTACGACGATCTGCGGAGTGCCGTAAAGACATCATCCGCCCAGCCGATGAAGCATCCGGGCAAGATCTATTTCAAGGATAATTACATCCTGATAATAGAGCAGATGAAGGGTATTCATTTGATTGATGTATCCACTCCTTCCTCCCCCAAAAACATCGGTTTTATAGAGATACCGGGCTGTACGGACATGGCCATACGTAACCAGATGCTTTTTGCCGACAGCTATGTAGACCTTGTGGCGCTGGATGTATCCAACTTAAGCAACGTAAAAGAGAGTCACCGGCTAAAGGACGTATTACCCTACCGGGTTCCCGCTACCGACAACGAATTTCCGGTAACCAGAATAGATCAGAAAAAAGGGGTGATTCTGGAGTGGGAGGTCATCACCGAGAAAAGGGAGCTGGAACCTAGCTATTATCCGAATTATCCGATGTACGATAACCTGGCAAACTCAAGTTCGCCGGATAAACTTTCGGCCGGAGGGATCAGCGGGAGCGGTTTTGGAAAGAGCGGATCCATGGCCCGGTTCGGGTTATACGACAAGTACCTTTACATAGCCGACACCTATATCCTGAATATATTCGATGTAAGCGGTACGCTGGTAAATGTGGGCAAATCGAGTCTGAACGGCAATGTAGAGACGATGTTTGTGTACGACAAACATCTCTTTTTCGGGACTCCCAACGGAATGCTGATCTACTCGCTGCAGGTTCCCAACACGCCTGCACTGGTAAGCACCTTCTGGCATGCCACCAGCTGCGACCCGGTGGTGGTGCAGGATGGATATGCTTACATCACGCTGAGAGGCGGACAGGTTTGTCACGCCGACTTCAACCGGCTGGATGTGGTTAAGTTGTCGGCCGACTATAAGACAAACACCCTTGCAGCCTCGTACAACCTTACCAACCCCTATGGACTGGCAATCGACAATAATACGTTGTTCGTATGCGACGGCAAAGCGGGACTGAAGGTATACGATGCAACCGACAAGCAGGCTATCACATCGCATCAGCTGGCGGCATTTCCGGATATTAAAACCTACGACGTGATTCCGGTAAACGGATATCTCTTCATGGTGGGCGACGATGGATTTTACCTATATGACTATGCCGATCTGCAACATATCAAGCAGATAGGACATATTCCCGTGGTAAAAGAGTAACCGCACGGCGTATGCCGGGGTTTAAATTTGACTAAACAATGTTTGAAAATATCTAAACTTTACTTTTTAAACAAATAACAAACTTCTTCTGGACATAAACAGACATCCTTTTTATACTAAACCCGGATATTTGCTGTGAACTATGAAATTCACTCAAGATTTAGGTTAGTATGAATATACAAAAGATTGTATTAGGTATCTGTTTGTGCTTTGTAACACCCGGCTACGCACAGCTGGGTGTTATTGCACAATCCAAACGCATCCAGGTAGTGCCACAGCCTGTGGCACAGGTAGATCGTCCGGGAACTTTTATGCTTACCCCCGCCACCCCCTGGCAGGTGGAAAATGATGAACAGGCTGAAGTGGTGAAGCGCTTCGGGCAACAACTGGCTGCTGAGGAAGCCGGATTGAAATGGAAGATAATCTGTACAGAGATCGCCGGTAAGTTACCTGCATCGACACCAACGATGGCATTGCCGACAGCTTCGTCGGCGGCTTTGGTCTCCGGCACACGCCCGGCATCAACTACAACAATGGCATTGCCGGCAACTACTTCGGCGACTTTGGTCTCCGGGAAACTGCCTGCTCCTACACCCGCCCACAGCCCGCAGGCAATCAGTCTGAATCACTGCGATTCTCTGGCCGACGAGGGATACCGGCTCCGCATCACCCCCGATTCTCTTCATATACAGGCCTCCGGAAAGGCAGGCTTCTATTATGCGCTGCAGACCATCCGTCAGCTGCTGCCCCCCGACCTTCGGAAGGATACGAACAGCCAGACGCAGGGATGGGAGCTTCCCTGTGTGGAGATTACCGATCAGCCCCGTTTCGGGTACAGGGGACTCATGCTGGATGTTTCGCGTTATTTTATTCCCAAAGCAACCCTCCTGCGAACCATCGATTGCATGGCGCTGCTCAAACTAAATAAATTGCACCTGCATCTGGTGGATGATAATGGCTGGCGACTCGAAATCAAACGTTATCCGCGTTTAACCCAGGTAGGAGCCTGGCGGGTGAAAAGGGATGAACCTTTTCCGGCCAGAAAAAATCCGCTTCCCGGCGAACAAACAACCCAGGGGGGATTCTACACCCAACAGGAGATGAAAGAGATTATCGATTACGCCGAAAGCCGGCAGATCGAAATTATTCCGGAAATAGAAATGCCGGCCCATACCAACTCCTCCCTTGCCGCTTACCCCGAACTGGCCTGTCCGGTGGTGAAATCCTTCATCGGAGTGATTCCGGGTCTGGGTGGTAAAAATGCAGAGATTATTTATTGTGCAGGCAACGACAGCGTATTCTCCTTTATCGAAAATGTGCTGGACGAGGTGATGGAGCTCTTTCCCTCGCGCTATGTACACCTGGGTGGCGACGAAGCTGCAAAGACCCACTGGAAAAACTGTCCGCTTTGTCAGCATCGCATCCAGACAGAGAATCTGGCCAACGAGGAGGAATTACAAGGATACTTCATGGAACGGGTAAGCCGTTACGTGCGCAGCAAAGGAAAAACCGTGATGGGCTGGGACGAGCTCACCAACAGCAAGCTTCCCGAGGGGGCAGTAATCTATGGCTGGAGAGGCGATGGCGAAGCTGCACTGAAAGCTGCCGAACTGGGACATCCGTTTATACTCACCCCCGCCCGCACCCTCTACCTGATACGTTACCAGGGTCCCCAATGGTTCGAGCCTCTCACCTATTTTGGGAACAATACCCTGAAGGATGTATACCAATATGAGCCGGTAAAGGATAAATGGAAACCGGGTTACAGTCAACTGCTGCAAGGGATCCAGGGTTCGTTGTGGACGGAATTCTGCAGTACTCCCCAGGATGTGGAATACCTGATTTACCCACGGTTGGCCGCCCTGGCCGAGGTAGCCTGGAGCGAAAAGGGGAAAAAGGACTGGACCGGCTTCTTAAGCCGACTGGACCGTTTTAACCGTCATCTTTCGCATAAAGGAATCGATTATGCCCGCTCCATGTACAACATCGACCATAAGGTATTGCCCCGCAACGGTGAACTGGAGGTTTCCTTAAGCTGTATCAGACCGGACCTGGAGATTCGTTATACTACCAACGGAGACGCACCCGATGGCCGGTCGGCCCTCTACTCAACGCCTCTCACCATCGCCGGGAATTGCAACCTGAAGGCGGCTACCTTCAACGGATCCGAACAAAAAGGCGAGGTGCTTACCCTGCCGGTACATTTCAATATAGCAACTGCCAAACCGGTGACCGGAGAAAACATCAACACCCGTCTGCTTACCAACGGGCTGAGGGGAAGCGACCGCCATACCGACGGTGAATGGTGCGGTTGGTATGCACAAGACGGATCCTTCGTGGCTGACTTGGGAGAGCGACAAAAAATCACCCGTGTAAGTCTGGGGTCCCTCAACAACTTCGGCATGGGGGTACATCCGCCCCGGTATGTAAAACTCTATCTGTCGGACAACGGTCAGAGCTACCACCAGGTGGCCACCATCCAACGCACACAGGCGCAAAACTTTGCAGAGGGTACTCAAGCCGTAGATATCCATCTGGATGTACACCCTCAGAAAGGGCGCTTCCTGAAAGTTGAGTTCGGCAACCCCGGTAAATGTCCGGCAAACCATGTAAGAGCACAGCAAGACACCTGGGTATACTTCGACGAATTGATTGTAGAATAGTTTTACCGAAAAAAACTATCTTTACATCCTGAAAGAAGACCAGTTAATCAACTTACAGGATAAACCATGAATCGGATACAAAAGAAACTAGTATTACCGGCAGCGGCATTGCTGTCAATTTTTACGGCAGAAGCTCAGAAACAGCCCAATATAATTGTCATCCTCATGGATGACATGGGCTACGGAGATATCGGAACCCAGGGAGCTATTGGTTACGAAACACCCAACCTCGACAAGATGGGCAACGAGGGCATGCGTTTCACCCGTTTTTACTCCGTACAGGCGGTAAGCGGAGCCTCGCGTGCGGGACTGCTTACCGGTTGCTATCCCAACCGTATCGGTTTTTCAGGAGCACCCGGTCCGGATGCGGTTACGGGGATCAATGAAAACGAAAGCACGATGGCTGAGGTGCTCAAACAAAAAGGATATGCCTGCGCCGCCTACGGTAAGTGGCACCTGGGTCACCATACCAAATTCCTCCCCACACACAATGGGTTCGACGAGTATTACGGCATTCCCTACTCCAACGACATGTGGCCGCATCATCCAACCGGAACCTATCCGGATTTACCTTTATACGAGGGAGACAAGGTGATTGCATACAATCCTGATCAAAGTCAGTTTACAACCAACTTCACCGATCGGGCCATCCAGTTTATTGACAAAAACAAAAAACGTCCTTTCTTTATCTATCTGGCCCACCCCATGCCCCACGTTCCGCTGTTTGTTTCGGATAAGTTTAAGGGAAAGAGCAAACAGGGACTGTATGGCGACGTGATAATGGAAATTGACTGGAGTGTAGGACAAATTCTGCAGAAACTACGCAAAGAGGGTCTGGATGAAAATACGTTGGTGGTGGTAACCTCCGACAATGGTCCCTGGATTAATTACGGTAACCATGCCGGAAGCACAGGCGGTCTGAGGGAAGGCAAGGGCACCAGCTTCGAGGGCGGTCAGCGTGTACCCTGCCTGATGCAATGGAAAGGAACCATTCCTGCAGGATCTGTATGCAACAAACTGGCCGTAAACATCGACCTGCTGCCTACCTTTGCCCATATCAGCGGTGCAGCGATGCCGTCTCATAAAACGGACGGTGTAAATCTGTTCTCTCTATTGAAAGGAGATACAAAATCTACTCCACGAACCAGCTTTCTATATTATTACAGAAGAAACAGCCTGGAAGCTGTAAGTGATGGCGAGTTTAAACTCATCTTCCCTCACCCTACACGTACTTACGAAGGTTTTGCCCCCGGAAACGATGGCATGCCGGGCCGGGTGGACGAAAATAAGATGTTGGAAGAGAAGATATTGATCGATTTACGCAGAGATCCCGGCGAGCGTTATAACGTTCTTTCGCAATATCCCGAAGCTGCCGGCAGACTGGAACAAATGGCCAACGAAGCCAGGGAAGACCTGGGCGACGATTTACAAAAGAAAGAGGGAAAAAACAGAAGGGCCATCGGAACCCTTTAACCCGTACAATCCACACAGACAGGCCTCCGAAAGGAGGTGCTGTCCCTTTTAGTTTAATGTAATGGGATTTTGTTAAAGAGAATCAATAAAATAGATTGCAAAACCATTAAATTTCTATTATTTTTCAATGAAAAATAGAGTTCCGATGCTATTTTTTAATAAAAAGATGTTGAAAATACAAAAATATATCACATCTTTGTAGTCAGTATATCTGTTACGAACAAACCATTTGTTGTCATTCCCGTGGGGGTGACGAACCTTTGGTATGTTGCACAAGAAGCCCTTAAGCCAAAAGAACCCTTTAAAATTTTAGAAATGAAAACGAACATTCAAGCTAAGTTAAGCAAACTAGCCCAGATTAAGTATCTAAGCCGTTGGATTATATTTACTGCAGATCTTACTACCTCCACTGCGGTAACATTATTCACCATCTTTTTTCTGCGTTATGCCATCAATCTGAATGTAGATTTGGCCATGTTCTTGCGGATGGGGACCTTTTCCATTTTTGCAAGCATTCTGTCATTTGCCGTTTTTCAACCCTACAAGGGAGTGGTACGCCATTCCACCCTGCAGGAATTGTGGCGAATCGGACTAGCTGCAGTGGCGAAATCGACCCTGTTACTGCTATTAGTCTACATGCTTGGATCGCCCAAACCCATGAAATTCTGGATGATGTGCTTCTTTATCGATACGCTGACTACCAGCGCATTACTTGTGGGACTGCGTGTAACGCTGATCAACATCTACAATTTTATATTAAACAATACGGGCAAGACCCAGCGCAGCCTGCTTATCTACGGAACCACTCCCCAAAGCATCACCGCAGCAGCCCTGATGCCCCACGCCTACCTGAGCGAATATAAAGTAGGCGGCTATCTGGTGGTTGGTCCCAAGGGAAAAGAGCTGAGCATCGGAGGATTGCCGGTTTACTACGTAGAAGACAAGCTGGCACTTACCACCCTGATGAACCGGAATGCCCTGGAAGGGATTCTGTTTGTAGGGGTAAACGATGCCAAACAAGAGCAAGACCGGTTGATACGTTATTGCGAGAAACTGAATTTACGGACTCTTATCCTCCCCCCGATGGAAGAATTGATGGATGGAAAGGTACGCCGTACGGTTCGTCCGGTACGCATCGAAGACCTGCTTGGTCGCGACGAGATTAAGATCAACATGAGCGAGATTGGCAACAGCCTTGCCGGAAAGACTGTGATGGTAACCGGTGCCGCCGGATCCATCGGCAGCGAGATATGCCGGCAGCTTGCTAAATTCCATATCAAGCACCTGGTATTGTTCGACAGTGCCGAAACACCCATGCATAACCTGCGTCTCGAGCTTGAAGAGAAGTTCCCAACCCTGCCTTTCACCCCGGTGATTGGTGATGTGCGCAGCGAAACCCGTGTAGATTCCATTTTCGGCTGCTATCAGCCCAACGTGGTGTTTCATGCAGCCGCTTATAAGCATGTGCCCCTTATGGAGAGCAATCCCTGCGAAGCCATCCGTGTAAACGTTCGGGGTACCCGCAACGTTGCCGATATGGCCGTAAAATACAACGTAGAACGCTTCGTGATGGTGTCTACCGACAAGGCCGTGAATCCCACCAATGTAATGGGTTGCAGCAAACGTCTGGCAGAAATATACGTTCAGAGTCTGGCAACCGCCCTTAAGAACGGAAGCAAGCAGGGATCCACTAAATTTATAACCACCCGTTTCGGAAACGTACTGGGCAGCAACGGATCGGTGATACCCCGTTTCCGCGAGCAGATTGCCAACGGCGGACCGGTTACGGTGACGCATCCGGACATCATCCGCTACTTTATGACCATCCCCGAAGCCTGCCGTTTGGTACTGGAGGCCGGAACCATGGGTAAAGGTGGCGAAATCTTCATATTCGAGATGGGCGAACCAGTAAAGATTGCAAACCTGGCACGACGTATGATCGAATTGGCCGGATTCGAACCAGATAAAGACATCCGCATCGAATATACCGGTCTGCGTCCGGGCGAAAAACTCTACGAAGAGCTACTCAGCGACGAAGAGAACACCTTGCCTACCCCGCACGAAAAGATCCGTGTAGCCAAAGTAAGGGAATACGACTACAGGGAAGTAGAGCCCCGCATCGATTTCCTTACCGAAAACGCACGCTCCGGAAAGGTGCTGGACACGGTACGCATCATGAAACAGATTGTGCCCGAATTTATCAGTCAGAATTCCGTTTACGAAAAATTCGACATCAAGGAAAACTCCGAGGAAAAAAAGAATGTAAAGAAGCTGATTATCTGATTCTGAGATAAAATAAGATCCACATACAGGAAAGGTTGCCCAAACAAGGCAACCTTTCCTTTTTTATACCTGTAAAGCCATAACCACCTGCAATGATAGTCAGTTGCCTGTTGCAACACAATATGAGACGATACTGATCAAGCCATGGCAACTTATGGGTAAAGGCCCGTATATAAGAGAGTTATATAATTATCGAATCGTTAAAATCAAAGCATAATGTCAGCAATTTGCAATAAATTGGCATGATTCGCTCTGATAATTAAAAAAAATAGTTTGAATATTTGTCGCAAAGGAATATTTCTTCTAACTGATTTCAGATAAATCTCCAGCGAACACTACTTTTCTTATTCCTTTAGAATATCTCATGTATGTTCTTTAACCTGAAAAGCAGGAAAGAATCATACAGAGATATTTCATTTTTATGCTACCTATATTATATTTTGATCGGTCTCAGACAAAATGAATTAAACTTTTTATCAGCGTAATAGGAAGTCTTCCCGTTCAGCGGCGTATAAAAAGACCGTAGTTTCTGATGGAGCCCATTGGGTGTATCGTTGAACTTCTTCTTACAATAATTTGTAAAATGAGAAGGCGATGCAAATCCGAATTTTTCAGATATTGCATTCATCTCCGCATCGTGAAATGATAAGCTCTGAAGGATCTGTCCATCCCTTTTATCGGCTATCCACTTGCCGGGAGAAACCCCGAATTCCTCGGTGAAACGCCTGGAAAAGTTACGCACAGACATATTACACTTTTCTGCAAGCTCAATAACATTTATCAAAGGATGAAAGTTAGACAACACCTGATGTCTGAACATCCTGTTGCTTGTACGGAGCGGAGCCAGAAACGAGGTGTAGGATTCTTCAGGATAGAAGATGGCCATCAAACGAAAAAACTCCTCTATTTTAAGATCATGCAGATGCTGACAATAGATATCAGCCCTTATATAATCGTCGACCGAGAAAAGGAATCGGTGCATCTCTTCGATAATCCGGGTTTGAGTGAATGCCCTCTCTACAATCTCGTTCGTGCATTTTTGAAGCATATATTCCAACACCAGACTCTCCAGATTCTTGAATTTAAGGATCAGCAGTTCGGCCCTGTTCAGGCTGGTTATGCGTATGGAGGCATCTCCCGATGTACAGAGTGACATCGTTCCGGCGGATAATTGCATCCGGTTCTCACTATCGGAAATGATAAGATCTCCATCCATTCCGAACAGGAACAGATTACAATCCCCTTTATGAAATTCAATGGATTCGTTTTCAGGAAGCGTCTGCTTTCTAAAACCGTTTTTCTCCTTTGCGGTGTAATAAATACAGGACTTATGGTCCTTGAAACTGAGGGTTTTTACATCATCCATAAATAAATTACATATATGCCATGGACTAGGTAATCGGATCCATGAATGTTTACGACTAAAAAATTGACACAACCATTGGTTAATGTTTACATACTCAAATACTTATTAGTTTTTGACGCATAGCAATTAATCAAATCCCTTATTATGTTTGCATTTAAACAAAAAAAGTAGCCGGATTTATTAACCGTGCAAATATTTCAATTAAAATTACAAAGAACAAAGAAGATTTATGCCAACAATTTATACATCCATGCCTTAACATTCAGTAAGAGAAATCCGAAACATCAGTTATATACATACAATGTTTTCTTACATTGGCAGTACTTCTTATCGATTGCAACCCGTGCCTCATTCTCAAAATCGGAGATAAGGCGATCGGCTTCTTTCAGAAACTGAGGTAAATCCGAAGGCAAACTATATAAATAATTGATGTCAACCGACTCTAAAGGAGTCAATTCATAGGGCCACAAAGCGTTGATATTTGTAACGATCTCCTGCATTTCCTTCAAAAGATTAAACTTCTCCAGCACCACATCTTCAAGTAATAACGAAGCCGGACGGGAAGATAAGAACTTATCAGAAATATACAAAACCAACAGAGCACTCAGAATAAGCAGGATGCCAGGTATAGAGAAAGCCTCATCCTGAATATAAAGCATGAATGAAATAAAAGCACCGATAAAAATCAGCAACAGGGCAAAAGCAACACCCCAATTCGTTTTGCGCAGAGAAGATTTTTCCACATTCAATGCATTTCGAAGCTCCGACAAACGAGATCTGCAACGCAACACCCCGCTCTCCAATAATCTGACCGAACTGATCTGAATCAATGTAAATTCGTCATTCGGCAAATCAAAATTCTCCCAATATCGTTTTCTGTTCATACCTAACTAGTGTTCTAATAAAATAGTGTTCCGGAAGCCTTTACCACCTTTAAATAAGGTAGTTTATATGGCAGCAATATAGTAAAAAAAATGATATAACTTCATTATTTTCAATTTTTTATTACAAGCGGATGCGCAAAATCAGCACCCAATTATTCTACCTTTCTGCAAAAAAAATCAGGGAAACTATTCCCTGATTCTTCACGCATCGTCACTATCTCTTTATCAAAACTGACGGTTTGAAAGATAAACGATCATTGCAGCACGCATCATCACAATCATTTAATTAAAACCCGTTGGGTTTTATTAATCGATTTTGTCTCACTCAATATCTTCACTATATAGACACCCTTACTTAACAGCGCCCCATCCACAGCACCTTCGCTATTTGCGGTAACCGGTTTCTTTGCAACGAACCTGCCAAGTACATCATAGATAGCTACATCACAGTCTTCCGACGATAGATTGCGGATTATCATACGGTTGTTCTCAACATGGATGCTGATCGCCTCTGCCTCCCATTTATCTTCAATCAACGACGTAGTGGTATCTACAATCTTAAACCTTGAGGCCGTTTCCGCACTCACACCCGGAATAACATACTCCGCGTTGTTGACAAGCGGATAGGTGCGTCCGGTATACAAATCCTTTAACTGAAGGTTACGGCTTTCCACCTCCGGAGCCACCGAAAGACTGATGGAATAACCCTCGTTGGGAGAAGCTCCCACACCGAAAGCTGTACCGATCAGGTTGTTCACAGTGGCAATCTGGTATTTAGCATCATTATAATCTTCGACATATACCTGTACCCGTTCCTCTTCCAGCAATTTATATCCGTCCCAACCCGTATCAAAACCGGCGGTAGCCTCCTCGTTCTCGAACAACCAGACACGGTCGGCCGACACATCACCAATCACATCCATCACCACATAGGGAAGCTGCATCCGCGCACTTCTAAGCGAAGAACGCCAGGCAGTCTGGTTCACCAATTCATTCTTAACAAGCTCGGAGTATTTCAACTTTACAGATCCTGAAACGGCTGCATTCACCATAAAGGTATGCATGGAGAGAATCCGGTCCGGCAGATTATTCTGTCCGGCAAGGTTGATGGGAACCGCCTGGTACTGACCTCCGCTCACACCGGAAACTGTAGAACCGTTCAGTTTACGCCAATCATCTCTCGAACCGGTATTAAACAGATAGACCGTTTCGTCCGCCAGCAGACCGGCACCAAACACAATGGCGCTTTTAGAAATAGGGATGGCAGCCGTATATGAATTGGCAATCAGGTTCATTCCCGGATAATTCACAGTCAGCGAATTGGTAACCGCCACATCGGCATCACCTACGTTCAGCTTGCCGCTGAAACTATAAATACGAGTTGGCACGGCATTGGTGCTATTTGTAATTTCGTACCCTTTAAAAGCCTTCAATTCGGTATCCGGAGTATAAGGCGCCGGTCTCCATTTATTCCCGTTGTAAGGCTCAACCCACTGGTTGACCGTCTCCACCCCGGTAGATGGAAAGGTCGAACCGGATATCGGAATACCAAAATATTGCCATTGTTTCTTATAAAAACCGCAGGTAGCACACTCGTAGGCTTTATTATAAAACTCCACCGTAGCATTGACGGCTGTATTGGCAAGGGGGGTCTTGAAAAGCAACGTACCGGTAGGACTATTCGTGGCAGTCTTAACGATTATAGTCCCCTTTGCAGCATTGGCATCCTGTACAGAACCATTCACCACAAGCTGGTTACCGGTGGTTACCACCATATTCATATCCGAATTATTGATCAGATTTCCTATCACACGGTCCGTATCCAGATACAAATCCCGAACAGCAGCCCCCGTACCGTTACCCGCACCCGAAGCACCGTTGTTTGCAACCGTTGCAAACTCAATATCCTCTCCCGAAGCAGGCACATAATTCGCGGTCCAGTTTGCACTCTTCGCCCAATCCGTATCCACGGTACCCTGCCAGTAATTCAGCCACTTCA
>MTLE01003240.1_pt1 | contig 17806 bp, 12 predicted proteins | sample 1982461 | NCBI WGS metagenome assembly MTLE01 (sample SAMN05712605, study PRJNA340218) | biofilm metagenome | isolation source: sample SPL anode biofilm adapted to -200 mV | place: USA | collected 2012-02-03
CGCGATTTCTCCGCGACCTGGCTTTCTTGGTCGATGCGATGCGCCCGCCGTTTTTGTACATACACTTGGTCCAGGTTTTCGCGGGTAAACGGCTTTTTCTCCGCCAACAATTGGAGCACACCGTCCGCTAGCATCTTCCCGGTGGCCCAAGCTTCGTCGACGCCCGAACCGGTGAGCACGTTCGTGCTGCCAGAACCTTCGCCAATGCGCGCAAACCCATCGCCCGCCAAGTGTGGTTCACCCCGGCGGCCGGATTCCTGCAAGGTCTTCGCTCCCCACGAACGCAGCTTGCCGCCTTTGACATAGCGCCAGATGTAAGGGTGCATCAGCCAATGCTGCAAGTAGCGATAAGTAGAACGCACCGGGCTGTCGAACCACGAAGGCACGAATATGCCCGCCGAGACTACCCGCCCTGGATGCACGTAAAAGAAGCCGAAAATCTCCGGCTCGGGGTAACCAAAGGTGTGCAACACGGTGCCCGGCTCTAAATCGCATCCTTCCGGCAAATCGATGACCATTTTGGCGCCGACCGCCCAATCGTGTTGCGCGTGCCCCTCGGGCAACCCCAGTTCGCGATCCAACTGCTGCCCCACTGGTCCCACGGGGCCATCGCCGATCACCGTCAATGCGGCCCGCACTTCCATGCCCGGCATGAAGCCATCGGCGGGTTCGCCATTGCGCCCGGTGCCTTGGTCCAGCAATTGCACTCCGAGCACACGCGGGCCATCGGTCAACGCTTTAGCCACTGGGGTGTTCGGCCACAATTGCACCGTTCCGCTGGCCATCAGTTGATTAGCCACCCATTGGTTAAATTGGCCTAAGGAACAGACAAATCCGCCATGCTTGTGCAAGAAAGCCGGGGTCCATGGTAGTTCAAAAGCCTGCTCCTTCACCGGCAGCATCCATTTGCCGGCGCGAATCAAACTATCCGCCACACGCAAGGTGGTGGACCGGCGACTAGCGCCAATAGGATCGAGCAGGTAAAGGACCTTTTCCTCCTTAACCGGCGTGGACATGGGGATTTCGTTTAAATCCAAATTCGGGAATGTTTCCCGAATGGATTTCCCGGGCGTCACCACGCCCGACACGCCAAACCCCAACCCCTCAGCCCGCTCATAGCACAACACCTGCGGCGGCAAACCGGGCATGGAGGCGCTTTCCACTTTGGGCGTGCCATCCTCGTTGAGCAAACCGCGGGAAAGGGTGGTTAAAAAGCCGCCCATGGCGGGGCCAAACCCCACGCAGACGATATCGACGTCCATGCGCTGGCGTTCGATCGCGGGAGCGGCTTCAGAATTGGCGAGGGTCTCGGACATAGAATGAAAACCTTACGGCTGGCGTTAGGCAAATGGTGCGGGCGTTTTTCCCGCACCAGGTTGAATCCTAATGCCGTGAGTTACGCTTAAACCGGATAATCCAAAGCTTCCGGGATCATGACTTGGGTGAGAGCTTCCGCCGCGCGGTCCTTGGCCAGACGCGAACCGGTGAGGCAGCAATCCATTTGCGTGCGCAACCGGGTGAACGGCTCCAAGGCCTCCAGCTTGACGCAAGGGCCCGCTTTGGCGTGGTGGCCATTATCAACCGCACAGCAACCTTGGGCGCCGCTGGCGATGCCGGGTATAATCCCTTCCAAAACATCCAACTCCGGCGTTTTATACTCGCAGCAACCCTCTCCCCAGGCAGGATGCTGCTGGTAGCCGAACACCAGTTCGGAACAAATGCGGCCCACTTCGCCCGCCGCGCGCGCGCTTTGCACATGGCACAAGTCTTGGTAAAAATTCATCAAGCCATTCAAGCCTTCGGCCAGCACCGGGTTCGCCGGACCTTTGGCTTCCAACTCGAGAATGTCCAACACTAGGGCGCGAGCCGCGAGCAACCAGCACAAAGCATCCGCCAGCGCAAACGTCACGCCTTGGCGTGTGCCGTGATACAGCTTGTCACCGTGAGCGTCGGTGGCTTTCTGGGTGTATTCCAGCGTCCACAGCCACATCTGCATAGCCGTCGCCAAAGTGCAGGCGCCGATGCCTGGATGCGTGCCCGCGATTTTGCGCAGGTCGAGAATCCATTGCTTGTACTGCGCCAGGAAAAGCTCCTGCGTCATGGTGACCGTCAATTGCCGGCGCTGCACGGCTTCGGGCCCTTCGTAAGTGGCTTCCAACTGGGCGTCCATCCACTTGTGGCCCAAAAATCCCGGGCAATCTTCGGTGACCCCGTAGCCTCCCATCAGGCTCACCGCTTCGCGCATCACCGTGGCGCCGTAACCCGTGTTCCACAGTTTGCACGCGGGGCAGAACACATTGGCCACGGAATCCAGCAGCACGCTCTGCACCAAAGGATCGTTTTGCAGCGCCGCCAAACGCGCTTCATCCCGCTGGCCTTCGGGTTGAGCCGCAAGCAGAATGCACTCCTGCGCATCTTTCTGGCTTTGGGCTAACGCCTTGAATTGAGCGCGCGCACCAACAATGTTCTTTTCTTGGAAAATCTGGTCTTTGCGTTTTTCGACCGGCTCCAAATCATCAAACAGGCGGGCCGTATAAAAACCTAGCGAAGCGCTGGCTTCACCCGTGGCCCATACGTCAATCAAACGGTGCAAGACGTCTTCTTTTTGCTGCAACCCCAGATCGTGACGCGGCGTGCCCGGCGTGCCCGATGTGCCCCCGCGAAAACGGGTGCGTTGATAGCGGATGATCGGCTCAATGGCGGAAAGCAGCTTGGCGGAAGTCATCAACCCCACCGTCACGCGGGTGCGACGGAACACAGCCTCGATAATCTCGCTGTGGCTGAACTTGGGCACGATCATGCCTTCTTTGATCGAATAGCCGCCCACGATGCGGCTGGCCGGCACGCGCAAGCTAAAAATGGGATCGCGTGTGGAAGAAAGCTGATGCACAAGTTTGCGCGTGGGCACACCGCGATCAAACACGCCCGGATCGGTGTCTTCCAAGATGATCATGCAAGTGCCCTTCAAGCGGGCATCTGACGATTCAACGGCGGCCGTGACCACGTTGGCGAAACCCATTCCAGTAATGAACCGGCCGCGTTTTTCCACCTGCAACATCGGCTCCTGGCCTTCGGTCCATTCGGCAACGCTCACTTTGCCCCCGAGCATGCCCGTCTCGACCCCCACATATGGCAGGGGTTCCGTCAACGCAAACGCCGCCCGCCGGATTGGGCGTTGTTCCTCCGGGCCGGGAGGAGTGGCTTGGCGCAAATAATGAGCCTTTTGCTCCTCAGTGCCCTTTTCATGAATGGGCGCCAAACCCAAATTGCCCGCCAGGCTGCTAGTGGCCGCGCCGGCATCAACCCAGGCCAATTCATACGCAATGAGCGCCAGGGCCATATTTTTTGGGCCTTCAATGTAGCCACCATACGTGGGATCCATGAACGCCGCCGTGATGCCCGATTCATCAAACCACTTCAGCAAATCGTTCTTCTTCTCCGTCCACTCGTGGGTGTTGCGCCCGCCTTCGGCTACCAAGCGCGCCACCGGCCCGCGCGCCACCGCGCGAGTCGATTGGACCAGCATGGCTAAATCATAACGCTCCGCGTAGCGCCACAAAATCTGGCGCACATCATCCCCGGGCAAAGTTCGCAGGCTCTCTCGTTGCGTATTTTCCATAACGTACAATTCAATAGCCACCCCGGCCACAATACTGAGGTTCTCTGGCCAGGAGGCGACTTAATCCCAATTTTCTACCGGTTTCGCACATCCACACGCAAGCGAAACAAATGCGCGACCAACCCGCTCGCTATTCCCGCGATCCGCAGTTCATGAGTTAAAAAGGGACGCAGCGAAACCGGGCTAAATACGACAAAGCCTTGGGTTGCGGCGAGAAAAATGACCCTAAATTCATTCGCAAACAATTGATAGTCAAAGCGTATAGTCAGTTTAAACATTTTCTCGTTTTCCATGGTTGACGGAAATGGGGGCCTCTAGTAGCTTTTGACGCCCAGTTGGGTTCCAAAGTAGCTCAATGGTAGAGCAGTCGGCTGTTAACCGACGGGTTGCAGGTTCGAGCCCTGCCTTTGGAGCCATCTTTTTACAGGATGGCTCCCCATGTTTCAGGTCTACATTCTCCAAAATCCCAATGGCCGGTTTTACATCGGGCAGACCGAAAATCTCGAAGCCCGCCTGTTAAGCCATAATCGGACCGATTGCGCTGATGGCAAGTTCACCCGCAGAAACGGCCCCTGGATACTCGTCTGGAGCGAAGAACACCCCACCCGTTCCTCCGCCCTAGCACGCGAAAAGCAGATCAAAGCCATGAAATCCGCCCGCTGGATCCGCGAAAATTTGCTCCGCGACGTCCCCCCATCCCCACAAGGTTAACCGGCGGATTGCAGGTTCGTCCCGACCCGTCGGGATTGGAGCCATCTTTTTACAGGATGGCTCCCCATGTTTCAGGTCTACATTCTCCAAAATCCCAAAGGCCGGTTTTACATCGGGCAGACCGAAAATCTTGAGGCCCGTCTGTTAAGCCACAACCGGACCGATGGCGCCGACGGCAACTATTTGAGACCAACTTCCAGCAGTGACTGAATCGGCGCGCCCAGCTTTCCAACCTTGACCACCGGTGGAACATTCAGGGTTTCTCTTGTCCAACGAGGTTCTGCGGACGTAGCAAATATGTTCAAGTCGGAGGTGAGGCCAAACAGTCGTTGAATTGCATCGCACTTTTCATCTATTTCATGACCGGAGAGATATTCGTGATAAGTATGGAATCTTTCACCGAACAATGGGTGCAATGCATCTCGAATTGTTCCGATGTCGTGTTCGCTAAGCCCTCCAACTGACTCTTTCTCGGCGATTGACATGATACACTCAGCTAATGCTCTAACCACGGGGTGGAGGACGTTCAAATACCTCCAGCCTGCCGTAAAGAAGTCTTCGAACGGGGGCTCAAACGTAACAAACTTAGGAGCCTGGTAATCGAATTCGAACCGCAGCTTCGCAAGGCGCATTTTGGTTTCAAGGATGGAGTCAAGTGTTTGACTGCGCGCCTTAGCCTTGCGAGTGGCAGACTTCGGTTTCCAAATTTCTTGGAGCAGAGGTGGCTGGTTCTTCTCGCTTGTCAAAAGGAATCGGACACCTGTCAAAACATGGGTTACATCCAACCAAGCTACTTGCAACCACTCCACTGCCCTTAGGCTACTTGGTTCGTCAATCAACCCAAAGGTCAAGCCTTCGGCGAAAACGCATTTCTGGCCAAACCACGGAATGCTTGGTTCTTTACTTTGGAGCCAATTCCTGGAGGCCCAGTCCGCAAAGAGTGTCTTCGACAAGCCTCTGGCCAATGTTTCGGGAACTACGCTGACAGTCTCACCTTCAAACGCAACTGACTTTCTCAGGACAATATCGCCGGTTTTCTCAAGCACAAGTAGCGGAATGGTGGTGTCGCCGATGATTTCAGTAAGATTCTTTCGAAGACCGTTGCCGTAAGCGATAAGTCGCGCCAGAAAGTAAAGAGTTTCCTTAGGTTTTTTCTCGATGATAATTTGGTCCCACCGTTTGCGAAAGGAGTCCAGACATCGCTGATACACATAGTCGCTCCAATCGTGTTCGCTATTTGCAAAATCGTTACGAGACAAGTCGAGCTTGGTTCCCAAAGTGCGCCGAATGTTCAGCACGATTCGGAACGTGCTTGGTCGCATCCAGCCTCCGCCGACCCAACCAGGAACCGATGCTCCAGGAACAAGCACGCCGTCGCAGTATATTCTACACAGGTTATTGCAGTCGCTGCTTCGCGGATTTTTCGAAGGCTTTCGTTCTTGTTTTTGAATTCGGATTCTACCCAGTTCCTTTTTTTCACGGAATGCCCTGTAGGCACTTTCGTTGTAGCCGGAATCACTAAAGTCGTCCAGCAATTCAATGTCTTCTCTTAAGACAGGAATAGAGACTTTCCCTTCGAATAGCGGGTTCTTGGCAGTAGGTTTTAGATTGATTACTTCCTCGGTGAAATACTCCCGTGCTTGCTGAACGTCTTGTGGAACAAAGAAATCCTGCCATGCGAAGGAGCCGTCCAAGGTAGCAATTTCCCAGTCTGTTACTTTCTTAATAGAACGAGCGCGCTCAGGATGGAGAATCAACGTTCGCTTGCCACCTTCTTCTACGTATATCGGGAACTCCACGAAACCTGCAATGTCCTTCAAGTATTTGGTTACGTTGAGCATCTCCGGGGTCGACTTGCCTTCGCCCTTCGCCGGGAAACTACCGATAAAGACTTTTATTGTTGTGCCGACTGGTGGAAGGTCGTTGGGAACGAGTCGCTGTATGCGAAGGTGCCGCTTCGGATTATGCACCTCAATTTTGAGCGCCTCGGCTGTAGGTTCTAATTGTGGGTCTTGTCGTGTAGTAATTTCAAGCCGTTCGCCGACCATGAAACAACTGATTATTCCAACGCCGAATCGCGAAATCGGGTCCAATTGAACACCAAGTTTTTGAAAGTCCTCGCTCCGGTAGAAGCTCCGCCCAGCCACCGTCAGATAGTTTCTGACAATGAATGTGTTCATTCCGCAGCCATTGTCTGTCCAATGGACGATAGTACAATCATCGTGATAATGTTCGACCTTTACATGAATTGCCCCGTCGAAGATTACACCCGTCTTCCGAGTCTGATGAAGAGCGCTACGGAGTCGAATTGCGTCTATGCTATTCTGGAGTAGTTCGCGCAAGAAGACGTAGTGGTCACCCCTATAAATCTCGTCACTCAGCACTTTGATCATCGCTTGGCGCTCGAATTCAAATCGAACGGTAATCGGTTCGAATCCCTTCGATTCAACTTTCCAGTCAAGATGCAAAAGGTGGGGCTGATACCTGGGCTCAAGTTCGTTGAGAAGTCCATTGCTCAACCGAAGTTGGCTGTCGCAGTATTCCCGCAGATCCTCAAGCGCAGCATAGACACGATGATCATCTGTGGCACCGCGAATTTTGAGACAGCGGCTCGTTTCTTGGAAATCTTCAATGACTATTGGGCTAAGAGCTCGGTGCTTGCTCCATTCAGCTGCCGATGTTGGATCTTCCGGGCTAATGAACTTCCACAGTGCATAAGGCGTGCGATCTTGCGCCAGATCAAAGAGATCAATTAGCCGCAAATAAAGCGCTAGGGCACGGATATTCGCCGATTCTCCCTGAATTGGGAGAGCGGTCTCATAAGGTCGGAGATGCTCCATGTCGAGATTATGACCTTCCGCAACGAGGGCTATGGCGTCACCAAGATTAGCGTCAATCGCCGAGAAGAAAACTCTTAGCCTGGACGCGCTCCTGGCAGCATGGGTCTTTCGGATATGTGTTTGCCACATTTCAAGTGGGACATCGCCCACCGCTTGTGGCTCCGTGATGCGGTTGTCTTTAAGGAGTTTCGCAAAGCAGGCTTTATCGTCATCAAGAAGCACGAAGGAGTCGGTGGTTGTCGGCTTAACCAGACCGAGAAAGCATTTCTTTTCGGCTTCGCTCACGGCCATTCCCCAGTCATGTGCATATAGACCACAAGCGAGAATAAATAGCTCGGTGGCATTCAAAGAATTGATAATTTCAATACCGAGTAATCGCTCTGTGAGGACGAAGAGTGGGTGAATATGGTTCTGTTCATCATGCGGTGTGAAGAGTGGAAACGTGACGTTGGTGCAGTTTAGTTCTGGAGAAATCCGGTCGCGCAGTGTCTTCAACCATTCCAAATAAGCAGGCATGCGTGATTGCACCGTATTGAGTGCAGCTGCCTTCTTGGCGAGCGTGCGAAGCAAAGCCGAATCAGGCAGGCCAATGGGAATCGAAGGTTTAACCACTTTATGCTCCTTTGTTAGATGCTTACGAGCTGCTAGTGTTGAAAAGGAATTCCACTAGAGAATTTGCGATAGGTGAGTCGTATGGACCGAAGTGGAATAGAGCGGTGCTCTGTTTCGATTGGACCGTGAAACCGGTAAGTGCCGACCTCCAACTGTCCCCAATTATAATAGAACACATCTGCCGACATGTAGAGCCCCAGCATGCGCAAGGACTCCAACCATTCTTCAATTTTTGCAGGATTGCTGACGCCGACTCCGAGCATCCATTCGTCTAACCAGACCTTCAACCCAACTTTTCGCAATCGCGCTGCCTGCAACCATACCACCGACTTATCTTTCGTACTATGGCTTAGGGAAGCGTCGTGTTTGAAAACTAGGTTTTCCACCATAGTCATGCCTTTTAAATTGGTTCACTGGCTTGCTGCTAGGCGAGAGTTTATCCGAAACAGAAAGCCAAGGGCAATAATTTACTACCATTGGCCACTATTTACTCTACCAATAGTTTAATTGCGTGGAAAGTTGCAGCATATGATGGCTAGAAATATATCGACAGATTCATTTGATATCACCTATCTCACGGCGTGTGCACCAGAAATGCTCGAACACACTGGGCAACGGTTTTGAATGCTTTTTGCGAACGGGGCCAGCCGCAAACCCCGGAAGCGCCGCCAATGTGAGATCGCGGGAAAACCTTTCGACTTCATTCGCCACAAAAAACTAATCGAAACCACCCCGGATGATTTTCTGAATGCACTATTGGCTGGCGGTGTTTTTACCCACGCCTTTTTGCGGTGTGTGCATAATTTGGCATTAGGCCTCGGCTGGCTTCCCTGGCCGATCCTGCCCCACAAGCTTTGGCCAGACATGAAAGCCCGCAAAAAGCGTGGGATCACGGCCAATGAACATCAAACCATCCTCGCGTCTGAGAAAAAATGAGGAACGCCGCCTCTATTACGAACTATTATGGGAAATCGGCGCGTCCCAAACGGACACTTCGCTGCTTTCGTCGGAAAACGTCGACTGGGAACACATGACACTGTCGTACCAGCGCAAGAAAACCGGGCAATGGGCCTATTTGCGTATCGGCAAGCGTTTGGAAGAATTACTGAATCTGCTCCCCAAACACGGCCCGCTTTTTCCAAAAATCCGCACTTCGACCGATTCTGCGCGGGCAGCAGAATTTTACCGTCGCTGCCGCTTGGCCGGAGTAAAAGGCGTCAGCCTGCATTGCTACCGTTATGCCTGGGCGGAACGCGCCAAAGCGTGCGGTTATCCCGAGCGCTGGGCACAGAATGCCCTGGGACATAATTCGCGCGCAGTCCATGAAGCGTACGCCAGCGGGGCAACCGCCATTTGCCCGCCACTCGAAGAATATGAAAAGAAGACCACCGAAAAACTACCGAGTTCGAAGTGAGCCTTTTAATTGGTATACTTATCAAACAATAATGTCTTCTATATAAGGCATTACTTGACATTACGTCCGCATTAATGGACATTGTTTATATGCCTAAGTCAAACTCAATGCCCTTGCCCGCCGCGCATGCGCTCCGCAAATTAGGCCGGGATCTCGCGCTGGCGCGGCGCAAGCGCGGCATATCCACCAGCGATATGGCGTCCCGCCTCTTTGTCAGCCGGGACACTCTGTGGCGGCTGGAACGTGGCGATCCGACCGTTGCCTTGGGCACGCTGGTTACGGCCACCTTTGTTTTAGGGTTACATGATCGCATCGCAAATCTGGCTTCACCCGGCAGTGACGAATTGGCGCTCAGCTTGGATGAGATCCGTCTGCCACAACGCATCCGTCGTCCTCGCTCATGAGTATTGAAGTCCATATCGATTGGCAGGATCAAACTTTGTTGGTGGGACGGCTCCAGGCGGCAGATCGCGGGGGCTCCGTGTCTTTTGAGTACGCCTCTGAGTGGCTTCATCGAGCTGATGCTTTCGCGATTGATCCGACTTCATTGCCACTTCAACGGGGCGTTCATCATGCCAAGATACTTTTTGGCGCGATGCAAGATTGTGGGCCAGACCGGTGGGGGCGAATTTTAATTGAACGCGCTGTCCGCAAAAAAGTTTTAGCGCAAAAGCCCTATCGCGATATTGACTACGTCCTGGCATTAGACGACGCCACCCGCCTTGGGGCACTCCGCTTTCGGCTCAACGCTGAAAGCCCCTTTCTTGCAGTTACTATCGGCAAGCTGCCTCCGTTGGTTCGTTTGAATTCGTTGCTCCAAGCGGCAGACGCTATTAATGGCGAAACCGAAACGGTGCAGGATTTACGTTATCTTTTGGGTGCTGGATCTCCGCTGGGCGGGGCCCGGCCAAAGTCAGCGGTCAGCTTGGCGGATGAGCGGCTCGCAATTGCCAAGTTTCCCAAGCCCGACGATACGTGCGATATTGCGGCGGGCGAAATTCTCGGGTTAACCCTCGCCCAACAAGCGGGCATTCAAGTTGCAGAGCATCGACTCGTGCCGGTGAGTGGAAACAGCGTGTCCGTCATTACTCGTTTTGACCGTGCAGGCGCGAAGCGCATTCCTTTCATCTCCGCAGCGACATTGCTGGGCACGCCCCAGGGCGAGCCGGGAGCTTATACCATGCTCGCTGACGGCATCCGCCAATTTGGCAACCAGGTTCCCAATGATCTGCGGGAATTATGGCGACGACTCATTTTCTCTTTGTTGGCGAGCAATTATGATGATCATTTGCGTAACCACGGTTTTTTGATGCATGAAACGGGCCGCTGGTCACTTTCCCCAGCCTACGACATCAATCCCGTGCCGGAAACGGATCGGGCTCACATGAACAAAACGGCCATCACGGAGGATCAGCGAGAGCCAAGCATTGGCGATGCTTTGGCTGCCGCGCCCCGCTTTGGCCTTAAAGTTGCCGAAGCGAAGAAAATCCTCCGTGAAGTTTATATGGCGATTTCCAGCTGGCACAAAACCGGCCGCCAACTTCGACTTAAAGCATCCACACTGGACTCGTACGCCAGCGCTTTTATGCATCCGCTCATGGAAGAAGCCGCACGGCTCCTTGGAAAATAGCCCTCATCGGAAAAAGCCGTTACTGCGTTTTTAAGAAACAAACGTGCAAGCTTCTATTTTAACTTTCTTAACCGTATTGGTTTCGACGCTTTTGAGTCGCTGAATGGTATGGGTGTTATGACCATTACTGGATGTTCCGCTTCCCGACAGCCTATCTACAGGCTAATGTATATTTCATTGGGAACTAAATTACTCACTTAGGCCCAGACCAAGATAAGGTTACAAAGTGCATAGAGTCATTCCTTGCTTCTTAATGCTGTGGTCAATTCTAGAAACCTGAGGTTTAACGAGGCCGTCCAAAGCCTGGATTGATCGCTTGCCCTTCTGATTTTCCGGCGAGTTGATCTTTTACAGACTTTGAGCGCGCTTCGACAAAGGGTTTGATGGGCTTCGTCATAATGGGGCCCGAAAAGCCTGGGCCCATCGAGATCGATACTTTTTGACCGGCTGCCGCTTGGTTCATTGCGGCCAACTTCTCCGGGGACTCCGCTTGCAGCGGAGCACATAGAACGTTCGCAAGCTCATCCACCTGTTTCTGGAGACGCTCCGGTTGAAATATGCTGCCGCTGTATTCGTTTAACTTTTGGAGGTAGGCCTTCTTGAACGCTTCTACCTTGAAGATCCGTGCCAGGAAGCGGTTCTCACCGGACCAGGGTTTTTGGATGGTGAGGTTTTCCCGCTCTTCCTCGGTTCCTCGCGGGAACTGGCCGAAGGCTTGGTCTTGATCCCACGGAATGAAGGCGAATTTCTGCGTTTTCGGCTGGAGATAGAGATAGAAGTTTTGGCCCGGTCCCAGAATGCCATCCAGGTCGCTCAACCACGTGGTGATTGCCATATATCGAGCAAAATTCTCCAGCTCGATATAGTCAGCAACTTTTGCTGCGAATTGAACATCGTCGGCGCTACTCACCAATTTACAGAACTCGATGATCCGCTGCTGCTGCTCTTTGGATAGCTCCCCTTTCGGATCGTAGGTTTGATTGTAATTTTTCCAGTCTTCTCCCAGATCGGAGAAGAGGTTACCGGTTACCGGTTTTAGAAGCGCACCTTTGGATGTTTCAAAGTGGTCTTTGACAAACGCGCTGTCCACATCCTCCACGAGGTCGTACAGCCCGAAATATCGGCGATCATGTTTGCCGGGAACGGTAATGAATACTTTAGCATATGCGGTGCGAGGGGCCGGAACCCCACCTTCGCGAAACAGGCGATAAGCAATGGCCTCGTTCATGAAACTAGGGTCACGCACCGCATTGTGGAGATTAAGCTGGGACAGCCCGGCGAATTTCTGGCCCTTTGCAAACTGATTCAGATCGATCTTCAGGGATCGCTTCAGGCCGTCGCGCGAGCTTAGGAACGTGCCGTTGCCTTTGTAGCGGACACCCACATCCTTGAACACATTTGTGCCGAATTCGAGATCGGCATGGACGTAATTAAACACGATGCCGAAGGCGGCGGCGATTCCGTTTCGACCTCCTTCCGGGCCTTGCAGGAAGCTCCCTCGGCCACCCGGGCGAAATTGAGGTCTATCCCCCTGTTTGGGTTCCATGGCATCCCATTGTTCGGGCGTAAATGTCAGGTGTACCGTCCAAACATTCGTAAAGCTAAAAACTTCACTGGGGCTGATGCCGCTGGCGCTGGGTTTAGCGTCCGATGGGGCGGCGGGTAACGAATTAGCAGAAATATCGATTAGGGCTAATGCGAGCAAAATAGCGGTTCGAATCATATCGTAAATCAAGGGGCTGATGAATTAATGGGCGAAGTCCTCATTTCGACTTCACGTCGTAGCAGTACAGGGTATCTTGGTCGCGCACGTACAGTTTGCCGTTGGCGATAACCGGATGGGCCCAAGCGGGCTGATCGGTGCGGTCGGGTTGGCTGAATCGGCCATGCTCAATGTACTGTTTTGAGCTAGGCTCCACCAGGACTAGGGAGCCGTCTTCGAGACGGTAGTAAAGCCGGCCATCCGCCAAGGCTAAGGATCCTTTCGCCCGGCGCTGGCCACTATCCCGCGCATCCCACAGGACGTTGCCGGTCTTGAAGTCGAGACAGGCCAACGTGCCGCCCTCGTTGCCGCCGTTGGCGCCATAAAGGCAGCCATCCAGAAGGATCATGCCGCCGTGGTGGTTTTGCATCTTCCGGGAGGCATAGACTTCCTCGGCCTTGACGCCGCCATCCTCCGATTTGCTGAGTTTAACCAGCCCACAACCACCGCCGTAGGCCGAGGTCGCAAACACCATGCCGTCTTGATATACTGGAGTGGTGCAGTTAATGCCCATTCCATTGGCGGGTTTGTCATAGCGCCAGAGAAACTTGCCGTCAGAGGCCGCGACTCCAAAGAGGGCTTTAGAGACGAATTGCACGTACTGGCGTTGCCCCTCAAAGTCGATGGCAATAGGCGAGGAATAGGCCACGCCCGAGCCTCCCATGCCACCGAAACCGCCCGGGCCGCGGCCAAATCCGCCCGCTCCGCCCCTGCGATTACCTTGTGTCCCACCAAAACCGCCGACTCCCGGATTCACCATGCCGCCCTCAAAACCGGTGTCCGCCTGCCACACCTGGCCTATCGAATCCGTAAAAGGTGCGGACACCCCGGCATTGATGCGCACCGCCGGGGTCGATGATGGGGCACTCGTTCCCGCGTCTGCCTGGGGTATAATTTCGATCGCCTTGATGGCCGGGTTTTCAACCTTGGCTGTGAAAACAATGCGCAACTCGCCATTGGTCACCGCCACCGGCACCGATTCGATATAGGCGCGGTTGGGGCCGCCAGCCTTCACCCAAATATCAAAGTCCTTAAATTCGCGTCCCTGGACATTGAAAGAAAAAACGCGTTGGCCGACGCCGGTAATCCCAGAGTAGGTTTCCGCAAAGTAGAGCTTCGCCAAATAATTACCATCGGGCACTTTGTAGGAAAACGCGCTCATCCCAAAATGCTCACTCTGGAACAGGCTCGGATCTTTGGTTCCAGTAACCGCGGTAGTCGAATCGGCGCCGCTCCCGCCGGAGCCACCAGGTGCGCCCCCGGATTCACTCGGGCCCATGGGGCTGGCAGCTGGACTATTGGAACTACCAGCGCTCGCTGCGGGCAGTTGGCTCTTCCAAATCGTCTTTCCCGTCAACTTGTCGAGAGCGACCAGCGTGGCTTCTTGAGAGCCAGGGGTAAAGATGACCTTATCGCCATCCACGAGAGGTGATTCGCGGTAACTCCACATAGGCACGCGCCCGCCAAATTCGCCCGTCAGGCTGCGTTGCCAAAGCACTTTGCCATCTGCAACCTGCAAGCAAGCCACGTTGCCCGCCAAGCCTTCCACATAAAGCCGCTCACCATCGACGGTTGGGGTGCACGCTGGCCCCCCTTTGCTCTGTGGCGTTTGTTGTTTGTAGGCGGGTCCGAGGCGGGTGAACCAAATCTCCTTGCCGTCCTTCTCGGACAAGGCCCAAACCACTTCGTCCTCACCGCGATTGGCCATCCCGTAAATCCGCCCGGCGGCGATAGATGGCGCACTGTCGCCGCCTCCCAGGCTCGCGGTTTTCCACGCCAGCGGCGGCCCCTCCTTCGGCCATTCCTTAAGCAAGCCGGTTTCTTTGGAGATGGCATTCCGGTCTGGGCCCTGCCACTGCGGCCAATCTTCCGCCGACACCGAAGACACCAGAACTGCCCAGGAAAGGGCACACACGAGGGTTTGAGTATTCATAAAATAATTATCGGATTGATAGCAATATGGGGATTTTGAATTTAAATGCGAACGCGGCGATCATTGCGGCCGCTCCTCGCGTGATCCGTCCAGCACCCGGAGACCACTCAGCGTCTTGGCAACTAGCCAATTCCCGTCAGGCGAAAACAGGATATCTCGAAACGGATCCGTCAATCGCTGGAGAGAAAGGAGTTCCTGTTGCGTGCGCACATTCCAACAGCGAAAGGTGCTATCATCGCCGACAGACGCGAGGGTTTCCGCATCCGGCGCAAAAGCCAGCCATCGGACCCCCTGGGTATGGCCTTTGCAGACGCCTAGATGTTTTCCCGTGCGAGTGTCCCATATATGAATATCGTTTTCGGTCTCCCGCATGGCATTGGATCCGGCGGCAATGAGGCTGCCATCGTCAGAGATGGCTAGGGCCGTGCCGAAACTAAAGTCAGCGTCGACGGGGAATTCCGCCTGCGAGGTGCGAGTTTGGGGGTCCCATAGTTTGAAGGATCGATCGTGAAAAGTGACCAATAAAGAACCATTTCGGGAGAAAAGGGCGTCTTTGCCTATTATGCATTCTGGCGCTGCCGAAAGGTTCCGAACATCCCACCAATGGATGTCATTCCATCCGCCACCAGCCAGGAAAGATGAACCGTCCGGAGCCATAACCGCCCAACCCGGTTTGGGTATCTCTCGCCTGCCTAAATCGGTGGATTTCTTGGATTGCAGGTCCCAAACCCGGAGTCCGCCTTCGGGAGAAGGTTCCACCAACATGCGCAAATCTTCACTGATGGCGCGGTACCAAAATCGCAGCGGGCCGGAGCGAATCCCACTTAGTTGTTGTTGGTTCTCGAATTCACCCGTTTTTAGGTTCAATAGTCCAAACCTAAAACGGTCATCGACCGCAGCCAGAGTCTGCCCGTTTTTCGAGACCTTCAGCGGCATCCAATTACCGGGGTAGAACTTTTCTTTGGCGATGGCGTTGGTCGGCCACAGCCGAACGGTCCCGTCCTTTGAACCGCTGATAAGGCCTTGGCCATCGGCCATGAACACCAGTGTCCAGATTTCGGAGGAATTGCCGTACAGCGCATCCACACACTGTCCGCTCCCCATGTCCCATAAGCGGATGGAGTGGTCTAAACTGCCGGACGCAAGGAGTTGTCCGCTAGGGCCGAAGGCCACACTTGCGATCACGCCGGAGTGTTCAATCGCTTTGCGATGTGCTGGCAAGTTCGCCGTTTTTCTGCCGGTTGCCGCGTCCCACATATCCAGCCCATATATGCCGCCCGCGCGCAACGTATTCCGGGCGGCGACCACAGATTGGCCGTCCGGGGAAAACGCCAGGCAACTTTGGTTCCAAAACCGGCTATTAACATTGGTAAACAGGCCCTCGGAACTTTCCAACAGCCGCAATTTGTTGGCGTTCTTCACATCCCAGAGCAGAATGCCCTGGCTGGAATTGGCTGCCATCACGTCGCCCTGGGGATTGAGGGCAAAGGGCGGCATGCTGTCAGGAATTTTGGCTACAAGCTTTCCCTCAGAACTATTAAAAAGGCACACCCCATCCCACGAGTTTGCGGCCAAAAACCGTCCATCCAGCGAGAAGGCCACCGGAGCGGAATGATCAGAAAGTGCATAGATTTCCGTCCAATCCGAGGTTCGCCAAACCCGAACGGTATTTTTGCTGGCCGTCGCCAACAACCCATTCGTAGAGAGCGCAACCGAGGAACCCGACTTCGCCAGGTTTTTTACCAAATTCCCAGTTTTCGCATCGTAGACGCGCACCGCATCCTGTAATCCGACCACCACCCATTCCAGCGAATTCGCCAGCGACAAAACCGAAGCGGATTCCTGCGCCAAAAGCCGATGCGCGTCTCCTTGCGCCTCGTGCCATAAGTATCGCCATTCAAATCGCTGCCCGCCAGCCATGCGGTGCTTGGCCAGGAGTTCGGTCGCTCGATCCAGGTTTCCGGCCAAAATCGACTGTTGGGCGAGATTAATGTCAGCGACGTATTCGTTAAGCTCCGCTTGGCGTCGGAGGGATTCTTCGCTTTTTCGACTTTGGGCCTCGGCCTGCTGAGCCCGCGTCGCCCGGATGGCTTGCCAGACACTAACGGTGGTGCCGGCAATTACCGTGATGAAGATGGCGGCCGCAGCCGCAAAAGCGGTCCGATGTCGCTGATAGGCTTTATGCCAGCGATAGGCGGTGCTCTGAGGGCGGGCTAAGACCGGTTCCTGGCTTAAATAACGCTGGAGATCCGTAGCCAGCTCTTGAGTCGTTGAGTAGCGGCGAGTGCGGTCCTTCTCCAGACACTTCATTACGATCCAGTCCAAATCCCTATCGACCAGCAAGGGGCTTTGGTTTGCCGGGGTTCGGGCCAGAACCCGCCGTAACTGGGTAGACGGCTTCGGCGGTTCAATCTCCTTAATCATGCGCCGCATTCCATCCAGGCCGGATTGGGTCAACTCCTTGGCATCAAAAGGTGTTACCCCAGTCAGCAATTCATAAAGCAGAACCCCGAGGGAATAAATGTCGCTCCGGGTATCCACATCCGAGCCGGTCATTTCCGCTTGTTCGGGGCTAGTGTAAGCTGGCGTCCCGATGAACGCGTGGAAATTGGTTAGCACAGTTTTCTCGGTCAGCGGTTCAGCCAGCGCCTTAGCGATGCCGAAATCAATCACTTTCGGCACGGGTTTGCCATCCTGGACGGTGACGAGAATATTCGATGGCTTCAAATCACGGTGAATGACACCTTTTTGATGCGCGTGCTGGATAGCGTGACAGAGTTGAATGAAAAGATTCAATCGCCCGTCCAGGGGCAGGTTATTAGCTTCGCAGTACTCGGTAATGCGTACCCCACGAACCAACTCCATGACGAAGTAGGGGCGACCGGTAGAGGTCGCTCCACCGTCCAAAACCCGCGCAATGCCGGGGTGATCCATGAGCGCAAGTGCCTGGCGTTCAGCTTCAAACCGACCAACCACGCTCTTGGTGTCCATCCCCAGCTTAATCACCTTGAGCGCCACTTGGCGGCGAACCGGTTCGGTCTGTTCCGCGCGATATACCAAACCAAAGCCACCCTCGCCAATTTTCTCCAAAAGCTTATACCGGCCAATGGAGTCGCCAATCGGCTCCTCGTGGGGGGCTAGTTTGCCGGCCACTTCCAGCGATTCCCGGAGAAGCCCAGCAGCGCCGTGTTCGAGAAAAGTGTCCTCCTGATTGTGCTCAAGCATCAATTCCTCAACGGCTTCCCGGAGTTTTGGATCGCCCGCCGTTGCCCGCTCAATAAACGC
>MTLE01001134.1_pt1 | contig 17802 bp, 15 predicted proteins | sample 1982461 | NCBI WGS metagenome assembly MTLE01 (sample SAMN05712605, study PRJNA340218) | biofilm metagenome | isolation source: sample SPL anode biofilm adapted to -200 mV | place: USA | collected 2012-02-03
GGATCCAGTTCCACGCCTTCCAGAGCCCATTTTTTAAATTCGGCAAAACCGGTACGGTCAATGATGTAGCCGATGTGTTCTTTACCGCCGGGGGCTTCCCGGTCAATGTAATTATTGACAAAGCCGTAGGTGTTTTTGACAATTTTGATAATGGCGTCCTCGGTGGCCCAGACCAGGAAGTCTTCGGCCAGTCGGGGGTTGCGTTTGCCGGTGCGGCCCATGATCACCAGCCGGTAGTAGGTTTCCGGGCTGCGGGTCCAGGCTCGGGTGGGGCAGTTGATGACACATTCGCCGCAGCCCACGCATTTTTCGGTGTTGCGGACAATCCGGTAATTTTCTACCGACAAGGCATCCACCGATTTTTTCTTACAGGCTTTGACACAGGCCTGACAGCCCATGCAGCGTTCTTTTTCATACTGGGGCTCCGTCATGCCGATGATCCCAAAATCGTGCATCCGGGTTTTGATGCAGTCATTGGCACAGCCAGTGAAGGCGACCTTAAAATGAAGGTCATTGGGGAAGATTTCCTGCTCCATCCGTTTGGCAAAATTGGTGGTGTTATAGGTGGCAAAGGGACAGACATTGCTGCCGATACAGGCCGAGACGTTACGGGTTCCGGCGGAGGTATAACCCTTGCCGGGAATGTCCTGATTGATGTTAAGCGCCTCGATAATTGGCTGCAGCAGGGCGTTGACAGCGTCCATATCAGTGTATTTAATCCCCGGGATTTCAAACCCCTGTCGGGTGGTTAAATGGATCTTACCATTGCCATAAGTTTTAGCAATATTTTGAATCAGCGGCAGCAGGTCAGCAGTTAACAGTCCACCGGGAACCCGGACTCGGGAGGCCGTTTCTCCACGAACCTTAGTTATGCGATAGGCATTCTTCTTGATTTTTTTGGTATTTAAATCTAACATGGCGCTCCTCCTAATCCTTTAAAAATTTTCCCTTAGTGTAATTAAAGACCGGGCCATCCAGGCAAATATAGGTATCGTCAATTTTGCAGTGGCCGCATTTACCGATGCCACAGCACATTTTTCGTTCCTGGGAGATCCACAGGTTTTCTTCCTTAAAGCCTTTGGCCAGCAGGTCGCTGATTGTGCATTTCATCATGATCGGGGGACCCACCACGATTCCCACCGCATCAGAAAGGCCCTTGAAAATAAGTTCGGGAATATACTGGGTGACCAGGCCGCAGTTGCCATCATAATACTCATCGGGATAATCTACCGTCAGAATCACCTTGATGTTCTGCTTCCAGACTTCGAAATCTTCTTTAAAGAGCATATCCTTGGGTGATTTAAAACCGACCAGCAGGGTAAAGCCTTTGCAGTCTTCGGGATGAGCCGAAAAATAATCGACGATGCCTTTAACCGGGGAAAGACCGGTGCCACCGGCGACCAGCAAAATTTCTTTGCCCTTGTAGTTCTCGATATCAAAGCCGTTGCCGTAGGGGCCCCGCAAAAACAAGGTGTCACCGACATAATTTTCAAAGATCTCATCGGTTACCTTACCGACCTTACGGATCGTCAGATCCACGGTGCCATCACCGATACCGCTAACCGAAATTGGGGCTTCCCCAAATTTTGGCAGGGAGACCTCAAAAAACTGACCCGGTTTGACATCGTTGCAATAGGTCATTCGGAAGGTATACTCGATTTCGGTATGTTTGATCACTTCGGTGATTTCAGAAAGGAAAGGAGTATAAGGATTTTGTTCAGCCATTTAATTTTCCTCCTTTGCGGTGTCATTGACTAAGGTGTTCAACTTGTTGATGCAATTGGCGAAAGAAATATATTCGGGACAGACATCGTCGCAGCGGCCGCAGCCGATACACATATGGGTGCCGAAGCGTCGTTTATAATCGTTGACCTTGTGCAGTACCTTAAAACGCATCCGTTGACCCTTGTCGTTGCGAAAGGCATGGCCGCCAGCCATATCGGTGTAGCCATCCACATGACAGGAAGCCCAAACCCGACGTCGTTCGCCGGCTTTGCCGTTGTCGGTGTAGAAGATATCCTGCATGGTGAAACAGGTACAGGTGGGACAGACAAAATTACAGCGGCCGCAGGCGATGCAGCGATTGCCGTAGTCTTCCCAGAAGGGGGCGTCAAACAGAGTTTGGAGAACGGTTTCGGGAATTGTCACCACCGTATCGTTGGCAGTAACCGAATCGGGAGTGACCGGGATCTGATCTGCTCCGGTCAGGGCGGCATCAAGGACATCCCAATGGCTGTCCACCAGTACGGTTTCGTCCGTTACTTTTAGATAAGCATCATAATTGTCGCTTTGCTGGCTACCCATGGACACACAGAAACAGTTTTCAAAGGAGTTTTCACAGCCCATCAGAATAAATTTGGTATTGTCCCTCAGTCGTTTGTAATAAGTGTCCACAGCCCCGTTTTCCAGATAGATGGTGTCCATCCGTTTGAGGCCGTGAAGGTCGCAGCTGCGCAAGAAAACAATGGCGCCCTTCTTGGGAGCATCGGCTTCTTTCATTTCGTTTTCGGTAAAGTAAAACAGGGTTTCGGAAATGGGGAGTAAGACCTCTTTAAACGAATAGTTGGATTTTTCAGCGAATTCAATTTCAGCAAGATCGGTGATTTGGCCGTAACGGATGGTGTCGATATGGACAAAGGTGCCATCGCCCACAAACCGTTTGGGGGCATAGATAACATAGTCTTTTGACAGGTCAGCAAAAATTGCATTCATTTTCGCTGTGGTTGTTTGGTAACCCATAAACAAGTCCTCCTTCAAGTTTTTGGTAATTGTTGCAGTAAAACTGAAGTCTGTCAAAAGTCCTTTTAGGGGATTTTTGACAGACTTTTTATTGGTTAGAAGATGTTAAAAATTGGAGCTTGGATTAAGCCTGACCCAGACATTTTGCCAGGTCAGCTTCTGGTGTTGAGATGGGTCCGATATTGTAGTTTTCAACCAGGACGTTTAATACGTTTGGTGAAACAAAGGCTGGTAATGATGGTCCCAATAAGATGTTTTTGATGCCCAAGTGGAGCAGGGTCAGCAGGATACAAACTGCTTTTTGTTCGTACCAGGACAATACCATCGACAGCGGCAGTTCGTTGACGCCACAGTCGAAGGCTTCAGCCAGGGCAACAGCAACCATAATGGCTGAGTAGGCATCATTACATTGGCCCATATCCATCAGTCGAGGAAGACCGCCGATGGTGCCAAGATCAAGGTCGTTGAAGCGGTATTTACCACAAGCCAAGGTCAGAACAACAGTGTCATCTGGCGTTTGTTTAACAAAATCGGTGTAGTAGTTACGGCCTGGTTTTGCGCCGTCACATCCGCCGACCAGGAAGAAGTGTTTGATGGCACCGGCTTTAACAGCATCGATGACCTTATCCGCTACGCCAAGAACTGTGCCACGGCCAAATCCGGTCAGGACTTTGTTACCGCCGTTGATTCCTGTCATTGCTTTGTCTTCTGGGTATCCACCCAGTTCCAACGCTTTGGCAATCACTGGGGCGAAGTCTTTTTCTTTACCAACATGAATCATCCCGGGGTATTGCACCACATCGGTGGTAAAAATTCGATCAGAGTAGGACTCTTTGACTGGCATGATACAGTTGGTGGTAAACAGAACCGGAGCTGGGACATCTGCAAATTCTTTTTGCTGGTTTTGCCAAGCGGTTCCAAAGTTTCCTTTTAAGTGTGCATGTTTTTTGAGTTCCGGATATGCATGGGCGGGCAGCATTTCACCATGGGTGTAAATATTGATGCCTTTGCCTTCGGTTTGTTCCAGTAATAATTTTAAGTCATGTAAATCATGACCGGTGATGATGATAAATGGTCCTTTTTCAATGGTTAATGGTACTTCAGTTGGCACTGGGGTGCCATACGTTTCGGTGTTGGCTTTATCAAGCAGGGCCATGACTTTTAGATTGATTTCTCCGGTTTTAAGAACCAGTGGCAGCAGCGTGTCCATACCCAGATCAGAGCCAACAGCGGCTAATGCTTCATAGAAGAAGGCATCAACATCAGCGTCTTTATAACCAAGAATTTCAGCATGGTGGGCATAGGCAGCCACCCCTTTAACACCTAACAGGATCAGCGTTTTAAGTGATCGGATGTCTTCGTTGTCGTCCCATAATTTTGCCATGTCATAATCTTCGGCGGTTGGATCCAGATCCGCTTTCATTTTGTCGACACAGGCGACCATAGCTTTGATGCTTTCATCGTCAAAGTTGACATTGGTAACGGTGGTAAAGAGGGCTTTTTTAATACAGGCATCGGTTGCTTCGGTAGCTGCCGTTTTCTTTACGGCTTTGGCCAAACCAATACAGGCTCCGACTAACTTATCCTGATCGCCGGCAATAACCGGTGTTTTACCACAGACGCCGCTGACCTCACATCCAGTTCCTTTGGCCGTTTGTTCACATTGAAAACAAAACATATCTTTCATCTTTTTACCTCTCTCGTAAAATATTTTAACTCATTTATGTATTACCTGATTTAAACAGGAAATAACCACGTAAAAATCGTATTGCTTATAACCTACCCCTACGAAGGCAGTTTTAACACTTTTGTCTCTTTTTTTAATTGATTGGACTGTGTTAATCGTATTCATCCGATTAATTTTATTAGTCAGACAAGATTATTGGTGCTGCTGTTTGTTTTTTCAAATCTGACGATGAGCTCATGATACTACATTATTTTCAAATTGACGGTTGCAAATGCAACATAAATTAAAAAAATATCAATTTTTTTTAAAATTTACCGGTTGGTGTTAAAGTCCCTGTCGATGCGGCTGATTTTTTATGTCGAGGGTTGTACATAAAAATTATCGATAAGGTTGCGATTAACGTTTCTGATTCTTTTATTTTGCAAATTTGTATGATATGATTTCTGATATAGAAAGGCAATGGCGAACCGAAACCTGTGTTTGTCGGGGCCTGATTATCGTCTAAGAAGAAAAGAGGACAATCGATGAGTCTGAAAATGAGCAATCTGCTGGACGTGGAAAAATATCTGCTGCTTGAAATGGTCTATTTTCATCTGCCCCCGGCATTTAAACATACGATTACCCGAAATACGCCGATGAAGCTGGATGAATACATTGATCTGATGGATATCTGTGGTTACGCAGTTTATCCGGGATTTGTCAGCCGGTCCCAAAACGGCCGGAAATATGCCCGAAAACGGCAGGCGCATTTCCGAAAGATTTATGCTGCCAGTGAAAACCTGGCTGATGTGATCGTCACCGGGTATATAAACGATAATTATGGAAGGTTTGGCAACACCACCGATCAAAACAAAACCAGCCTGGTGGGATTGGCCTTTGAGGATGGGGAAAACAACGGGGCGGTGATCTTCAGCGGCTGTGAACAAACCCAGCCATCCAGCGTTTTACTGGATTGGGGGGGATGTTTTATCGCTTCGCTAGGGGTCGTGACGACCCATCATCACAAGGCGATGGCCTTTTATGACCATCACATGGCTGGGATTTTGGGTGAACGCAACATTCTAGGGCACTCCAAAGGCGGCAATCTGGCCACCTATGTCTTTATCAACCGGCTGGCAGAAAACACCAATGCCTATTGCGTTAATGCCCAGCCCTATTGCTGGTACACGATGACCGAAACCCAGAAAGAAGCATTAAAAACTGACCGGTTTGAGTACATTGTCCATGCCAATGACCCGACACGCAAGGCCAGCTATGTTTCTTACATCAGCCGCACCGCACCGCTAAACCGCTATGCCGCCCAGCGATTTATCAATATACATGGTTTTGAAGAAGTGAATTTTGATGAATTTGGCAACCTGGAAGGGACGCGGGTAATCCGGGAAACCACCAGCCAGCTGCGGTCGCGGATTTTTAAGGACTATAGCGCCGAAAAACGACTGACCCATGACGAGTGCATGGCAAACTTTCAGGAAAAACTAAAAGATGTGACTTCGCTACCTCGACTTTTCAGTACCACCCTGGATGAGATGCTGCTGGTGACCGAAGCCCAGGCGGCGATTATCTGGCTAAAGGATCAGGATGCCAAAGGGGCCTTTATTTATCCACTGATAATTAAAAGCCCCGGCGCCGAGGATTTGTATCAGCTGAAACTCCGGGAGGGATACGGGATTGCGTCCCAGTGCGTTTTTGACGGACTGCCATTATTTATCCGGGATTCCAAACAGTATCAGCTTCATTTTGACGGTCTCGACCGGGCCATGGGCATCACCATCACCTCGGAAATTGCCGTGCCTCTGGGAATTGATGAAACCGAAGTGTTTGGCGCTCTGGAGCTGGTCAACAAAAAAAATGGCCGCTTCACGCTGGAAGATTTTGCCCTGGTTAACGAGATGACCCTGGCGTTGCTTATAGTCTTTAAAAAATCGGGGGAATCTCTGGATCGCTACCGGGATTTTTCGCTGCTTGCGATCCGCAAGAGCGGCAAGCGGCTCTTTGCCATCGAACGAAACGGCTATCAGGAAAAATCGTTTGGCACGGAAACTGAAAAAAAGGCTTTTCTTAAAAAAATTACCGGTCAGAATCTGGAACCCAATGAACGGCTGATCTTTAACCGAAAAACCTTTACCGCTGACGAACAGGAGCAGCTCAAGCGGCTGCGTAAGCAGGAATACGCCATTATTTTTGAAAACCCCCAGCGGCGGCAGTCCAAGACCCGGGTTAGTGCGGTACTGCTGGCCTTGCTGCTCCAGGTCCGGGAGAATCAGGTCAACTTGACTGCGGTGGCGAAAATGATGGGGCTTCAGGACAAGTTAAAAACCCGGATTGCCGATCTCACCGATGCCGAATACATCCGCCTGGAGTATGGTATCGCACGGATCAGGCGACCCAAGCTGATCATTCTTAACACGCCGCCCCCGGGAATTAGTCCTCAGACCTACGGGGTATTGACCAATCGGCTCAAAAAAGACTGTCAAAAGAAAGCGTCTACGGTGATTGTTTTAAACTAAAGTAAAAACAAAAATCAATTCTTGGTAGCTGCGAAACAAGCCACCAAGCTCGGGGCACTTTCGTAGTTGAATAAGAATTTAATCCAGGTGAGGGGGAGCAGCAATGAGGAATGCAGTTGACTTAATTATCCGTCCAAAACAGTTTTTTGAACGATCCAGAAACCGGGAAGTCTCAATTATCGGACCCATTATCCTGCTTATTCTGATCGGGATTGTTGATGGTATTGTCGTGGCTAATCTAATTACTCATAACACGATTTATGAAATGTTTGATCCGACTGCCCCGGTGATCTCGGGAACGACCATTTTATTTTCGATGCTCATAGGTAGCTTTAGCGTCTATGCTCTGATTCTCATCCAAACTTTTGTCTTTAATCTGATCATAAAAAAAATGGGAGGCACTGGCACGAGAAAGCAGGCTTTTTATATTCTTGGACTAGCCAGTTTTCCAGCATTGGTGGAAGGGGTGATTTTTCTGCTCTTTCCCCAGACGATTGGGCTATTTCAGTTCGAGAACTTTCATTTTGTATCTCTGCTGATCTACAATTTTCTGAATGTTTTTAACATCTGGGGAATCTATCTGTTGATTGTGGGCTTTGCCAAGGTCTATCAAGTCTCTTATAAAAAGGCCTCAGTGCTCTATTTACAGTTTTTAATCAAAATGATCCCCCTGTTTATTATTTATCTGATCGCTTCATAGGCGGCCAGATTGATGTAAGCGGATTAGCCTTAAAAAGAGTAATAACCAAAATTGAAAAGCGAGGTAAAGTATGATTATTCTGGAAATACCCGGGCATGAGCCCATCACCGTGGAACATGTAACCTTTGATTACAATGGCACCTTGGCGGTGGACGGTTATCTGGTGGATGATTTAAGAAAACGATTGGTGGCGTTGGCCGAGCGGGGGGTGGATGTGTATATTCTCACCGCCGATACCTTTGGGTTGGTTCGAACCCAGTGCGGTGAGTTGCCGCTGATGATTGAGATTTTTGCTAAAGATAATATTGCTAAAAAGAAAAAGGCCTTTGTTGAAAAGATCGGCGGGGCCACCAATGTTGCCATCGGCAACGGCAATAACGATCAGGAGATGTTTGCCGCCAGCCGTCTGTCCATTGTAGTGATGGGCAAAGAGGGCTGTTGTGTGAAGTCGCTGCTGGCGGCGGATATTGCGGTCAACAGCCCCCTGGATGCCCTGGACTTGTTATTAAATACTGATCGGGTCGTGGCGACGCTGCGCACCTGATGGAAAAGCGTATAGCAGTTTTGTAATGACCGAATTAAAAACAAATGGTGAGGAGAACTTTATGAGAGAAGGTTATATCAAGTATCAAGAAAAAAAGATCTGGTATTCAGTTTACGGCGAAGCGTCGCAAAAAACGCCGCTGCTGGTGGTTCACGGCGGACCGGGATTTGTGAGTGTTCCGGATGTGATTGCCGACTTTAGCGACGACCGATCGGTTTATTTTTATAATCAGTTAGGTAGCGGATACTCGGACCGTGCAGATGATTTAAATGATTATTCGCTGGCGTACTTTGTCGCCGAGCTGGATGCGGTGATTCAGGGGTTGGCGCTTAGCGAGGTGATCTTGCTGGGACTATCCTGGGGCTGTGGTCTGATTGCTGCCTATATGCTGGAGAAACAGCCGCCGTTTGTTAAGGCGCTGATCCTGTCGGCACCCTATTTAAGTACCCCGTTGTGGGAGGAATGCGCCATGGAAAATATTTCTAATCTGCCGGAAGCGATTCAGAAAATAATCGTTGACGCCGAAAAGAATCAGGATTTTAATGAAGCCTATGAGCAGGCCACCGCGGTCTATTATGCACATTATCTCTGTCGCCTCAATCCCTGGCCGGAAAGTGTGATGGCATCTTTTGGCAAGCTGAATATGGATGTCTATCTAACCATGTGGGGCCCAAGCGAGTTCACCGTTAATGGGAAGCTTAAGCATTTTGATCTGATGCCCCGGCTCCATGAAATCCAGGTGCCGGTGCTGTTAACCTGCGGCGACCAGGACGAGGCCGGTGTTAAAATGGTCAAAGATTTTCAGATGGCCTTTCCTCAGGGATCAATGGCGGTCATCCCCAGCGCATCGCATCTGCATCATATTGAACAGCCGCTGATTTACAAAACCGTGGTGGGTGAGTTTTTAAAAGACAAGTAGGTAATGACGAGAGTAAATCATCGGCAGAGCACTGGTTAAAAAAATGTTGACGGTTTCAAGAGCATTGTGCTATGATCTAGGCAATGAGGAGAGAAAATGAGTTGGATTGATTTTTCAGAATTTCAGGTGATCCCTTCGATTCGCAGGCTCGGTGATCTGGAAATTGCCCTAAACAGCGAGGCCCAGGTGATTTTGCTCACCGAAGCCCATATCGCCAATCTTCAGGAATTGGTTAGACTGGTTCATGCTCAGGATAAAAAGGCCCTGGTTAATCTGGAGCTGCTGGGTGGTTTCGGCAAGGATCAGGTTGGTATGAAGCTGTTAAAAAACTACTATCATGTCGACGGGGTGATGTCAACCGACAGCGGCAAGCTGGGGATGGCCAAACAGTGTGGACTGGTGACCTTCCAGCGATTTTTTCTGCATGATTCCCGCTCCTTTGAGACGGCCCAGAAGATTATTGATTGCTCCCGGGTTGACGGCGCTGAGCTGTTGCCGGCAGTGATGGCCATTGACTGTTATCAGGCGTTGATGGCGGTGGCAAAAATACCTTTATTGGCCGGTGGCTTTATCCGCGATCGGGAGATGATCAAAAAAATCAGAGCCAGAGGGTTCAAGGGCCTGACGGTCAGTGACAAGGCGCTGTGGTAGCCTGGCGATGAATGGTTTAGAATAAAACAAAATAGAATGTGCAAGATGGTAAGTGTGTGAGTCCTGCTTAATAAATGTGATATTTGTTGTCGCATTTATTAAGCAGGACTTTTTTCGTGAGCAGAGGAATTGTGGGTAGGTACGACCCGCTCCGACGAACCAATGATTGTTGGCGTAGGCTACCAACCAACGATGCGACGCACGATCACTTAGCGGCGAGGGTCTGACTCAGTGGTTCGTATCAATTGGGCGAAATGGTACTCAAAGCTCACAGCATTTTTGTCATTACTTAAAATATAAAATAAATGGAGGTTTCACAAATGGGTAAGTATTTATTGGGGCTGGACAATGGCGGCACGATGATTAAAGCGGCACTGTACGATCTGGCTGGCAATGAGGTGGCCATTTCCAGTTCCAAAACGGCGATGTATCAGCCGCAGCCGGGTTTTACCGAACGGGATGTGGAAGAAATGTGGCAGGCCAATGTCGCCGCCATCAAAGGAGTGATAAAAAAAGCCGGGATTGATGGTAGCGAGATTATCGGGCTTTCGGTTACCGGTCACGGTAATGGCCTCTATCTGGTTCGGGCCGATGGCAGCCAAACCACCAACGGAATGATTTCCACCGATGTCCGGGGTCGAGAATACGTCATCAAATGGCAAAATGATGGCACCCATGACAAGATTCTGCCAAAGACGATGCAGAGCGTCTTTGCCGGACAGCCGACCACGCTGCTGCGCTGGTTTATGGATCATCAGCCCGAGGTTCTTGAGGAAACCCGCTGGATCTTTATGTGCAAGGATTATATCCGTTTCCGTCTGACCGGTGAAGTTTATGGCGAAATCGCCGATATGTCTGGCTCGAGTCTGATGAATGTCCGGGATGTGAAATACGATCGGGAGCTGCTGGCTGATATGGGTCTGGAGAGCATTTTTGATAAGCTACCGCCGCTGCGTTATTCCGGTGAGGTCTGCGGGACCATTACCAAAGCGGTGGCGGAACTGACCGGTCTGGCGGAGGGAACTCCGGTGGCTGGGGGCTGTATGGACATTCACGCCTCGGCAATGGCCGTAGGGATCACCGATGCGGACAAGATGTGCGTGGTGGCCGGAACCTGGAGCATCAACGAATACATCAGCAAAACTCCGGTGGTGGACAAGGAGCTATTTATGACCTCGATCTATCCGATCCCCGGTTACTGGATGATTCTGGAAGGCAGCCCGACCTCGGCCAGCAATCTGGAGTGGTTTTTAACCGAAATTCTCCGGGACATCGATCTGAAAGAGCAGGATATCTATGATTATTCAAATAATTGTGTCAATTGTGTGGCTGATGACGACTGTGGTGTGGTGTTTTTGCCCTTTCTCTACGCCTCCAATGTCAATATCAACGCCAAGGCCTGCTTTGTTGGGTTATCCAGCTATCACAACCGGGACAACATGCTCCGGGCGGTTTACGAAGGAATTGTTTTCAGCCACAAATATCACATTGAAAAACTGCTCAAATACCGGGAAGCACCCAAAAGCATCCGGATTGCCGGAGGGGTGGCCAAGTCCCGGATCTGGGTGCAGATGTTTGCCGATATCCTAAAGGTACCCATCGAAGTCACCGAATGCAGCGAGCTTGGCGCCCTGGGGGCCGCCATCTGTGCTGGTGTGGCCACTGGGGCCTATGACAGCTTTAAAACCGCTTCCGATGCGATGGTCAAGATCGCTTTTACAGCGGTTCCCAATCCCGATAAACTGGCCATGTACGACAAGAAATACAATCGTTATATGAAGGTGATAGGCGCCCTCGATGGGATCTGGGATGAGTATTAGAAACGAGCTTTGATGTCAGGATGGTGCTTAACAGGTACCGACCAATGATCAAGGGGTCAGACCCTTCTTAATCTGTTGTTTGCTGCGGGATCGGACACAAATAAGATTTCTTATTTGTGTCCGACCCGATGCAAACAACATGATGTAACAATTGTCGGTACGGTGCGTGGCATTATTTTTAAAATTATGCTAACCAACATCAAAGCAAGTGATGGATTTGGATGACTAAGAAAAACAGGAGAAAGAAATGGATTTAAAACTTAAAGGAAAAAATGCGCTCATCACCGGGGCGTCCCGGGGAGTTGGCCGGGCGATTGCGCTGGGTCTGGCGGCTGAAGGGGTCAATGTGGTGGTAACCGCCCGCAGTCAATCAACAGAGCTTCTGGCAGTGGTAGAAGCAGCCCAGGTGCTGGGAGTTAACGCCTATCCGCTGGCAGCAAGCATGAGCAATGCGGATGAAGTGATCTTGATGATGAAGGAAGCCGAGGCACTGCTTGGTGATCTCGACATTCTAATTAACAATGCGGGGATCTGGCTGACCGGCTGGATTGAGGAGATTCAGCTGGCAGACTGGGAGCAGACCCTGGATGTCAATCTGACAGCACCCTTTCTGACTTCCCAGTATTTTGCCCAAACCAATCTGGCTAAAAAGCGACCGGGGCGGATCATCAATATCAATTCTCAGGCAGCCTTTAACGGCTCCACCACCGGTCATGCCCACTACGCTGCCAGTAAAGCCGGCATGGTGGCCCTGACCATTTCAATGGCCCGGGAGTTGTCGGCCAAAGGGATAACCGTCAACGGGATTGCCCTGGGGGTGGTGGACACCGATATGATCCGTGATCAGCTTGCGGCTCAGCCCGGTTATTACGAAAGTCGGATCCCGATTGGTCGGGTGGCCCAGCCGGAGGACGTTGCCAACATTGTCGTTTTTATGGCCTCGGAACCGGCTGCCTATCTGACGGGTACAACGATTGATGCCACTGGCGGGATGCTGATGCGCTAGCTGTTATCTGAGGACGGGCGAACACGGTTCGCCCCTACGAATTTGAATTAGTAGCGACGTAAAAAGACACCAGCTCGTTACACATTATCTTGTAGGGGCGAATAATATTCGCCCGAAACGTTGATCACAAAATGATACAGGCGGGTACGACCCGCCCTAACGAACCAAAATAAACAACGGAACAAACTATTCACACCATTAACGAAAGGAAAACACATGAATCATTATGACGTGATCATCATCGGCGGCGGGATTACCGGTACCGCCATTGCCCATGAGTTGTCAAAATTTAAGCTGTCGGCGGCGTTATTGGAACGGGGAACGGATATCGGGATCGGGGCCACCAAGGGAAATGGCGGCGTCGTTCACCCGGGTTACGATCCAACTCCCGGCAGCCTCAAAGCCAAAATCAATGTTAAGGGCGCCAACGCTTATCCGCAACTGGCAAAAGATCTGAATTTTGGCCTCATCAATCCGGGGATCTTTGTGCTCGGCTTCAATGAGGCTGACCGGGCGGCGCTTAGGCACAAGCTGGACAATGGCAGAAAAAATGGCGTCCGGGATCTGGCCATCATCGATGCCCAGACCATCCATGCCCGGGAGCCCCACCTTTCGGCAGCGGCCCGCTTTGCTTTGCATGCTCCGACGGCCACGGTGGTTGATCCCTTTGAGGTGGCGATTGCCTTTGCCGAAAACGCTGCCGAAAACGGAGTGGCAATTTTGACTGGTCAACCGGTTACGGCAATAACCAAAACGGCAGCCGGTTTTTTAATTACCACCGCCAGAGCGCAGTTTAGCTGCACCTATCTCATAAACGCCGCCGGAAACCATGCCGATGATGTCGCCAGGCTGGCTGGCATTGCCGAGTACACCATCAAACCCCGCCACGGTGATTTGCTGGTGTTTGACAAGGACATGGCCAATAAGCCGCAAACGGTGATGTTTCCCTGTCCCGGTCCAGACACCAAGGGGATTGCCTGTATCCCGACAGTGCACGGCAATACCCTTGTCGGCTCGACGGCAATGATGAAAGACGATAAGGAAGCTGTCAACAATTATACCTCGGGTATTCAGGCACTGATTGATGGCGCAAAAAAAATAGTGCCAACACTCGACACCAGCAAGATCATTCGCAGTTTCGCTGGACTGCGGCCAGTGGTGCTTGACCATAATAATGATTTCTTTATTGCCGAATCAGTGACTGTTAAAGGTTTTATTCATGCGTCCGGGATCCAGTCGCCGGGAATTGCCTCAGCTCCGGCGATTGCCGAAATGATCCGGGATCTGCTGGATAATGCCGGACTAAAGATCCTGCCCAAGTCCGATTACAATCCCTATCGTAAAAAAAAGACGGTCTTTTCAAAACTGGGGATCGCCCAGCAGGATGAACTGATTAAAAACAACCCCGCCTATGGCCGGATTGTCTGTCGCTGCGAAACGGTGACAGAAGGTGAGATTGTCGATGCCATTCACAGCATTATTCCGGCTCATACGCTTGATGGAATCAAGCGCCGGACCCGGGCCGGAATGGGTCGTTGCCAGGGTGGTTTTTGCCAATACAAGATTATTGCGATTCTGGCTCGGGAACTGGGTCTGCCGAGCGAGGCAGTTCTTCTTGAAGATATCGGATCAAATCTGCTGTGTGGTTGTGTGAAAGGAGGGGCGCTGACATGAAAAAGCTAAACTACGACGTGGTGGTCATCGGCGGCGGTCCAGCTGGGATGGCGGCGGCTCTGAAAGCCAAAGAAGCAGGTGCCACTGTCGCGATCATCGAACGCAACGACGAACTGGGCGGAATCTTAAACCAGTGTATTCATAGCGGTTTCGGGCTCAGTTATTTTAAAGCCGAGCTGACTGGACCGGAATATGCCGAACGTTTTATTAACCGGGTGAATGATACCGATATAGAGGTCTATCTCGACACCATGGTGATTGATTTAGGTCCGAAACGCCAGATTATAGCAAGTAATCAGGCGGGCATGCTGGATATTTCGGCCGGGGCCATTGTCCTGGCGATGGGCTGTCGGGAACGGACCCGGGGGGCGATTAAAATACCTGGTTCCCGTCCGGCCGGGGTGCTGACCGCCGGGTTGGCCCAGCGCTATGTTAATATTGAAAACCGTAAACCCGGGCAGCGGATCGTCATTCTTGGTTCGGGTGACATCGGCCTGATCATGGCCCGGCGGTTGACCCTGGAAGGGATGCAGGTGCTCGGTGTCTATGAACTGATGCCCTACGCCAATGGTTTGTACCGCAATGTCAAAAACTGCCTGGATGATTTTGACATCCCCCTGCACCTGTCGACCACGGTCACCAATATTATTGGTCACCCCCATCTTGAAGCCGTTGAAGTCGCACAGGTCGACAAAAATATGGCGGTAATCGAAAAGACCCGGGAAATGATCCCCTGTGACACCCTGCTACTTTCAATCGGTTTGATTCCCGAAAATGAGCTGTCCCAAAAAGCTGGTATCAACCTTAATCCCCAAACCAACGGCCCGCTGGTGGATGAGTTTCTCTCCACCAACCAGCCGGGGATTTTTGCCTGCGGCAATGTTCTCCATGTTCACGATCTGGTTGATAACGTTACCCTGGAGGCCGAAGCGGCCGGGGCAGAGGCGGCGGCTTATGCCCTGGCTGAACAAATCGGTGAGCTGGGCACTGGCGCCAGCGATCCGTGCCCAATAATCCAACTGGAAGCCGGGGAAAATATCATTTATACGGTGCCGTCGATTCTGCACCAACCGCTTAAACGGGAAATCAGGCTGTCGTTTCGGGTTAAACGACCGCTGACCCAGGCCCGGGTCGTGATTGCGTTGGGTGACCAGATTCTCTATCAGGGCGAGCCCCGGACGTTTAAGCCAAGCGTGATGGAAGGCCTGCGGCTGGCGCCGGAAGATGTTAATGGCTGGCTGCCATTGGAGCGGCCAATAACTGTATCACTTCAGGAGGTGTAAAATGAGTCAGAATAGAACGCAAAATAGCGCAAATAAAAAAGCGACCACGACGGTCTGCTGTACCACTTGCCCCAAGGAATGTATCATCACAATTGTTTTAAAACAAGGCGAATTGACAGCTGTAACTGGGCAAGGATGTAACCGGGGAAAACAATTTGCTAAAAAAGAGATGAGAAATCCGGAGCGAACCTTGACCAGCACGGTTATTATAGACTGTGGGGGACGGGTGCAGCTGTTAGCCGTTAAAACGGCGGCCCCGATTCCTAAAAAAGATATGGCTCTGGTCATGAATGCCATCCGTAAAACCCGGTTAAGGGGCCCCTGTCACTTGGGCGATGTGGTCACCCCGAACATCTGCGACACGGGGGTGGATCTGGTGGCCTGTCGTAGTATCCGGGAGGTCAATCATGCGCATTAATCTGACAACGCTTTTAAAAAATGCCCGCCTCCGGAGTCAGGCCATTGGCGCCTTTAATACCCCCAATCTGGAAAGTCTAAAGGCGGTGATTGGTGCCGCTGAGGCCTTAAACCAGCCAGTGATTATTATGCATGCTCAGATTCATGAAAGTCTGATTCCACTGGAAGTGATCGGCCCAGCGATGGTGGCGTTGGCTGATCAGGCTTGCGTTTCGGTCTGTGTCCATCTCGACCACGGCACTGATCTTAATTATCTTAAGCGGGCGATGGCCCTGGGGTTTACCTCGGTAATGTATGACGGTTCATCGTTGCCCTACGAAAATAACCTCGCTAACACCCGGGCGGTGGTTGACTATGCCCATTTGCACTCGGTCTCGGTGGAAGCTGAGCTGGGCCGGGTGCTGCGCCCCGAGGGCGGCGGCGACTCTGATCCCGCCGAGGCCGAGCTGACCCCGGCAGAATGCTACACCGATCCCGTCCAGGCCAGTGCCTTTGTCGCGGCCACCGGAGTGGATGCCCTGGCGATTGCCTTTGGTACCGCCCATGGTCTTTACGAGGCCGAACCCTGTCTCGATTTTGCCCGGATCGCCGCAATTCATCAGTGTGTCGATGTGCCGCTGGTGATGCACGGCGGTTCTGGCGTCAGTGATAGCGACTTCCGCCAGGCCATTGACGCCGGGATTACTAAAATCAATTACTTTACTTACATGTCGCTGGCTGGGGGGCAGGCCGTCAAAACCTGGTTTGTACAGCATCCCGGCGGGACGCTGCGCTTTGATGAAATCGCCGAGATTGGCCGAGCGGCCATGCAGGCCGATGTGTCCCGGGCCATCAAGGTGTTTCAGGGTTAACGCAATCATCTAAAGATATGTTGGTACATGATAATAAAAAACCATTTAGTGTGAAATTATAGTTTTTTTAAAACTGTAATCTCATATCAAATGGTTTTTTATTGTAGCAAACATTTTTAAATAGAACATCTTAATTGTCATCGACAGCTATTTTGAAAATATCAGTGTTTTTTTCTTCCGTTAGGATCAGCCATAAATTGATGGATATCTTCAACGTTTTTTTGTGCTAGTTCTTCGGCTTCGCTGTAAATGGATTGACTGGATTCTTCAATTTCTTTGTCTTTTTCACCTAATTCGGCAGCTTGGGTATAAACACCCTGGGATTTATCGGTTGTTTTTTGTGTATCTTCAGGCGATGCAGTATCTTCTTGGGCATCGGTGATCTTCTTTTCCGCTTTTGGATGGCCTCCGTTGGGATCAGCCATGAATTTATGAATTTCTTCGACATTTTTTTTTGCGAGTTCTTCAGACTCTCCATAGATTGGGGGTTTGCCACCTTCAAGATCTTTATCTTTTTGTCCCAGTTCCTCGGCGATGCCATAAATACCTTTGTCTTCTGTTTCCATGTTTTTACCTCCTAAAAAATAATAATCTGTGAATACAATCAGTTTGATTTGGAAAGGATTTAAATCATTTTAAGCTGACCCTATTCGTCTTTATATTACCCTTATAAAAAGGATTCAAGCATGATTAATAAAAATAAATAAAAAGGCCAACCTGCTGTGAAAGTTCAGGCTGGCCAAAGAAGAAGAAAATTTATCTCAGCAAAATTGCTTTTGCCAGATATCTGAATTAAACAACCGGTTCCAGTTCCGGAACGACGGGGTCGGGAGTCAGTTCAACCACCGGGGTTTCAGTGGCAGGATCAGTAGTGCCATCGTCAACTGGGGTTTCAGTGTCAGGATCAGTGGTGCCATCGTCGACTGGGGTTTCAGTGGCAGGATCAGAGGAGCCCTCATCAACCGGAGTTTCAATGACCGGATCGGTCGTGCCGTCATCAA
>MTLE01001558.1_pt1 | contig 17733 bp, 14 predicted proteins | sample 1982461 | NCBI WGS metagenome assembly MTLE01 (sample SAMN05712605, study PRJNA340218) | biofilm metagenome | isolation source: sample SPL anode biofilm adapted to -200 mV | place: USA | collected 2012-02-03
CCCTTCGGGCGGCAGTCCTTTTAGCCATAGGCTGCGTTGCTCCCTCGTCTCAGATCTTAGCCGATATGCTCCTCGCTCGCGCCTTGTCTATGCCAAAAAATCCTCGCCGCAAAACACCAGCCAATTGCGAGACACACACTAGCTGGCGGCTACCAACAGTCCGACTTGCCAAGCCTCCAGGCGCGGCACTGTCACCCGGCAGCCCGCCGGCTGCGGTGGGTTGCGGAGGGAGAGTTTTTTGGATTTGCCGTCCATGCTAGTCCAGGTAAAGGTCTTATAGGCGCGATTTAAACGCAAAACCGGCGCCGGGGCGGGGTCTAAAGAGCCATTCATCAGGACGCAGGCTAAACGCCCGGGAGCGGTTTGGCGCGCCCATAGGTGGATACGGTGGAAGGATTCCACCACCACCGGCAGTTGATCGCCGCTGAGCCAGGCGCAAATGGACTTCATTTGTGTGGACTTCGCCCAGTGATGCAGCATGCTCCAGGGGAAATACCCCATGACAACGACCCGGCCGCCGAGTTCATTCGTGAACGCAGTCATCGAAATCCCCAGGTCTTGGCTGGCGTAATCCACCATCCGCGCCAAGGTTTCCACGCCCGGTTGGGTGGCTTCAAGGCACCAGGCAGGTTCGTGCCAAAACGATTGGCGGCAAGTGCGCGACCACCCGGCAAAACGGCCGTTGAGCGGGTGGGGGGATAAGACTTCGATAGCGTCGCGTTCCCGTATCGGGCCGGGTTTAATGCCGGTCCAACTTTCCATTCCTAACCGCGCCAGCGCATGCCAGGCCGAAAGGTCCATCAGCACGCCGCCGGAAAACATTTGGCGCAATTGCTCTTTGCTGAAAGCCATTGCCCCGGCCCCAGAGAGCACGCTGACTTTGGCGCCGGACGCCCCGTAACAGACGGGGATGCCCAATTCGCTTAATACATAGGTGCGGCCTATGCCCCCCACCGCGTCACCGCCACCGTTCGGCCAGGAACCGTCCACGCTATTAGCCGTGAAAATATCGGTATTCCATGCGGGCCACACGCCGGTGAGCGGGGTTCTGCCGAGTTCTTGGCGTAAGATTCGATAAAACGGCTTAGTCTTATGCGCGGCCCGCAAAATGGGTTCGTATTCCTCCAGGGGATCCGGGCGTTGGGAGAGCACGTTAAACGCCGTGCCCGTGGTACCCGCCGCCATGTGGGCCGCGGCCTCGACCACAGTGGCGGTGGCGCTCTTGCGTAGCAAATCGTAGGGAAAATTTTCGATTTCGGACTGAATGACGGTTACGCTCGAGGGCAATTGCGCCACTTGGCGGCCGATATCGTGAGCTTTGCCCGGAAGCCCCGTGAGCGATTCATCCGAATAAAAACCGCCCCCGGGCCGCCAGCGCACGGACGCGTTTTGCGGTCCGGACAGCGTGTTGGCCCAAGCGGTGAAAGCGTAACCTTCGTAGTACCGGTCGCCCGTCATGAACCCCAAAGGCAAGCCCGGGTGGATTTCGTGAACCGTCCGCTCGATGAGGGCGAAAAGGTGATTAATGGTGGCGCGATTGTGATCCAGCCAGCGCCGGCGCCAGGTTAGCCGCTCCTCCGCCGGGCCACTACCAAATACCGCGATTAAACTCTCCCGGGTAAACGTGCGCCCGGTTTCCTGGCTAAACCGCGCCATGCATTCCGGACAGAAACAAGTGTAACCCACGGGCATATGGCCGGCGAGCCGCACATCGTCGTCGATCCAAATAAAGTCTGGCTTTGCTTGCGTTAAAGCCGTGTAAACGCGCACCACATGCTCCCGAAATGGCTCGCTCGCGGGGCAATAGGAGCCGCGCGATACTTGGCCGTTGACGTCCATCACGCGGGGCCAGGCTTCATTCAGCGATCCGGCCAGGTTTTCTTCGTGATGGCCCATGGTGGCGAGGATGTTTATGCCCGCCCCCATGCCGTCTTGGCGGACGCGCGGCATGATTTGGGCCAAGTGTTCCGCCCGGCGCTGGAGTTCGCTCAGTGTTAGGGGAGGGTGAGTGCCCGCGGTGAAGAAGGCGAGTTCATCGGCCGTGCCGGGATATTTGCGGAAAAAGGCTAGCAAGGCGTCGAAGCGTTGGGCCGTTTGCCATTGCTCGGGGCTGATGCGAAAGGCTACCAATGATTCCGGCGAGTTCTGGCGGACCGGTTTTTTCGCCCAGCCAAAGGCATTTAAGGGCATGGCCAAGGCTCCAGCGGCCAGGCCGGCTTGTTGCAGAAAAGTGCGGCGGCTTGTGGGGTGGGATAACGGATTCATGGCGGATTTAAACCCGAAACGCAGCCATGAAGCAAGATATTGTTCTTGGGACGCCCTGTTGGAAGGACGCGGCCAAAGTAGGGTGGGGGACAGAAAATGCCTATTTGGCGCCGTGAGCCGCCAAATATTCTCCGACTCCCTTTTCAGTGACTTGGATGTGGTGCACTAGCCAGGAGCGGAGAAATCTCATGGTGGGGATCGTCAAAGCCGCTTTGCCAGCGGCGTGTTTAATTTGGAATTCGAATACTTGGCGATTCAAGCTGTCATGTTTTTGCTGGTGGGATTCGGATTCCGGATATTGATGCTGCGCCATGAGTTTTTCCTCTTAGGCGAAATGGTAGCGAGCGTAGTCGACCATTTCCTTTAAAATTGTACCCAGTACGCTTTGGCCCTTTCCCTCTTTCATGGCGTCGTTGAGTTGATTGGTCAAATCAACCAGCTTGTGGTGTTGTTCATCGATGAAGGGAACTCCCACCATGAAGGTCACATCCCATTTTATCAGCATAATACTTTGCCTCCAAGGTAAGGAAATTGGCTTGAATCGTCAAAATTGGTTTCCTGGGTGGGCCACCCATTTCGCTTAAATGGGGTAGCTTCTCCCAAAGCTAAGGGCCAGCCTTGAGCCGGTTTCTTGGCTTCCGACTTCAGGTGCGCAATCTGAAAAAGAATGGGAATTCAGAGCCTTCGGTATTTATGCTGGCCAGCCACCTGCAAATACGAATGGGGCTACTGCTCCTTGGACACGATTTTGCCCCGCAAAGCGGTAGCATGCCGTATTATCGGCAATTGGGTGCCAGACTTTAAAGCCAGCTTTCTAGGAACGCCGCCCGGACGAAGCATCCTCAACAGTAGCAGGGGATTTGCAAAGAAAGGTTGGACACGCCGGACGATGTTCGCCATGCTGGGAACGCAGTAATAAACACACAGCGGATGCGCCTATGAGAACTTTGATTATCGGTATCGACAGTGGCACCCAATCGACCAAAGTTTTGGTGGTGGATGCCAAGAATGGCAAGGTATTGTCCTCCGCCGCGCAAGGTTATGATTTAATCCCGGGATTGCCTCCCGGCGCCAAGGAACAAGATCCCGCCGTATGGCGCCAAGCCACCAGCAATTCCATTCGCAAGGCGCTTAAAGCCGCCAAAGCCAAACCGGGCGAAGTCAAGGCGATCGGCGTCAGCGGCCAGCAACATGGCTTTGTCCCGCTGGATAAAGCGGGCGAGGTCATCCGGCCGGCCAAACTGTGGTGCGACACTTCCACCGCCGCCGAATGCGAGGAAATCACCCAAAAACTCGGCGGCTTGAAGGCCGCCATCAAAGCTTTGGGCAACGCCGTGCTGCCGGGCTTTACCGCTTCCAAGATTCTATGGCTCAAGAAAAATGAGCCCGCCAATTTCAAGCGCCTGGCTACGGTGCTTCTGCCGCATGATTACTTGAATTTCTGGCTTACGGGCGAACGAGTGATGGAATACGGCGATGCGAGCGGCACGGCGCTCTTGGACGTGCGCAAACGGCGCTGGTCCGAACCGGTGCTGAAGGCTATCGATGCCGATTTGGCAAGCAAGCTGCCGCCGCTCATTTCCAGCGACCAGCCGGCGGGCAAATTGCAGCCCATTACCGCTAAAGAATTAGGCCTGGATGCCGATGTAATAGTAAGCGCTGGCGGGGGCGATAACATGATGGGCGCCATTGGCACCGGCAACACCGCCGCGGGGGTGATCACCGCCAGTTTCGGCACCAGCGGCACGATTTACGCCTGCGCCGAAAAACCGGTGGTCGATCCGGCGGGCGAGATCGCGGCGTTTTGCGACTCGGCCAATCACTGGCTGCCGCTGCTGTGCACCATGAACGTGACGGTGGCGACCGAAATGGCGCGGCAATGCTTTGGCTGGGACGTCAAGGAATTGGATGCGACGATCGCCAAAACTCCGGCCGGTTCAAAGGGAGTGATTTTGTTGCCTTACCTGGAAGGGGAACGCACCCCGAATGTGCCCGCGGGCACGGGGGTGTATTTAGGTGTGAATCAAAAAACTTGTGCGCCGGGCAATTTGGCGCGCGCAGCGATGGAAGGCGCGACGATGGGCATGAATTACGGCCTGCGCCGCTTGGCCGAACTGGGCGTCAAACCCACGCAGATCCGCGCGACCGGTGGGGGAGCCAAGTCCAAGGTGTGGCGCCAGATCATGGCGGATGTGTTCAACGCCGAAGTGGTTACTTTAAAAGTCAGCGAAGGCGCCGCCTACGGCGCGGCGTTGCAAGCCCTGTGGTGTTGGCGGCAACAACAAGGAGAAAAAGTGGCGATCCAAGAAATCACCCGCGAGTTTGTGCAGGTAAATCCGGCGGAAACGGCCCAGCCCAAGGCGGCGAACGTGGCGGTTTACGCGGAACTGCAAGCCATCCAAGATGGCCTGTCGCGCTCGTTGCGGGAGGTGTTCGTTCAGCACCGAAAATTCGTCACGAAGTGAGAAAAATTTTGTGAGTTTGCGGAAACGATGTATATTGAGAGTGGAAACGTGGAAGTCGTGATACTCGTGATACTTAAACGAAACTTCACAGCCCTTTGGCTAGCTGGAAACAGCTATTTTCCGCAATATCCTGCCGCCGCCTCCTTGTCTGCTGGCGGCCGTATTCAATTATCCGTAAACAGTGGAATCGTCTCTCAACTCCACTTCGGTTATTCATTATGAAATTAGTTCTCACAACACATAACCTGACTCTGACCGAGGCAATCAAACAGCACATCCAAGACAAATTGGACAAATTGGATCATTTCGATCATCAAGCGGTGGATGCCCGGGTTACGCTCGAGCACGACCATACCCGCGTACCTGAGCGGCAGTTTTCTTGTTCGGTGAGACTGAGTGTGCCTGGCCCCGACCTCTTCGTCGAAGACGTCGAGCGGGACCTTTACGCGGCCATTGATCTGGCCGTCAAGAAAGTGGAGCAGCAAATTCGCACGCGCCAAAGCAAATTCAAAGCCCGCACGCATTCCGAAGGCGCCCGGAGCAAACAAGAGCGGCAGGAGATGGACGCGGAAAGCGCGGCCAATTCAGTCATTTGATCCTGCGCGCGCGCATCGTGGCGCCAGTCGCCCAGCCGCCCATTGAAAACGGCGCGGTGGCCCTGGACCAAGGAAAAATCATTAGCGCTGGGAAATGGGAGGATTATTCCTCCCAGCCCGGCGCGCTTGATTTAGGGGACGTCATTTTATTGCCCGGACTGGTCAACGCGCATTGCCACCTAGATTACACTCTTCTGGGCGGACAGATTCCCGCCGCCACTAATTTTCCCGACTGGGTCAAACAATTGATCGTGCTGAAAAGCGCCACCACCCTGGAAGGGTTTCAGAATTCCTGGCTGGCTGGGGCGCGGATGTTGACCGAAACCGGCACCACGACGGTCGCGGACATCGAATCGTTTCCCGAGTTGCTTTCCGCCGTGCTGCCGCGCATGCCGCTTCGGCTCTACTCGTTTTTGGAAGTCTTAAGTCCGCGCGTCACCTCGGAAGCGGTGGCCGAAAAAATCCAGCAGTATCTCGCCAAAGTCCCGTTTCCGGAGGGCGTGTCCGGCACATCCGGGCCTTTTCCGGGTGGTGGTGTAAATCCCGGTTGGTGGTTTGGGCTTTCCCCGCACGCGCCGTATTCGACCACTCCCGAATTGCTGGCCGCTTGCCAGCAGCTCGCGGCCGCCAAAGGCTGGCGGATTACCAGCCATGTGGCGGAATCGGAGGCCGAATTTCAAATGTACATGTACGCCCAAGGAACGATGCATGAATGGCTGCGTTCTCAGCGGGACATGAGCGATTGCGGGCGAGGGTCGCCGTTGCGATGTTACACCGCTACCGGCCTGGTGAACGCGTCTTTTCTCGCCATTCACCTCAACTATTTGTGGTTTGATGACGCCGATTTGCTGGCGCAAGCCGGTTCGAGTGTGGTGCATTGTCCGCGCAGCCATCGCTATTTCCAGCATGGGCGCTTTCCCCATCACGCGTTGCGGCGCGCGGGAGTGAATATTTGCCTCGGCACGGACAGCCTTTCTTCCATGGAAACGCCCGCGCGCGGCCCCTTGGAGCTGAATCTGTTTAGCGAGATGCAAACGCTCGCGGCTTGGGATAACACGCTGGCGCCGGAATACATCGTCAGCCTGGCCACCGTCAACGGCGCCCGTGCCTTGGGGCTGTCGGGAGTGGTGGGTGAGATCAGCCCGGGTGCTTGCGCCGATATGATCGCCATTCCTTACACGGGCAACGCGGCCCGCGCGTTCGAGGCGGTTGTACACCATCAAGGCCCCGTCCTCGCCTCTATGGTCGGCGGACGCTGGGTGGTGCCCCCGGTCTATTTGCCGTGCGCGCCGAATCTGCCTTGGCTGGCCACCGGATAGGCCCGTGCGCAAATTTGTTATCGTGCGGTTTAGTTATACAGCACGGGATTCTTCCGCCAGTCCTTGTCTTTCTCATGGCCCATTTCGGTGACTCTGGGTCGGCGCTCGCGCAGGCGAACCGATTCGAGTCCCAAGGCATAACCTTGCGAGGCGGGATTCTTGCCCACGCATTCCAGGCGCAACGTGTGCTTGCCGGTTTCCGGCCAGAAATCGAGCAAATGATGCTCGAAATTGACGATCTGGGCGCTGTACCCGTCAAACGGCCCGCCGAGTTTCACACCATCCAAAAAGGCCTGATATTTTCCAAAATCTTCCGCTTTGGTGAAGTTGACCAGCAGGCGCAACGGCTCTTTTTTCGTCACTTCGAAGGGGATTTCCACCCAAGCACCATCGCTCTTTTCCGGCGCGTAAAAGAGTTGCGGCCGCTCGTATAAATCGAGCATCTGGGCTTGCGCATTGCCCGGGGCGTGCAAATTCGCGGCGAGGCAATTCGTGCCCGGAATAATCAGGCGGTCGATGTTCGGCAACCGCCGCTCGCGCGCGTGCGGGGCGCGTTCCGCAAACGTGGGGGTGCCGGTTTGATACCAAAACGCCACGCTGGAATAATCATCCTCGCGCTCATTCCAACTGGTGGTCTGGTACTTCGGATTCTCGTCCGGCGAAATCCAGCCAAAGTGCTCAAAGGTGACGCGGATGCCTTTTTGAAAAACAATCGGATCGTTGAGGTGCCAGCGGTAGGCGCTGGTGTGACCGCCCACGATGCCCCATTGGTCGAAGCACGGCACTCCCGCGTAGGGCGTGCTCGTTTTCTTCAAGCCCCAAGCGGCGAGAAAATAATCCTCCGTGCCCGTGCCCCAAATCGAAGCTTTGGCTTCGCCGTCGATGTAAATTTTTTCATCGCCCTCGCCGAACCAGGATGGGCTGCGCGTGCGCACGGACAACAAGGTGCCCACATAATGTCCTTTGCCCTTCGTATCGAGCACTACGTAATCTTTGCCGTGCGCGGCGGGGTATTCCTGGCGGTATTGGGCGTAAAAATACGGCGTGTCTTTGGCGAGTTTATCGAGTTTGATCCAATCGATGTTGTAATACAGCAAGTGAATCGGTTTTTCGCTTTGATTCTCGATTTCGATGCGCGCCGATTTGCGGAAGGGCATTCGCCAAAAACAGTTGTAGGAGTCGCCGTCTTCCATCACCACGGGAAAGCTGATGACTTCCGAGCGCTGGCCAAAGGCGTTGGCGAAAAAGTCGCCCAAAGGGGCTTCCACCGCCGGCCGCTTGCTATCGTCCCAGTAAATGCGCAACAGCATGTCTTGGTGGTTCGCGGAACCTTGTTTGGCCCAGTTTTGCGGTTCTGGACCGAGGAACGTCATCCAAATATGCGTGATTTCGCCCGGGCCTTTGGCGTCTAGCAAGACATGCGTTTCGCCCGGCGGCACGTTGAAGTTGTCATAATTGCTCGCTTCATCCAAATCCCCGCGCGGATCAGCCTTAGGATTGAGTTTGCGGTCCGCGCCGCGCCGCACTTCGCCTTGCCGCATGGTGGAGGTCGCTCGCATGGAGCGGCCCTCATGAGGGCGGGCCAACCCTTCCAGAATATCATCCGCAAAAACGGTCCCTGAGCTAAATAAAAGGGCGGCGCCGGTTATAAAAATGGCTAGCCTTGAGCGAAGACTCGCCCATTGAGGCAAGGAATGGCTGGTTCTCATAAGATGGCGTCTTATATGCACAGAAAGGCCCGCAATGTCATGCGAAATCTTTTGGGGGTTTTTGGCTGGCGAGATTTTGGAAGTTTCAAGAACCTGCAAACCAATCCCGTGCGCGCGGCAGAGTTTGACGGCGCCGTTAGCTTCTTATAGCGTAAAGCATCGGCGTGTTTTTAAACTTGTTGTGAGGTTGCATGCATATCGAATTGAAACCGCTTTTTAAATGGATGCGGGCGGTATTGGCCGTCGCCTTAGGGGTTTCCGTGGGGGGGGCTTCTAACCCAGTCTTTGGCGCGGAAAAAGTTCCCCCCGCCAATCACCGGTTCGCTATTCGCGGCACCTTGCCGTGGCATAATTTCCTCTGTGGCCCCTCCGCCTGGAATGAGAGCGACTATCGCAAATACCTCGACGGCCTTCAGGCGCAGGGACTGAATTTGGTGGTTTTCCACAATTACACCGGCGGCGCGCAACGCTATCACTCGTATGTCGAGCCCATGATCCGCATTGCGGGTTTCGATGTGCTGCCGGAGGCCACGTTTGACACTTCGCTCACCGCGCGTTGGGGGTATCGTCCGCTGCCCCTGAGCGACTTCGCCTTCGGCACGGCCCGTAAATTCCGGCTGCCGTATGGCGCCAAAGCTTTTGGCAGCGATGGCACGCTCGCTGCTCGCAATAACGCCGAGCAATATCGCAACGCGCAGAATCTGATGCGCCAGGTGCTGAAGATGGCGCATGAACGTGGCATCCAATTCGCCATGGGATTTGAACTGGGCGTGCATCCGCCCGAGTATGCTTCGGTCCTGCCCCAAGACGCCATTTTGCAACACAACGGTGTGATTCTAAAACCGGAGTCGCCCGCCGCGCGCATCTTGTTGCGCAATACCATCGATGATATTTTGGCGGCTTATCCCGGCATTGATCAGATCTGGTTGTGGCAGCAAGAGCACAATTTTTTGGCTCCGGGTGACCATCGCTGGATCGAGGCGTATATTCGCTTGGCGTATGATTATATCAAAGAACGCGCGCCGGGGGTGCGGGTGGTGATCAGTGGCTGGGGTAATGGCAATCAATTGCCGGAGACGCTCGCTTACTTGGATCGCGTCTTGCCGCCCGAAATTGTGTTCACTTGCCTGAATCCCGATGGGGGCAAACGGTCGCACGTCCCGGCCATGGCGGAAATTGCGCGGCATCGCACGGTTTGGGCCATTCCCTGGCTGGAGCACGACAGCAGCATGTGGCACTTGCAGTTGTCCTCGCAAATCGCTTTGGATAACGTGCGCAAAGCCCACGAAGACCAACTCCAGGGCGTCATTGCGCTGCATTGGCGCACGGAGGAAACTCGCGCCACCCTGGCCGCTTTTGCGCAAGCTGCCACGCATCCCAACCAAATTCCCACCGTGGGCGAATTTTACGCGGAGGATTGCCGCCGCCAATATGGCGAGTTGGCCGCCAAAGATTTGGCCCCGTTGCTCGCGCGCATGGATCGTGAAGGGTGGCTGGCGGACGTGGCTTCGCCGGAATTTTATCCCTACGACCCCATGTCATGGGGCCTGTTGGATAATGGCCGGCGGGAACGGATTCGCACGGCGTTTCTCACGGTGGAAAAAGCGGAATCGCTGGCGTCCAAAGGCCCCCAACTGGCCAATGTGCGCTGGTTGAAAGCGAATCTCGCCTTTTTCCTGCAACTGGATGCGGTGAGCCGCAAGCTGCAACCGGCCTATCAATTGCGCAACCGCTGGCTCCTGGGCCAGGTGGCAGGGAGCCAGTTGGCGAGCGAAGCTGCCGCCGCTGCCAAAGCCTTGAACGAAGCTCCCTTGCGAGAATTGTTCGATACTTATGCCCAGCGGGTGCGCTCCCAGGGAGAACGCGGCGTGCTTTCTTCGCTCAATCAACGCGTTTGGCTCCAATACCGGGAGTTGGAAAAATTCTTGGAAACCATACCCGGCGCGCCCGCGCTGCGGCGGCGGCAAAAGGATTGAACGCCGGGCAGGGGAATGGCATGATAAGAGTATGCGATTGATTTGTTTGTTGTTAGCGGGTGGGCTGGTGATGGCCGGGTGTGCCCACCGCGCCAAGGATAGCGCCCAGGCGGAGAATAAAGCGGAGAAAAAGGCGGCCACCAAAAAAGAGGCGAAGCCCAAGACGCTTCCCGCCCCCGTGGTTACTTCGCATACCGTCACCAATAACAACCAGATTTACACGCTGGTGGAACAAAGTGTGGGCAAGGTGCATTCCGTAAACCAAGTGTCACGGTTTGCGATCTTGGATTATGGGCTAAATCCTTTGCCGCCCATTGATCAACGGCTTAACGTCTACCGCAACGGCGCCAAAACGGGAGAGCTTAAAGTAACGGGACCGGCAATGGATAGTCAGATAGCCGCCGATATTTTAGCGGGCGATATTCAACCGGGTGACGAGACTCGCCGCGAATGATTGGGGACAATTAACTTTTCGTATAAAACGAAAAAGGCGCCGCCGAAGACCGGGGGCGCCTTTTGAATATTTTACAGGGCGAGGTTACGCCAGCACGCGGTCGATGCGCCGCAGCACCTCGGCCTTGCCCAACACTTCCATCAAGTGATAGAGGCTCGGGCCGATTTCTTTGCCGGTGCAGGCCACACGCAAGGGATGCACTAATACGCCGGCCTTCACGCCGAGTTCCGTGGCGATCGCCTTCAGCGTTTTTTCCACGGTGGCGTGGTCAAAGGTGGCTTGCTCGGCATAGGCGGCGCGCAGGCGGGCCAGGCGTGGCTTGCTCTCGGCGGTGAATTGCTTGGCCACGAGTTCAGCGGGGATTTCCACGTCCTTCTGGAAATAGAAATCCACAAACGGCTTCATGTCGGCGAAGGTTTTGAACTTCTCTTTCGCCGTGCTCATGGCGGCCAATTGGTAGGCAGCGTCGTATCCGGCCAGGCTCATGCCAGAGCGTTCCAGCGCCGCCGCGCCCAGTTCGCGGAACCTGTCCGGGGCCATGGTTTTGATATATTCCCAGTTCACCCACTGGAGCTTGGTCATGTCGAACCGCGCGTTGTGGCGCAAAATTTGCGGGAGATCGAACATCTCGACGATCTCTTTGGCCGGCATGATTTCCCGATTGCCCTTGGGCGACCACCCGAGCAACACCAGGTAATTGAGCACCGCTTCCGGGGCGTAACCTTCGTCGTTGTAGGTCATCAGCGAGGCGCCTTTGTCGCGCTTGCTCATCTTGCTGCCGTCCGAATTGAGGATCAGCGGGATGTGGGCGTACTTGGGCGGTTCAGCGTCGAAAGCGCGGAACAATGCCAAATGCTTGGCCGTATTGGCCAAGTGATCTTCGCCGCGGATCACATGGGTGATGCCCATTTCCAAATCGTCAATCACGTTGACCAAGTGGAAGACGGGCTGGCCATCGGAGCGCACAAGCACGAAATCGGGATCGACCTCCTCGCGATCGGTTAGCACGCGTTTGACGTCGCCCACCACGAGGTCGGGAATGACGATGGGGTCGCGGGTCATGCGGAATTTCACCGCGCCTTCGCTTTCGTAGGCGAGGCCTTTGGAGATCAATTCTTGGACGCGCTTTTTATAAATATCGCCCCGGCGGGATTGAAAGTAGGGGCCATGATTGCCCTTGCAGGGGCCATCGGGGTCGCCGGTAATGGGGCCTTCATCCCATTCCAAACCCAGCCAGCGCAAGCCGTTGATGATGACCTCCACGGCGGCCTGGGTATTGCGCGCGGTGTCGGTATCCTCGATGCGCAGCACGAAGGTTCCGCCGGTATGGCGGGCATAAAGCCAGTTGAACAGCGCCGTCCGGGCGCCGCCGATATGTAAAAACCCCGTCGGACTCGGGGCAAAACGCACGCGAACACTCATGGTATCAATAAAACTGGCGGGTCTGGGATGACACACGGCTTCCATCGCCAAAGCCCGCCAACTCCCAACACTCCACAATCGGAGTGTCGGATGGTTAAATCGCCCTAAATGCTACTCCCTTGGGGAGGGACGGCAATAAAAAAGTCCCCAAACCGGAAGGCTTGGGGACTACCTGTGAAATAAATGGACTGGCAGCCAGTTGTTTAACGGCGATTGCGGCGGGCGAACGCGCCTAGCATGCCCAAAGCGCCGAGGCCCGCCAAATAGGTGGAGGGTTCCGGCACGGGAGAAAGCGTCTCCCATTGGATGGGCAGGCCGTTGTCAAGCCGGTCCCCAAATGCTCCTGTGACCAATACTTTGGCGTAATTGCCACTATCGGTCAGCACGGCGAACACGTCACCTGGAACCAGCAAGTTTCCAACGTCGCTGCCATTGATCGGAGCAGACGAATAGCTGTAGCTTTGGAGTTGGGCCAGCGTAATACTGGCAAAATTGACCACTCCTAAATTGATGAAATGACCCGAGGGGGCCTGCGAGTTTTGGGAGATCTGCCGGGTCGTGGGGCTCAGTTGTTCCCAATGGAAATCCGATCCCGCGTGGGGAGCGGTCAACGGCAGAGTGCCGGTATCCAGGTCAAAGAGATAGGATCCGGGCACCGTGGTGGAGCCGGAGGAAATGACAGCCGCCTGGGTGGATATAGTAGTGGCGNNTAGAACCGCCGCCAGGGCGATTCGGTTTAATAAATGATTCATTATTGTTCGTTGTTTTTGAAGGTTGCCCACACTGCACCGTTTTCAAGAAATGACGGAAGCAACCTTGTTATTAACACTAATAACACTATAAATAAAAAAGTCTAATAATATTTAGCGCGCTTCGCTGGGCGCGTCCAGTGGTTCGCGGGGTGGTGTCAAGTCAGACGAGAAAAAAACTCCCGGGCAGAAGGTGGATGCTGCCCGGGAGTTGGCTTGAAGGGGAACTAAGCATTAAGGCGCAGGCTAGCCTTGCTTAATTTTACCCTCCTTTAGCGAGCGGGCCACGGAGTTAAGGTGATCCACTGCCAAACTGGTTGCTTTGACTTGCACTGCCTTGGTCATGTTGGTGGCCGCGGAGAGGATGGTGACCGTGCTCAGCAGTTTGGCTACCAACGGTCCCCAGGGTCCCACCGGGTGCGGCTTGCCATCGGGGCCGATCACTACGCCACCGGCATCGACGAGCACTCCGGGGGAAACGTAGATGTAGCCTGCGCGTTCGGAGTCATTGGGCCGGGGAATGTTGAGCGGTGCCGGGGTTTGATAAAACGCCAGCACAAAACCGGTTTCCTGGCGGGCCAAGTTGTAATCCACGACGTTGACGGTGGGGCCGCCAAATTTTTGCCATTGCAGGAACGGCACGCTATCCACGGCGTTGTACGAGCGCAAGTCTTGCGCTTCGTCCGAGGGCACCACGCCGTTGTTGTTGGCGGCCGCCGTCAAGGCGCCGTTCAACGTAGTGCCGTTGTAAACCGACATGAAATCGCTGTCGGAAAAATCGCAGATATCGACGTTAAACGCGTCGACAAACACGCCCACGCCGTTGCCGCCGATGCCGCCCGCCGGCGCGTAAACCACGAGTACTTTGATGTTGGTGCTGCCCACGGGGATGTTCCGCGTGCCGGGGTTGGTGTGCAACTGGTTGCCATTGGCCGCGCCGGAAACCGCCATAAAAGCGAAGGGCAAATTCGCGCCCATGTAGGGCAGGGAAGCGAAGGCGGTAACTGGATAACTATCTCCGGCGGTGGCGGTGCCGGAGACGGTGGGGACCAGTTGCGTTTGGCTGCCGGCATGATGGCGGCGGTGGCCCGGAGTATAAACAATGTAATTGGTGGTGATGGTGACCATAAGCATAAACCAGATAACGCCCGTTAAACACACTCACAGTGGGGCCAAGGACGGAAACGGCATCCTCTCCTTCATGTGTGCTTATAAGGAACTCAATAATTCCACATAGTCAAATAATAACAACAAAAAATAACTATTAGAAAATGCTATAAAGCAATATGATTAATCTCTGCTTCAGTTGTGGATTATGTGGGGCTTGGGTTTTAAATGGGATGTAGCCTGGCTAATTGATTGCGGCGGTTGAGTGGCGGAAAAAGCACTCCTTTGGCTGGCGGGTAGTGTGGCACAGAGAGAAATGGAGGCGCCGGTTGGTCTCAGAAAACCGTTGCTGGGCGTTTGTTATATAAGTTAAGTTAGCCCTGTGAATAACCCATGGAAGCACGCCGCCCAGTGGCTTAGGCCTAGTGATTATCATCCTTTGCGGCAGGATGGTTTCTGCCCCGCCATTTTCGTGTTAATTCTGCTAATTTCCGGCACTGCGGCAACGGCTGCGGAAAACTTGTGGGAAGGCCATGGCGATATTGGCCGGCCCAGCCTGGCGGGCTCGCTGGGTTTTGATTCCACCACCGCGGTGTACACGCTGGCGGGGGGCGGGGAGAACATGTGGTTCACGAATGATGCGTGTCATTTTGCCTGGCAGCGCATGTTTGGGGATTGTTCGCTAGCGGCCAGTCCAAGCTGGGCCACCGCCGGCGGCAATGCGCATCGCAAAGCCTGCGTCATGATCCGCCAATCCCTCGATCCCGATGCCCCTTATGTGGACGTCGCGGTGCACGGCGATGGCTTGACCTCGCTTCAATTTCGCGAGACGGCGGGCGGGCCCACCCGGGAAATCCAAACCAGCGTGAAAAATCCGCTTCGGGTGGGATTGCTCCGCCAAGGCCAGGCGTGCGTCATGCTTTTACCTGAGGCGAGGAACGGTGTCCTGGCTCCGGCCGGACCCGCCATCCGCCTGGCGTTTACCGAGCCTTATTACATCGGCTTGGCGGTGTGTGCCCACGATGACCGGGCTCGCGAAACCGCCCGGTTTGCCGAGGTTGAGCTGCGAAAAATTGCAGGCACTAAGAATCCGCCCGTGCGGCATTGCGCGTTGGAAGTGATTCCGCTGGCTTCGCGTGATCGGCGGGTGGTGTATCATACCACCAATCACATCGAAGCTCCGAACTGGTCCCGTGACGGATCCTTTCTGCTGTATAATGCCGGGGGACGGCTCTGGAAAATGCCGGTTGTTGGAGGGCAGCCCGAGGTGTTGGATACGGGGGCAGCGGTGCGGTGCAACAACGACCACGGTTTTTCTCCGGACGGCAGTCGCCTCGCCATCAGCGATCAATCGCAAGGCGGCAAATCGCTCATTTACACGTTACCGGCGAGTGGTGGCAAACCCGTGTTGGTCACGCCCAAAGGCCCCTCGTATTGGCATGGGTGGTCACCCGATGGAGCTACTCTGGCTTACTGTGCCGAACGCAATGGTGAATTCGACATCTACACCATACCCGCTGCCGGCGGCGAAGAGAAACGGCTTACCACGGCTACCGGGCTGGATGATGGTCCCGACTATTCTCCTGACGGCAAATTCATTTATTTTAATTCGGACCGATCGGGCAGCATGCATATCTGGCGCATGCGCGCGGATGGCAGCGAGCAAGAACAATTAACCAGCGATGAGTTTAATGATTGGTTCCCGCACCCCTCGCCGGATGGCAAATGGATTGTATTTATTTCGTATGAAAAAGGAGTCAAGGGGCATCCCGAAAACCAGCCGGTGTGCCTGCGTTTGATGCCGGCGGGAGGCGGGCCGATCCAGGTGCTGACCCGGTTGTTCGGCGGCCAAGGCACTTTGAACGTGCCTTCGTGGTCGCCCGATAGCCGGCAAGTGGCTTTCGTGAGTTACGAGTTAATCGCACCTTGAACGCGACGGATTTATTTGGTTCGCCCAAAACGAAATTCTGGTGAGTGTCCTGAAATAAAAAACCTCCTGGCTTAAGGCAAAACCAGGAGGGTCAACCGGCACGACCGAGTGGGCAAAGTTTACTGGTCTTTAGCCGGAGCGGGCTTGGCTTCTTTCGTGACTGCTTCGGGAGTCTCCATCTCCTTAGTTTCCGGGAGTTCCGCCGCCATTTCCGGTTTGTCCAGAGTAATCGCGATCAGGAACGGGGCGGAGTCGCTCATCGTGGTGCGGAAATCGATGGAGGCGATGGGTTCGTCCGGCAAGGGGTTTTTCCAGGTGGTTTTGAACAACCGCACGGGTGTGTTTTCCTGACTGGCCACCGTGTTCTTGCCGGTCCAGGCGATTTTCAAAGTGTCGCTGGCGGCTTCGTCGGGCTGGGTCCACCAATCGCGCACGTCTTGGCCGTAGACGATGGGGATTTCCTTCGATTCGCCATTGGCGTAGTTGACGCGGTAACTGCCGATCGTGGTGCCGTCGGCGACAATCCAGGCGGCCGCGTGAAGGAAATGAATCTCCTGGGCCGTTTGTTTGACTTTGATGCCCGTGACTTCTTTGGGATAACGGGCGGACGATTGCGCGTAGAGTTTCTTTCCGGCCAGTTGCACAATGCCGCGCACGTCGAACTGCACCCCGTCGAATTCTTGGATGCCGGAGGGCAGATTCCGCAGCGAGTTCATGCCGGTGTTGCCGCCGTGCCAATTGCTGTTGAGGCTGGCGTTGTATTTCTTCGACAGATTCAGCAGGCCAGGAGGCGTATTGGGGGCCCGTTTGGCGATGCCTTTGACGGATTTGATTTCGTGGTGCGTCTCTGGGCGCGGGATGAAAGCCCAGGCCGGATTGGAGGCGATGATTTCATCGTAGCGCTCGATATTGTTGTCGGCCTCCACAGTGAGGGCTTGGTGCAAGGCGGCTTGTTTCTCCGGGCTGCCGCCGTATTGGGCGAGGAACTTGCCGGCGACGCTTTTGATCAGGCAGGTCAAACCCTCGGTGCTTTGAATCGCGGAGCATTCATACCTGCCGGGGCTCACTCGGGTATAGATCAAGCCACCGCCGAGTTGGGCCGCTTGGGCCGAATAATCGGCCAGCAAGTTTTGAACGAGTTCCACCACGCGGGGACGCGGGTAAACGTGTCCGCCAGGCAGCAAGCAATAGAAGTTTGAGCTGGTATTACGGTTTAGCGAATAAACCAGCGAAGGCATTTTCATCGAGGCCAAAGCCGTTTGCGCGGCTTCCGGCGAGGCAGCCTCCTTCTGGATTTTTTCGGCGGCCGCCAAATAAGCCTGCAGGTCGGTGCGGGCGAGGTTTTCCAAGCTGGCCAACCAGTTGACGGCATCGGGCAGCCGGTTTAGCGCGCGATGCAAGTGGAAATAATTGGCGTCCGCGGGCAAGCGGCTGAGCAGTTTTTCAAACGCGGGCGAGAGTCCCGATCCTTTGGCGGCGGGCAAGCTTTCCAGCCAGGCCAGGTTGCGGGCGCCTTGGTGGTAAACCACGTAGCCGTCGACGGTGCGCGCCACGTAAATGCGCCGGTTCACCAATTCATGTTCGTCGTTGCCAAAAATCCCGCTGTGGGTGGTGTAGGTGCTTTCTTGCACGTATTTGCGAATGCCGGACTTTAACTCGGCGTTTTGGTAACGATTGGTGTGTTCAAACCACGGGGTTTGGCCATTGAACGATTTCCAAAAATCACGGGCGCGTTTTTCGC
>MTLE01004592.1_pt1 | contig 17704 bp, 13 predicted proteins | sample 1982461 | NCBI WGS metagenome assembly MTLE01 (sample SAMN05712605, study PRJNA340218) | biofilm metagenome | isolation source: sample SPL anode biofilm adapted to -200 mV | place: USA | collected 2012-02-03
CACACGGATTTAACGGATTTAAACGGATCACACGGATTAATGGATTGGCTACTGGCGGTTTCAGCTCAGTGCTTATCAAGGGGGAGGGAATTCAAGATTCAAGAATTCAAAATTTAGCTGCTAGACAGCTGGCCAGAAGCCAGATGCTAACTGCCAGATGCTAGCTGCCACAAGCTAACGGCCAATTTTAACATCTTGTATCAGGCATCTGGCTACTGGTGGTTTCAGCTCAGTGCTTATCAAGGGGGTGGGAATTCAAGATTCAAGAATTCAAAATTTAGCTGCTAGCTGCTGGCCAGAAGCCAGATGCTAGCTGCCACAAGCTAACGGCCAACTCTAACATCTGACTATTTCCGGAGCAACGCACCTCTACGTTTCCACGTGAGGTTTTTGGAATAATAACACTGTGGAACACTGTGACCAAATTCCTTATTCTTATAAATCCTCCTACGATCGAGCACAATCATTGACTTTTGAATCTGGAATCTTGAATCTTCTCCCCCTCCAAAAAAAAGAGAAGAGCCTTTCGGCCCTTCTCTACCCATAGCAAAACTTACTCAAGATAACAGATTACTCTGCTATTTTTTTTCTGGTCTGATAGATCTCTTTCGCTCCGTAGAGAGCGGCCAGACTTAGCAGGATGGTTACTCCGCTACCTACCGGCGCACCACCACCGCTGCCACTCAAAGGATTGCCACCACCGGTTCCTCCGGCTTGGCCACCATTTGAGTTGGTTCCAGGGTTAGGTTGTGAAAACAGTAGAGCGGGAGCAATCGCTAAGAGGGCGACCAGTAAGATTTTCGAGATGTTCTTCTTCATCTTTCTATGTTTTTATATTGTCATTTATCTTTCAAGAATTACCCCACCCGCCGAAACGGGCAGGGTAGGTGTGGGTATTACAGGACAACTACTTTGCGGGTGATGGTGCCAGTTGCTGTGGTAACTGATACTAAATAGATACCCGGACGATAGGTTCCATTGGTGGTAATCTCGTTGACGTTTGAGAAGCTCTGGCTGGTCATCTTTTGACCGGCCATATTTGTAATGTTCAGGACGCCTGTGGCTGCATCGGTAAGTTGGACAATGATTCGTCCGTTGAGGCTATAAGCACCCATTGAGGTGGTGGTTGGGTTTTCGATGCCAACGCCACTGAAGGTGATCTTAAAGCGGCTTGATGCGGGGGCAGCCTGAGCTGAGAAGGTATATACGGGGTTCTGATTGATGTTCTGTTTGTAACCAGTGAGGTTATCGATGAGGTAGGCAACATCGCCATTAGCGAATGTCTCCATGCCTGAGGCGGTGAGGGTATATTGAGCATCAACACCGGGTTTGAACCATACATCCACTTCACTATTTTGTTCTATTGAAGGGAGAGCATCGATAGATACACGGGTCTCACCAGCCATAGCCCATAGTTCAGGAGTCTCATCAAGGTCAGACATCTTTCTGGTATCGAACTGATCATCGAAACCTGCGGTAGCATTCTCGGTGTATTGAACAAAGAGAGAGTTCTGATATGGGTTAACGCTATTGGTCACATCGAGACGTAGAACCTTTTGAGGAGCCTCTTTGTAGAAGCCTTGTTGGTTATGACGGGTGGCATCGATGGGGATACGGATAGAAGCCGAGAAGGCTAGATCAGTACCCTTAACAAAGAATCCTTGTGCTACAGGGATGACACCATTTGAAAGAGAACCGGCAGAGCCATTCCAGGAGACATAAGCTCCGATAGGATCAGACCATACCCATACAGATGCTTCAAGGCCAGTCTTAGTCCATGTGCCTAGATCCCAGTCGAGGGTAGCAGGATAAGGGTTACCGAGGAGGTTATAGCGGCCATAGCCGGCAACGCTACCTGAGAGGGTGAGGGCAGGGGAGATATAGGTTCCATTGCCCACGTTGAACTGACCATTGAATACAGCTGATGTAGAAGGTATGTCCATGAAGAAGGAGTAACCAATACCGGGGGTCAAGGCGCTAGTGGCTTCGAGGTTGTTCCAGTTACCCGTAGGTTCATCGTAAGAGCGAACCCAGATGTGGTTCTGGTTAGAGGGGAAAGCCTGACCAGCCGTGATGGTTTGAACCGGAGAGGAGATCAGGTGGTAGTCGTCTTTACCGGAGATATTACGGGTAAGAGTTGCGCCATCGGTAATGGTGAGAAGTTTGAAGCCTAAGAGAGTAGCGCCATCACCCATGACCAGAGATTTAATAGTTGAAGCACTAGCCACTGTGGGATAGTTTGTAAGTCCGGCGGGGATGGTTACATCGGTGATATTACCCGGTAAGCCATTGCTCCAGTTGGTTGTGGTAGCCCAGTCGTTGTTGGTAGTACCGGTCCAGGTTGTGGAGGCAGGGGTTTCAGAAACTGAGATATCGTCAACATAGATGTTGAACATGTTAGCGGCGCTATAGCCATGCCAACCTATATAATAGGTTCCAGTTGCAACGGGAACGATAGTGCCTTCACCCAGAACCCATGAGGGAATAGCGTTGGTTATATTTGCATTATTGAAGATCTGACCGCCTGTCATATCGTTTGCTGTAGCATTGGTACCCCACTTAACTTCAAGTTTTTCAGGATATGATCCGCTATGCGAAGCGTAATAGAAACGAACGGTATATGTATGGCCAGCAACGAGGTTTAGTGGATGACTAAAGAACCAGTCGTTCATAGTTATTGCGCCATAACCTATCATGATAGAGTTGGTTCCTGAATGCTTCTGAGCAGTAGTTGTTTCCCATTGTTTAGCATCCGAATTATTGTTAGTAACAGTCATACATAGTGGGATCGCAGGGGCGGTAACGCCATCGAAGTTTTCTGAGTATGGGATAGATTGTGCGTTACATTCATAAGCAGTTCCTGACAGATCAGCGGATGAAGGACTTCCTGCTGCGTTATGAGCTATCTGAAGGTTAGCTGATTTTGCGCCTGCTGTTGTAGGAGCAAAGGCAACTGAGACTGTGGCTGATTGGCCAGTTGTGAGGTTGATAGGGTAGGTATTGTTATCGGTCAGTGTAAACTGATCTGCATTTGTACCAGTGATAGTTATTCCTCCATTTGTGATGGTAAGAGTACCACCGCCACCGTTAGAGATGGTAAATGTTTGTGCTGATGTGTTTCCACACATAACATTTCCGTAGTTTTTGCTGGTTGGATTAATCGTTAGAGTAGGAACAGCTGGGATTGCCTCAACCGTCACGTCATCTATGAACATATTATTTCCATAGGCACTAACTCCTTCAAAGATGATATAACGTCCTGTTCCTGTTGCACCTGTCGGCATGTTATAGGTATATTCATACCATCCGTCAGTAGCTACAACAGGTGCTAATGTTCTTGAACGATTGATGGTACCAAGAAGTGTTGCTCCTATGAGTGTGTTAGTTGTGTTGTAATATACGTTTACGAGGTCAGCGTTGGCGGATCCATTATCGCGGTACATCCAGAACTTAACCCTGTATGCGTCATCAACAAACTTAAGAGGGGGGGTAGTAAGTGTTCCTTTGGTTCCACTTGAGAGATTATAGCTATTGTATCTTGACATTGCTGCACCCGAGTGAGGTGTACAAGTGGGATATGTTCCGGCTGTATATCGTTCCCAAGTACCGGGGTTACCAGAACCGAAAGTTTTTTGTGTAGCCCAGTTAGTAGGGGGGAAGGTTGCGCCATCAAAGCTTTCGACAAATGGGAAAGAGGTGATAGATGGGTCAGCCATCGTACTAAAGCTCCATACAGGGCAGCTAGAAGCGTTACCAATAGTATTATAAGGAACAATTTGCCAATAGTAAGTAGTACTATAGCTCATATCGGGATTAGGGTCATAAGTAGTTACCAAACCAAGATCGGTACCATTTACGATGTTAGTTGGAGGATTATCGGTTCCGAGGTAGATTTTATAACCTGTTGGGATACCACCAGCTGGATTTGCGCTCCATGTTAGTGATGATGTAGGAGAAATTCCGGTTGCACTATTAGCAGGAACTCCGATAGTAGCTGCTACGGGTGCCTCCTGAGTAATAACGGGTCCCATGACATAGTCAACATAGAAATAGGAATAGGTGGTGTTGGTAGATGCTGAGAAGGCCAGATATACGTTCTGTCCTGAAAGCGAGCTTAAATCAACAGTATATGGTGTGAATGTTGATGTTAAAGTAATTTGACTACCAATATTAGTCCAGCTAGTTTTGTCAGTTGAGTATTTTATCTGTAGATACTGGTTTGAACTAGATGCCTTTGCATAGTAAGTCAGTTGACTTGAACCAGTAACTGATACTTTGGGAGTCATAAGTTTTTTATCAGTAATAGCGGATATAGTATATAATGAAGCTGATTTGGTTCCATCATAAGCTGCCGCTGTGCTTTGGTTCCACGAAGAGGCATCAGCGCTCCATGCTGTGGGAAGCCAAGTGCCTTCAAAGCTTTCGAAGAGAGAACCTACGGCAAGAGCATTTCCTGTTAAAGCAACTGATGAAGGACTCCCGGTTGTGTTATGAATGAATTGAAGACTGGCACTCTTTGCTCCTGCTGAAGTGGGAGAGAATTTTACACTTACCGTGCATGTCTGGTTTGCTGTTAGATTGATAGGGTAGGTGTTGTTATCAGTCAGTGTGAATTGATCAGCATTAGCACCAGTTAGGGTAATACTACCGGCTGCAAAAGTTAAAGTACCGACCCCTGTGTTTGTTACCGTAAATGTTTGAGATGTGCTTACATTGTTAGCAATAAGGCTTCCAAAGTCTTTACTTGTTGGGTTTACTGAAAATATAGGTGTAACAGGGAGTGCCTCAAGATAGAAGTCGTCAATATAAATGGTTCTGTAAGTTCCACCATTTGCATGTTTAAATGCGATGTAATGATTACTTCCAACATAGGAGCTTAGGTCAACTGTATATTGGGTATAAGTGGATGTCAGTGTTATGCTTTGGATCTGAGTAAAAGTTCCAGTTGGCGAATCCATGGTTCCAACCAGTAGGTTACCACTGCCACCATTCTTAGCATAGAATTTTAGCTTTAAAGTATTTAGATTGGCACTGACTGGAGGTGAAGTCAAAATTAAAGTTGCTGCATTATCTGAATAGTTATATAAGTAGGCATGGTTAGGACTAGAGTAAGGAGTGCTTGAGGTCGTAGTAGTAACCACCGCTGATGCAGTTGATGAGGAGACCTTTGTAGTCCATCCATTGGGGAAAGCTGGTGCGGTAACTGCATCAAATTTCTCGCTGTATGGTAGGGTGACTATAGTAGGATCAGCGGCTGTTGTAAAGCTCCAAATACTACAACCTGTAGCATCACCATAAGCATTATAAGGGACTACTTTCCAATAATAGTTGGTACTATAACTTAAATCCGGGGTTGGATCGTAAGTTGTAACCAGACCCAAGTTTGTTCCATTAACGATATTTGTTGGAGGGTTATCTGTACCGAAGTAGAGTTTATAACCAGTTGGTGCTCCTCCGCCAGATGTCCAGTTAAGGGTTGCTGTTGGTAATACATTGGTTCCACTGTTGGCAGGTGAAGCGATATTTGCGCAGTTTGGGGGGTTAGCTCCAAGAGCTTCTAGTGAGATATCATCAATACAGACATACCAAGGTGTGTTGTTAACAGTTCCTAAGATTCCGATATAATAGGTTCCTGTTGTGGCAACTGTAAAGTCCCCTGTTATGTAGAGCCAGGTATTTGAGACAGCTGTTGATGCAACCACAGTGTTCGTCATAGAGGCTGAGGTGGCTGATGTACCGTATTTTACGGCAATTGAGGCTCCAGTGGTGACGTCTTGTTTTGCCCACATAGCAAAACTATAGGTCTTACCAGTTTCTAAGCTAACTTGCTTAAACATCCACTTAGTCTGGTTGTAGGGTATTTGACAATACCATGTTCCGGTATGGGGCTGACGGCTATAAGAGGTTGTTGTGTTGTTGTTAGCAACCCAGCCTGATGCTTCTGCTGTCCATCCTGATGGGATACCTAATACAGTATTACCTGTCTCAAACCCATCGGTAAAGACAATTTGTCCCATTGCTGTAAAGCACCACAGGAACAACATCAATGAAAGAGATAGTAGTTTTCTCATATCAAAAATGGTTTAATTTAACATTGATTTATTTGGTGTTAAGGATACACGTGATATAAAAAAACCACAAAGCCATGGATGCTATATTTTACATAGTGTTTACATCAGTTTTAAAACTACTAAGTAACTTTGCAAGCCTCGGTTTGCAGTTTTTGATTAAGGGCGGAAAATTAGTAGTGCCACAATTCTCCTACAATTTATGTAGGTTCTGATTCTTGAATCAGGTCTTGATTTTCTTTTTCCTGTTTTCGTACTTTTGCTTTTCTTTTTGTTTATAAGATTTTACTATATCCGATATAAGAATGATATTTCCTGCGGCTCTTCAGCTTATTCCCGTTTTAGGGGCCATAGCTCTGTTACTTTTGACCGGTTTTGTGCTTTTTCGAGCATTAGTCACCCGTCAGCGCCATCTGGTCTGGTTGATGATCCTGCAGATCCTGATGGCACTCTATCTCATTGCTTTTCATGTTACTCACTTTGGCTCTGATCTCTTTATTCAATGGGCGACTAGATTACGAAGTCCGATTGTGTTATCGCTTCTGCCTACATTCTATTTCATGATCAGATCGTTAGTGAAGGATACTGTTCCGGCAAAATCCTGTCTTGTCGCTCATTATTCACTGCCCATAGTGGTTTTTATTGGGGCTGTGATTCCCATGATTGCAGATGCCAATAATGTTGTATCTCAATCTCTTCAAGTCTATTCAGGTTTGATTATTACTTTTCAGATGCTTGCCTATTTCGTGCTTTATCTTGTCCGCTTTAATGTCTTTATGAATCATGTTCATGAATATGTTGGGGGTGATGAAAAGAGAAGCATCTGGCTCTCTCGTATATTTCTCTTTTTCTCTTTATTGATAATTGCATTAGATACCGGTTTGGTCTCATTTTTCTTTAAAATAAATGAAGCTCCGGGACTCTATGCTCTGCTATTGCTGGTTTCTGTCTTCCTATTGGTATGGCAGGTGATGCGGACTAACTATGGGAGTTCGATGAAGCATTCAACAGGCTCTTTTCCTGTTGGTGATGGAGCTGTTGAGGCAGCTTATGATTCCATGACAGATGGATCAGTTAATGTTAAGGATGATGTTGGTACGTTTACCGAAGTGAATGTTCGTGAGGGGGGAGATAGTGAAGATGTTAATCGTGTGAGAGAGATCTTGTCGTATGAGGCGAGAGTTGAGCTTCATCGAAGAATAGTGGCTCATCTTTCTGAGCAAAGGATCCTTAGTGATACTTCATTGTCGCTGAAGAAGCTGGCGCTTGATCTTCAGACTAATACTAAGTATGTCTCATTAGTTATCAATGATTTTGAGGGAGCCAGTTTTCCGAATTTTATTAATAGGATGCGTATTAACCTGGTGATGCAACTAATGGCTGATGAAGGCAATAAGTCGTTTACTCTATTTGCATTAGGTCAGATGGCAGGTTTTAAGAGCAAGTCGACCTTTATTGAGGCCTTTAAACAGCAGACGGGGGTAACGCCATCAGAGTATCAGCGAATAAATAATTAGGGAGAAGAGATGTGGGTGCCAGATTGATTAAAATGGGTTTCGCCCATAGTCACCTAGACTCATGGATTTAATTCAAAATTCAAGAATTTAAAATTGGCAAAGCCCAGCGGCTAGCAGCCAGAAGCTAGTATCTACTGGCTACTGGCATCTGGCTACTGGCGGTTTCAGCTCCAGAGAGGGAGGGGATTCAAGATTCAAGAATTCAAAATTGGCAAAGCCCCCAGCGGCTAGCTGCTAGTGGCCAGAAGCTAGTGGCTACAGCTCCGGGTATTCAGGGATCTGATAACACTGTGGTACACCGTAAAACACTGTGGAACACTGTGGCCAAATTCCTTATTCGCATAAATCCTATCTTTGATCGAGTTCAATCATTGAATCTTGAATCTGGAATCTTGAATCTCATCTTCTTAGAGGTGCCTATCTCGGGTAGAGAATGGGCTTCGCCCATTAGGACCTAGGCACACGGATTTAACGGATCTATACGGATCACACGGATTAATGAATCGGCTACTGGCCACTGGCATCTTGCTACTGGCGGTTTCAGCACCGGCTTTTCAGAGGGGATTCAATCTTGAATCTCGAATTCTGTATTGTTCCTAAAAACAAAAGAGACCGGGTCACCCCAGTCTCCTTCTTGAGTAATATTTTAGATCAATATCTTAGTTAGCGCCGTAGATATTATCGTTATTTCTGTATCCAGCCAGGTTCTTGTACCAGTCGGTGTTTGTGGTACCAGCTGATTCTGCCCATGCACCAAACTTCAGGTGTGCGGTAAGGATATCGGCTTTCTCAACAGGGTAGGCGAAGATTTCAGGGATGAAGAGACCCCATGGAAGGTTATCTTTCGTGCGATAGTAGAGGCCATCGGCAGGCGATGAAGCATCGTTTGCTGTTCCGAAGAAGCTTGCATCAACCATTGAGGTAGGTAGAGCATTGTAGAGGTGAATCTCTTTCTCTCTAACATTATTCTTCACAAGGAAGTGGTTGAAAGGAGCTGTTCCAATGACTTCAGGAGCCTTAGGTGTGGTGAATTTAACAACGAGGTTAAGCGTATCTGATTCACCAGTTGGGTTGCCCTCGATGGTGTTGAACATTGAGCCACCGTGTGAGGTAACGATGTTTCTTGGGTTATCCCAAAGAATTACGACTGCTTTATCAGGACCATTCTCAGTTCCATTGCCATTGAAGCTGTAAGGGCCACCTTCAACTGCTGTACCGGTTACGCTTTGAATATCAGCAGATGTTAGATTGTCAAACTGAACACCAAATCCGTTAGTTAATGAACCACCAATTGCGGCTACATAGTATTTGTTTTTAACCTCAACAACTTGGTTTGCAGCATTGGTAACACGGTTGAAACGTACATTTACAACTAGATCGTTGAAGTCATAGTCGCCAGTACCGGGCCATAGGTCTTCGAAGGCTAAAGAAGCAAAGCCAGTCTTTGAAGGGAAATAGTTATCATATGCACGTGCAGGATCGGTAGGATAATCGTCGAGATCATCCTCAACACCATCACCATCGGTATCAACGATTGAAGGAGTACCAATACCTACCGGGTTACATGCACTTTGTGCGATATAGTTTGTAGCATTTGCTATAGTTACGAAAGTGGCTCCGTTGATGAAGTTAGATGCATTACCATTGGCCAGAACGCCATCGTTATCAGCATACTCAATGGCACCTTTAATTTTGGAACCAGCATTTATGGTTGAAGTACCATTTGCAACAATAGAGTTAAGACTACCTGAGCCTTCGATATCCCTATTAACCATCATGTCATTGGTGTAAACTTCTGATTGGTTTTGAAGAAGAAGGCTTGAGCTTCCATTGATAGTAGTGTTTCCGGCTGCAATAAGAGCACCATTGGTCATGGTAAAGTTGACATTATTAAGGTTAATGTCATTATCAGATTTAATGAGACATTTGTTTAAAACGGTAATGTTTGCATTGAAGTTGATATGACCTTTTGCATAGATGGTGCCTTCGTTGATAATATCCTGGTTGGCGTCCATGTTAGAGGCAATATTTATAGTTCCGTAGTTTTCCAGGTATGCTGCACTATTCAGGTTAAATTCACCATTAGCAGTGAGAAGTCCGTAGTTGTATACTTTTCCGTTTGGAGAGAAATTACTGTTGCAGACGAAGTTGTTGGTGTAGATGTAAAGTTTACCAGCAGCCTGGTTAATGTTGAAGTTGCCCATAGTAACCTGGCTACCTTCATAAGCTTTAAAGGTAGAAGCGGCGTTCATTGCCAGATTGCTAACGGTGAAGACAGCGTTTTCACTAACTATGATATTACAATTATCGCCGGGGTTACTAATATTCCCGATGTTTGCAGTACCGCATACTCTTAATGTACCTCCACCATTCCAAGGCTCGAAGAAGATGTTTCCTGAGAAGGTGGTCTTAACACAGTAGGTTTGTCCATTTTTGATGGTGACATCAGTGTTGCCACTAATTTCAACGTCGCAACCACTGTTACAGTCGGGGCCACTTTCAAGAGCTACTGCATCTTTAGTCTGTTTGGTGGTGCCAGTGAAGGTGTAGGTTAAAGATGTACCTGAGATATTAGCTGATACGATCTCTGAGCCGCCTTCCGCTTTCTCTAATTTAATATAGAGAGAGGTGAGGTTTGTAGGAACGGCAACGGTGCTCTTCATTGGGAAGCCATATCCGATAGATCCATTGACCAAGAGTTTTCCATCAACTGAAGGGTCACCTGCAAATACAGATATCTTTGAAAGAAGACCTGATGCATTCTGCAGGTTATAAACGATGTTTAAGTTTACTTGGCGACTTGAGTTCCAATTGAAGTTAGATGGAACCTTAAGTTCGGTCATTTTAGATTTAACCGTAGTGTCGTCATTGTTGTCGGTGTCTTTATTACAGCTGGTTATTCCGAAGGTCACAAGGGCTATCGCTGCCAGGACCATCCATTTGTTGAACTTTTTCATGAGTTTGTTTTTATAGGGTTTAAATTTTATGTCTTATGCCAAACATTATTAAATAACCATACCAAACCATAAAATGTTCAAAAGAAAATTACAAAACCCTTTGTTTTACAGGATGTTCACTATTTGATATTATTTTTAGATTGAAAATAGTGTTTCCATTATTTGGAATCAAATTCGGAATTGAAACCAATTTAGGGGTAATAAGCTAGTCGAGTTTGTTATCAATAAGGTATTCTGTTGAGTTACTATATGATTAGATTGACATCTCTGTACGTTAAGCTTATGAGTTAGTTCTTTTTTCAGGCTGATTACGACACCTGCAATGTAACTATCAACGGCTGTAAAGCAGTTCCGGTCATCACTGTTTTCTCTTATTCTCTTAATATATCTTTGTCTCGAATCGTTATTAACCGCGACTCATTTTTAGTTGAGTATCACCGGGAGGTGACCATAGAATGAGGTAATTCCTTTCAGATGAAAGGACAATTGAGAATTGACCGATTGTGTACTATGTCTGCGGAATGGTGAATAACCTTCCCGTTCCACGAGATAGTTTTCTTTGTTTTAATTGAACAAGACTTCATTATGCGAGATGCATCGTGAGGTCTTTTTTTTTCAATGAATTGGACACGGTTTATAAATCGAAAAGAGATGATTCATCTAAGAGACGCGATGAATCTAAAAGAGACGCAATGAATCCAAAAAAGAGATGCGATGAATCCAAAAAAGAGACGCAATGAATCCAAAAAAGAGACGCGATGAATCGCGTCTCTACGGAAGGCTGGTTTTATTTTTTCTTATATTATTTTTCTGTGAATCCGTAAGAATAGCTTATAGAGTTGAAATAAATCAGAACTTTGGTGCATGAACTCTAAAAATAGTATTAAAAGGTTTATAGCGGGTTACGCCGGTTTTTTGCTCTTTATAGGGTTAACATTTGTCATCTTATATTTCGGAGTCACATCATGGTTTAGATCGCTGTTAATGGCATTTGCTTATGGCGGTCTGGCCTGGCATCTCTCTTCATTGATGGGAACTTGTCCTTTACGGTGGCGGCGATTAGCGATCTGGATTGCAATAATTTCTATCACAATTGCCTGGTGGATTGAGCTTCTTACTCTCTACTTTTTTCGAGTGACTATTTATTTTTGGATTGACCTATTATTTGTTTTAATAGGGGCACTGGTGGCATTGATTGCTAAGTTGAGGCTTGGTTTCGTAGAGTGCTCATGTAGTATTGATGGTTGGCTTCAAGAGTTTGACGGTTCCAAACCATCAGTAGGAAAATTTCATAACAAAAAAAGTGGTTATAAAGACCTTATTATTACTGATCATCCGCTTTTACCCCAAATAATTGCCTCCTCTTTTGGCTGGAAAAGGGTTAATGTTGCAGGGTTTGCCGCTATCTGTACGGGACGAAGTATCGTTTCTCTTCCGCATTTTTCCTACGGAAGCTACGGTGATCTTAGTCTTGCCGATGAAAATCGCAATCTGTTGTTCTCAAGTCTATCCAGTTTACATTTTATTAAAGGCTTTTATGGGATAGAGTGGAGGTATCCTGTTTTATTAACTGAGCGTAGGAATGGTGATTTGGTCCTGGAAGGAGAAAGTAGAGACTTTGGGGATTCTGAAATTAATAAAGTGGTGTCCTGGCTTACACTCTCAACGGAGAAGGAGACTGTTTGGTTAGGATTCAGTAGTAATTTAAGGCGAAAGATAAATAAAGCCACTCAGAGTAACTTTGAGGTTGTTTTTGGAGGAGAGGAGTATCTATCTGCCTTTATGAAGGTCTATCGGCGACGGATGTATATGTTAGGATCAGCAGCACTATCACCACTTTTTTTCAGGAACCTTATCCGGCAATATAGTTCTCCGGGGCGAGTTGATGTTTGGTTGCTTAAGCAGGATGGTAGGGTAGTAGGTGGTGCGATCAATCTTGGTTATGGTTCTATGTACGAGAACTGTTGGTTTGCTACGGTTGATGGTGCCCGTGATCATTATGGCAGTTATCTGTTGCAATGGAGGATGATCAGTCACGCAATAGATTTGGGCTATTCGAGGTATAGTTTTGGTCGTTCGACTTATGGCAGTGGCGTGCATCAACACAAGTTACAATGGGGTGCAGTGGATATACCATTGAGGTGGGTGAATTGGCCTGAGACTAAAGGAGGGATCAGATCGCAGAAATGGTTATCGTGGATATGGCGGCATGTCCCATATTCAATATCAGTTTTTGTTGGCAGAAATATCGCAAAGTGGATCTATTGATGGTTCATGTTAAGTTTTTGATTGAGTTCCTTGCATCCCTTTCTTTCGGACTGATTTATTTACTCTGGTTTTTGTGGTGATGATGTTAATATTGGCTTAAAACAGAATCTTTTTATTATTCTTAGTTTTGCACCATGCGAATAATGAGTGTAGATATTGAAGATTGGTTTCATCTGCTGGAGACACCAGTTGGTAGTGATGTAAGTAGATGGTCTCAGCTGGAATCAAGGATGGAAGAGCCGGTTAAAGAGATTATAGATATATTAAAATCATGTAATGGCGGAGCTACTTTTTTCGTTGTTGGATGGGTAGCAAAGGAGCATCCGGAGATTGTTAAATTGATCTCTGATGCAGGCTTTGAGGTGGCATGTCAAAGTATGAACCATTCATTGATAAGTGGCATGACCGAAAAGCAGTTTTATGATGATACCCGCATTGCAATTGACGCTATTGAACAGGTTATTGGAAATAAGGTGATTTCCTACCGGGCACCGGGTTTTAGTATTAAAGAGGGTATGAGATTTGTTTGGCCTGTCTTAGCTGAAATGGGAATAGAAAGAGATTCATCTCTTTTTCTTCCTAAGAGCGGTCATGGAGGTGTTTCTGAATTGCCATCACTTAAGCCGTTTAAAATAGAGATTAATGGAGTTGTAATTAAGGAGTATCCTGTTATTCCTTTTGTGTATTCAGGTGTTCATATTCCATATTCAGGAGGCGGTTATTTTCGGTTATGGCCCTATAGTGCATTGAATTATTTCACGAAATCAGCAGATTACATGATGGCCTATATCCATCCGCGAGATATTGATTTTAAGCAGCCTTTGGTTCAGGATCTTAATCTATTACGTAAGTTTAAGTCATATTATGGAATTAAAAGTGCCCGTAATAAGTTCGCGAGATGGTTATCTGATTTCTATTTTTGTGACTTAAACGAATTTGATCAGAAGTATGATTGGGCTAAAGCTCAGGAATATAACTATCTGAATATTCTCTGATTAGTTCTTGTATTCTAAAAAAGAACGGCAAGGTGTATCTCTACAGTTTGCCGTTTTAGGTAAATATAATTATTAGAGAGTTTGTTAAAGTATCGCAAAGATATAGTTTTAAACTTTATTAGACAATAATCACCATTATTTTTGTGAAATATTATTCTTATGTTAAACGATTGATAATACGGATTGTAGCTGTGAGGTTTTATCATCCTGTAAAACTAGTTTATGCCCGTTTGTTTCATGTGTTAGTTTAAAATATTAATAGTATTAATATAGGATTTTCTGAAGAGCTAGGTGTTTTGATATACTTGAAGGTATTTGTCCATCGAATTGTAATTGAGGTAAGTTTGAATAAGGAATCTATTAATGACCAATCTCAAGTTTAGGAAGTTAAGAAAGATCACTTGTAAACATTTATACTACGCTAGTAAAAAGGTCGTCTACTCTCCTAATTTGAGTAATACAATACTGATTACTTTTGTCGTCGAAATAAGCTTAGGGTAAACCTTTTTAGTTTGTTTTCTAGTTAGTTATATAGCTGGCTCTTACTATATCAAAAGCAACTACCATTAGTCTTGATTATTACCGGGTTTAATATATCGCTCCAACTGTTTCTGATTGGTGAATGTTTTCAACAAAATTTGGGTCTGGTAACATAAATGCAATACTTAACTAAGCTTTTTTCTGTTGTGCACTGGTTTCTAGTTTAAACTGTTGTATCAAAAACTATCTAAATTGACAATTAAGCCTATTCAGAAGATTAAAAGACTCTATTCAATCCCTTTTGAGATATTCCCGGATGTTCCTGTAAAAAGAGGCATCCGGGAAAGAAATCTTATCAGCATGACTCTTTTAATAGTGTGTTTTCTCTTCACATTTGCCTATCTTGACTCTATTATCACTTCCATCAAGGAAATATCAGAAATACTAACTGACTCTACCAACAGTGGCCTGTTCTGGCTACATAGCTCAACCTCGCCCCATCCGCTTGAAGATTCTGTAGATCCTTTCCTGAGTTATTCCACAATGCCGATAGATTATTCTCTAGAATTGTCCTCAGATGGTTCTGCTAATTCAGTGTTTGATTCGGAAACGGTTGAGTCAACTGGAATCGACATTGTTTTTTCGGGATGGTTTCACCAAAATGGAGTTAAGGACAATCAAAAGGGTAATCTCAGAATCTCTTCATTTAGTTGGTATCAGTGTACTGTAATTCAGGATGGTAGCTTTTGTTACTGTAACTGTTGCCATTTTTAGCCACATGATTTGTAATTCTTAATAAATGTGAAAGTTGTTAAAAATATTTAATAAGAGATTAGGTAATGAGATATTTAATTAATTTCAACGCCTAAGCTAAATAACGAGCAGAGGAAGAATGAAAAGAAAAGAGAAAGGAGATAAAGCAGGGGGGCTAATAGTTAGCCATGACTGCAATGAAGAATTAAAATTACGGCCGAAAGAGGTATATGATGAATAGATTGACTCAATGATAGAGGCTTATTTTATCGTTGGAATTTGATGTATTAGAACGAAAACTTAGAGCAAATAAATCACCACATAATAAATGACTTTGGTAATCTTGTTGTTACATTCTGGTTTATACTGTTTTGATTGAATATTGATCAGATCAAAAAGGACTAGCTAGGAATGGTTGCAGCAGGACATAAGGAGGTAAATATGGAAATTATAATAATTAGTCACTCAAAACATGAGATCAGTGAGATAGGTGGACTGATTCATGAGGTAAATGAAAACTATAAGGTTACTGAGATTTTTAATAGCGTAGATGAGTTTGATAAAGTAGGTTCTGATTTAAGGTGTGATTTGATTTTATGTGATGCCGTACTTGCGGGTGCTGGCTTATTGTCTATCCTTGAAAAGAATGAACTGCAGGATATACCGTTGATGCTTATTGGTAGAGATAATCTACTGTCTGGGGATGCATTTAGGTTGAATGTAATTGATTATGTCATGCTCCCGTTGACCGTTGAAAAGCTTCGGGAGTCTTTTGTGAGGGTTAGAAAAAGAGTGATGTTAGGTGAGCAGAGTAGAATGAAGGATGATGATCTGTTGATCAAGCAGGGTAAAATGATGATAAGGTCAATGGGAGAGTTGTATTATATAGACTATGATGATATCTTCTTTCTGGAGGCCGCCGGAAGTTATTGTATCTTGCATTTTATTGATATGGATAAGACCTTAATGGTTAGTTTAAACCTTTCAAAGGTGGAAGATCGCCTTCCTGTTGACCGGTTTTATAGGATTCATGATCGACATACCATAAATTGTACTTACCTGTTTTCGGTTAGCTCCTGTGATCGAAAGTGTAAGCTAAAAAATCCTCTGACAAAGGTTACCATTGCGCTCAAAATTAGTGAGCGGAGGTACAAAGATTTTACGAAATTTATCAACGATTTTATGTTACCCGAGGTTTAGCAGTTTCTGTATAGTTTGCTTTGCCAGCTGGTTTGAGATGTGTTCTACGCATCTCATGACCGGCTGTTTTTTAACTACCTTTTGATCCTTGAGATAATTCTCGAAGCAATCTTTCTTCGGAATCAGAGTATAGTGGATTTTCTGAAATGGATCAGAATTTAATAATTCGAATAATGATGTAAAGTATGGCTATGACACCGATTATTCCAGCCGTCCATACTACATATTTATCATAAATGCGTTCACTGGTGTGATTGGAGTTTGAAAAGTCTTTTGTATTTACCATTTTGCCCTTTGCTTGTTTGAACATGTTGTCTTTGTTTTGAAAATGGTCGCCGAGTTGTTGTTGCTGAATTCTTTGCAAATATGGCTTCTATTTTTATATCTGTCAAGGTTTATTTTATATAAAATCCTCGATGTTTTTAGTTGAATTGGTAAATTGCTGTATTTCAGGCGATATAAATTTGTGAAAAATAGGAGGAATTTGGTCTTTTTCAAAGAACAATACTATATTTGTCACTTAGCTATAGATAAAGGCAATAATAAAAGGATCAATTTTAGTTCAAATAGATCTGTAGTGCCTGAATGTAGTTAGCTAGTGGTAGTATTAACTGATCAAAAACAAACAAATCAATTACAGATGAAGAAGTACGTTGCAGAGTTAATCGGAACATTTAGCTTAGTTTTATTTGGCTGCGGAGCGGCTGTGATTGCTGGGGTATCCGGCGTGGGACCAAGTGGTATTGGATTATTGGGGATTTCAATTGCGTTTGGTTTTGCTGTAGTAGCGATGGCTTACGCTATTGGTGGTATTTCCGGTTGTCATATTAATCCTGCGGTTACCATTGGTGTTCTGGTTGTGGGAAAGATCTCTTTTAAAGATGCTATTGGTTACATAGTGGCTCAAATTGTAGGAGCTATACTGGGTGCTGGAGTGTTATATCTTATTGTTTCTGGCAAACCGGATTTTGTAATGGGTGAGTGGGCTCTAGGATCAAATGGATGGGGAGTAGGTTACCTTGGAGAATATAGTGTTATTAGCGCCTTTATAATCGAGGCTGTGATGACTTTCTTGTTCCTCTTTGTTATCTTATCAACCACTTCAAAATTTGGGAATGGTACAATGGCCGGTTTAGCTATTGGAGTAACTCTGATGTTGATTCATTTGGTTGCCATTCCTGTGACTGGAACCTCTGTTAACCCAGCTAGAAGTATTGGTCCCGCTCTTTTTGCAGGTGGGATGGCATTAAATCAGCTGTGGCTCTTTATTCTTGCTCCTGTTGTTGGTGCAATTGCTGCAGGTTTGACTTGGAAGCTTGGTTTTGAGGATTAAAATAAAGACTTTTTAAGGATTCAAGATTCAGGGATGTAATATTCAAAGATTCAAGATTCAAGGATTCAAACAAAAAGTGCTGTAACTTGATTGTTACAGCACTTTGACTTTGTAGCCCGTAGGGGAATCGAAC
>MTLE01003293.1_pt1 | contig 17703 bp, 10 predicted proteins | sample 1982461 | NCBI WGS metagenome assembly MTLE01 (sample SAMN05712605, study PRJNA340218) | biofilm metagenome | isolation source: sample SPL anode biofilm adapted to -200 mV | place: USA | collected 2012-02-03
TAAAATTGTTGCGACAAGAATACCAACCAGAAAAGTCCCCGCCATATGGCAGGAAGACCATAAAGTCCATTTTGTAGCTCTCTCTCTGGGCGAGAACCAATAGACTAGTCCTTTGGCTACAGGTGGAAATCCCATCGATTGGAAAAAACCGTTGAGCCCCCAAAAGAATGCAAGAAGCCCGAATGACGGCAAGTAAGGAAAAAATATATTTATTATTGAGGAGCCGAAAAGCCCTGCGGCCATGAATACTTTGATATTCGCTCTGTCTGCATATAAACCGTTAAGGAATTTACCAAGACCATAGGTGATATATATAATCGTACCAAGCGCTCCGAGCTGTGTTACGGTAAGGCCAAGCTCCTGACCCATAACGGATCTTACAAAAGATTCATTTTTTCTTGTGAAATAGAAAAAGACATATCCGAGATACATCCCCCAGAACATTTTCCCTCTCCACATTCTGTAAAGGCGTGAAATATTTTCGGGTGGAACTTTATCTTTTGCATCGGGCAGAGGCTTAAAAAAGAGAAGCGGATTTTTCATTTTTATCTGACAGTTCCTTTTATTGCTAAATTTGTATTGTAAATAAAGAGAAGCTAAGACGATATGGTAGAATTTTTAAGCTATTTTCGCTTTTTATATATTTAAAGCCTGCGCAGATAGTTGCTGAAATTCTTTTTTTATTGTAGTTTTTAGAAAGATATATTACTCTGTTTGAAGAATAAACTTTTGTGGGCGCATGAAAATAATTTCCGGAGGCTTACAATGAAAAAAATATTTTTTCCTTTAGTTCTTATAATGATCGTGGTTTTGTATATCTGTCTCCCTGGATGTAAAAAGAAACCGATCAATACCCCGAAGCTTGCTTCCTCTTTGATAGCAAGTGCTCTTCCTCAGCTCTCAAAAGGTCAGGCACTTGAGATTGCCGATGTGTTTCCCAAAGGGGATTCCTTTTCCCGAGAGCCGATAAAAGAAATTACGGTGATGTTTAATCAGCCGATGGTACCTTTGTCAGAACCCCAAAAAGAAAAGAAAAATATTTTGAAGATAGACCCGCCGACTGAGGGAACTCTCCAATGGATAGGCAGTGCTTCAGCAGTTTTTACTCCCGCTAAACCGCTGGCCCCGGGCAGGGAGTATAAGATCGTAATTCCCGCAGGAACTGCTGCTCTTTCAGGTCAAACACTCAAAACAGATTATTCCTGGAATTTTGTTTCTTTGCGGCCAGGTATAAATAATGTTATTCCGCAGAATGGCGAAACATCTGTGCCGGCTTCTTCTTCGATTCTTGTAAATATGAATCAAAAAGTTGAGATAGATGAACTTGCCGATTATTTTAAAGTTAAGCAGAAAACCTCCGGCGGCAACACAGAAGAGCTTTCTTTTACTCTTAAAAGCCTTCAGAGTGCAGAGCAAATTAAAGAAAGTGTTTATCATGGATTTTTTGATAAACATAGTTTTGGCGAAGAGGAATCGTCAAACAATCCTCTTAAATGGGATCCTGAAAGTATAATTGTAATAACACCGAACTCTCCTTTTGAAAAAAATGCTTTGATTCAACTTGAAATTTCTCCTGAACTTAATTTCTCAGGAGGGTTAAAAATGAATAAAGGCTATTCATCGGAGTTTCGCAGTGAAAAGGAATTTAAAGTCATCCCTCCTGTTTCGAAATCTCCCATTGAACCAGGCAATCCTTTCAATGTTAACTTTTCCAACCCTGTTACAATGAAAAATCTTGCGGAAAATATAAAAATTTATCGCATTACAGGTAAAAAGAAAGAGGACGTCCAGGTTTCCGATTATTATAAGGATGACATATCGCAGGATATAATGCATTCGTTTTTTCTTGATTTTAAGCCGGCGTCTCGTTACGAAGCGGTTATTTCCTCAGAACTTACTGACATTAACGGGAATAAATTAGGTAAAGAGGCGGTGCTTCCATTCTCAATTGCGGATTCTCCTCCGGAAGTCGCCATGCCTGAAGGAAATGGCATTATAGAAGCTGTTTCCAATAGGTTGTATCCGATAAAGGCTAGAAATTTAAGTGAACTGCAAATAGCTGCGGCATTTCTTCCCAAGGAAAAAGTAGCATTCTATTCGCAGGATCCTTCTTTGGCAGGTTCAGAGAACTCAAATTTGCCCTTCGGTCTTTCAAGATCGTTGCCAGTTAAAGCTCCTTTGAATGAGTTTAAAACTTTGGGTGTGCCGCTAGGTGAACTTCTTGGGGGCAAAACCGGTTTTGCGATTCTTTCCACTTTTTCATCTACTATTGATCCCCATTATGCTCTTGTGCAGCTGACAAATCTTGCGATTCATGCAAAATTTGGTGTTGAAAGCGGTCTTGTTTGGGTTACCTCTCTTGATAAAGGAGAGCCTATTGCCGCCGCTTCTCTTGAAATTCGCGATCTATCGGGAAAAGTTCTTTTCACCGGAGTGACAGATAAAGACGGTATGGCGGTTGTTCCTGGATTCAGTAAGCTTGAGGAAGGCAGGGTAATATCTGATTCAGACAGTGGCAGAGACCCATATTGGGTGTTTGCGTCAAAAGACAATGACAATGCTTTTATCTCTACTACTTGGGATTGGGAAGTAAGTTTATGGAATATTGGAATAAATTATGATTCTTATTGGGGTCATAAAAAATACGATACTGCTCTTTTTACGGAGAAGGGAATCTATTCAAGCGGTCAAACGGCAAAGATAAAAGGAATAATTCGCTATAAATCAGGCACTGCTTATACAGTTCCGCATACTTCTGATTTTCTTGTGAAAATCTCCAATCCGCAAGGAGAAGAACTGCTCTCCCGCAAGATAAATTTATCTGATACAGGCGGCTTTGACCTTGATTTTCGTCTTAATGCTAACGCTGCAAGTGGTTTTTATACTGCTTCACTTTTTACGGCACCTGATTACTATGTAGACTCTGCAACTTTCTATGTGTCCGATTATAAGCCGGCAGATTTTAAAACAGTTGTTTCCGTAGCTTCTCCTCAATTTTTTCAAAAAGATAAATTTTCAGGAAAGGTTCATGGAGAATGGTTTTTCGGTGCTCCAATGAAAGGAAGCGATTTGAAATGGACGCTTACCGGTGCTCCTGAAAGTTTTTCTCCCCCTGGCTATGAAGATTATTCTTTCGGAAATACTGAAGAGCTTTACGGTGAATCCGAATCAGAGACAAAACAGTTCGGAGGAGGCTCTGGCAAGCTCAATGATGCGGGTGATTTTGTCGTCAATGCTGAGTTTTCTGATATTAAATCGTCGCTGCCTTACAGGCTCAGGCTCGAAAGTGAAATAACCTCTTCATCAAAAGAAACTATTGCTGGAAGGGCGAGTGCTCTTTTACATCCGGCTGATTTTTACATCGGTCTTAAAAACAATGTTTTTATTGTTTCTAAAGGTGATAAAGTTAACTTTTACGCTATTGTCGCTGAGCCGACAGGTAAGCTTTTGACGAATATTCCCCTTAAAGTCGAAATAATGAAAAGAAAGTGGCTGTCAGTCAGAAAAGAAACTCTTGGCGAAGGTTCTTCTTGGGTAAGCGAGAAAAAAGATGAGCCTGTAAAAACGTTATCTTTAAAGACTTCGGCAAAGCCCTCTGAGATCACGTTTGTTCCAGAGACCTCTGGTTATTATATAGTCAAAGTTTCCTCTTCGGACAAAAAAGGTAACGAAGCTATGTCGGAAAGTTCTGTTTATGTTTCCGGTTCCGATTATGTCGGATGGGCAAGAAATGATGATGATATAATAGAAATGGTCAAAGATAAAAAGTCCTACAAGCCTGGAGAGAATGCAAAAATCCTTGTTAAATCTCCTTATGAGAAAGCGTATGCTCTTGTAACAGTTGAAAATAATGCTGTTGTAAAAAAATATGTAATGAAAGCAAACGGCAGCACTCCTGTCATCGATATACCGGTTTCTTCAGAATATGCGCCCGGAGTTTTTGTTTCCGTTGTGCTTCTTCAGGGAAGAGCATCCAAACAGACAGGCAGCTCAAACAGAGATCCCGGCAAACCCTCTTTCAGGCTGGGTTATGTTGAACTTCCTGTCGATTCATCTAAAAAATTACTGAATATAGCCATAGAAGCTGATAAGGAAGTTTATAAGCCTAAAGAAAAAGTGACTGTAAAGCTCAAGCTTACAGGCTTTGATGGACAGCCGGTTAAGGGCGAAATTACTGCTGCGGTTGTTGATGCAGGTGTTTTATCTCTTGTTAACCATTCTTTCCCGGATCTTTACAATATTTTTTATGGAGCACCTTCACTGTTTGTCGAGTCTTTCGATTCACGGCGCAATGTTATAGGTGACAGGAATTATGGCGAAAAGGGAAAGAATGACGGCGGAGGCGGCGGACTCGAAAATGCTTTGTCTGAGCGCAGCAATTTTGTTGAAACTGCTTACTGGAATCCTGCTTTGAAAACTGATTCAAACGGAGAAGCTGAGATTTCATTTACAGCACCGGATAACCTTACAACTTTCACTGTTATGGCAGATGCGGCAACTCTTGACAGATTTTCGAAATATTCTAAAAAAGATATAATTGTTAATAAGCCTTTGATTGCCAAAAGCGCTTTGCCTCTGTTTATTAATGCGGGAGATACTTTAAAGGCTGGTGTAACTCTTACAAATATGACCAAAGACACCAAGAACGCCTCTGTCAAGCTTGATGTTTCCGGAGTCCGCTTAGAGGAGCCTAGTGCCACTCAGTCATTGGTTCTTCCTCCAGGGAAAGATACGACTGTTTATTTCAAGGTTTCCGCTGCGCAGACAGGGAAGGCTGTATTCAGTTTTGTCTCTTCCATGGAAGCAGAAGAAGATTTGCTTAAAGTGAGTGTGCCCGTCACTCGCAGCGAAACACTGAAAGAATCGGTAGGCTTTACAAATTCTACAACAGATTCCAGTTATAAGGAAAAGATTGTCTATCCTGCCCAGATTTACCCCGGATCTCTTTCAGTGATGATGTCTGTGAGTTCATCGCTTCTGGAAAATCTCAGAAATTCTTTCGAATATCTGAAGTCATATCCCTATGGCTGTCTGGAACAGAGAGTTTCTTCTGTAATGCCTTATGCTGTTTCTCCGGAATTGGTTTCTTATCTTGGATATGATATGAATAAAGGGAAAGCTTCTCTTAATAGTGTTATTAAAGATTTCAGAAATAATCTTAAGGAAGACGGAGGTTTTTCGTTATGGTCTGATATGCCTGCTTCTTCTGACTTCGTTTCCATTTATGCGCTTCATCTTGCAGCACTTTCTCCGGAAAAGGGAGCGGCCAATCCTTTTGTGATATATAATGGCGAAGTATTTCTTAAAAAGTTACTCGAAAGATCTGATAAATCCGTTTGGAAAAGTGCTTCTTCTGAAAACTCCAGATTGTTCCTTAAAGCTTATGCCTTGTATGTACTTTCTCTTGCAGGAAAACCAAACGACACTGCATTCAATCTCCTGACAGAGCAGTATGATAAGCTTGATCTACAATCAAAGGCGCTTTTGCTTTCTGTAATGGCCAGGGAGAATAAAACCGGGAACTTAAGAGAAAAACTGCGCTCCTCTCTCATAGCTTCTTTTAAAGAGGAAGGTTCAATATCTACTCTTGCCGCTGCTGTGACGCCCAGTTACGAAATTTATTCTTCCGATATAAGAACAACGGCGATGGCATTGGAAGCGCTTGTTCTGGATTCAAAAGACTCCGTCCGCACACAAAAAATAGCTCAGGGATTAATAGAGCGGATGAATAATGGCAGATGGAGCAATACGCAGGATAATGCATGGGCCCTGTCCGCGATAGCAATTTATTTCAAAATCATTGAAAACAACAGCTTTAAGTCTTTGCCCGTAACTCTGATTTTTGATGGAAATAAATTGGCTTTTGAGACAATAGGCCCTAAAGAGAAAAATAAAACATTACAGGTTAAAGTTCCTGATAACCTTCTTGTCAATAAAAAGGAATCCGAAGCTCTTTTCCAAAAAATTGCGTCAGGCAGGCTTTACGGAAGCCTGAGAATGGAATATGCGCTTTCCGGCAATGTGCCTGCTTATGATCGCGGTATGACGGTTATGAAAAAAGTCGAGCCATATGACCGCATTGCCTCCAAAGATGCACTGTCACTCGGTGAATTATATAAGGTTACCATTTCTGTAATTTCACCGGTTGACCGGACGAATGTAGTGCTTCATGACGCTGTACCTTCGGGTTTTAAAATTCTTGATGAAAATCTTGCCACTGAAAGTGCAGTTAAAGGTGAATATATTTCTGAGGTGAGGATGAAGCATATGAAAGCAGCAGGCTGGAAAACTTTTGAACATACAGAGTATCATAAAGATAAAGTGCTTGCATTTGCAACTCATCTTAAAAAAGGCGAACATCTCTTTACTTATGTCGTCAGAGCTCAAGTCCCGGGAACTTTTGTAATGGCTCCTGCTAAAGCTTTTATGATGTATCACCCGGAAGTTTCCGGCTCAACAAATTTGATGTCTGTCACAATAAAATAGAAAAATAAAAATATGAAATGAGGCTCGAAAATAGTAATAGCTGCTTTTGATTTTTCGAGTCTCATTTTTTGTTTAATTGATGAATATGAAAAATAGGTTTGTTCCTGTCGCCATTATTTTTGTGCTGTTTGTACCAGCTTTTTTGCTGCTGCTCTACATACTGCTTCCTTTTCCAGACCCTGATTTTAAGCACTCCCTTGATCGCTCAACGATTATTACAGACAGAAACGGGAAAGTGCTAAGATACATGTCGACAGGCAAAATAGCAGATAAAATGTACTCTGTTTCTGATATTTCTCCCTATCTCCGGGGAGCAGTAATAGCAACAGAGGACAGAAGATTTTTTTATCATGACGGGCTGGATATAATTGCGCTTGGCAGAGCTTTTTCTGCCAACCTTAAAGCAAAATCTTTGGAGCAGGGAGCCTCCACTCTTTCACAGCAGTTAGCGGCCCTTTTGTTTGATATCCCGCCCACACCTATTGGAAAAATTAAAAAAATAATAATAGGGTTTAAGCTTGAAAGGCACCTGTCCAAAACAAGGATTTTAGAACTATATCTTAACAGAGCGCCTTTTGGAGATAATTATTATGGTGTGGCGGCTGCTTCCCGTAGTTTTTTTCACCGAGAACCCTCAGACCTGTCTGCGGCTCAAGCGGCGGTTCTCGCTTCTGCCCTGCAGAATCCTTTTATTTATTCTCCGCGGATCTTTCCTGAAAATACTCTCAAGAGGCGCAAGCTGGTTCTTAAGGCAATGCAAAGAGAAGGATATATAAATGATGAACTATATAAGACGGCGCTTGCAGAAGAAGTGGAAATCTATCCTATAGAAACGGATTTTGAGGCCCCTCATTTTTGTGATTATATAGCATCCAGCTATGAAAAGAATGCCATGCGGCATTATAAGCTTATCAGAACAACAATTGACCTTGCTTTACAAAAAAAAGCCCAAGCTATACTTTCCTCCGTGATATCCGGTCTTGCTGAAAAAAATGTCACAAATGGTGCTGTTGTTATATTAAAAAATGACACTGGCGAAATTATGGCCATGATCGGCTCTGTTGACTATAAGGGCAAGGCAGGGCAGGTTAATGCCGCACTTTCCCTTCGCCCTCCGGGCTCTGCGCTGAAACCTTTTACATACGCCTCGGCACTTGAAAAAAGAGTGCTCTCGGCAAGCGATATAATTCCTGATTTGACTTTTGAATCGGTTGAAGAGGGAGGGCTTTATATTCCCAAAAACTATGATGGGATTTTACATGGTCCGGTGACGGCAAGGACAGCTCTCGCATGCTCTTATAATATTCCGGCTGTCAGAGTTCTTGAAAAAATAGGAGTTGAGTACCTTTTTTCAAAACTTCATGATCTTGGGTTTGCCTATATGGATAAGCCACCGTCATATTACGGTCTGGGACTTACACTGGGAGATGCTCCTGTTACGCTACTTGAACTAACCAGAGCGTATACTGTTTTTTCCAGAGGCGGTAAGCTTTCTTCTGTCCGCAGCATTATCTCTGCAGAAGATGAAAAGGGACGTTTGATAACACCTGATCAAAAACCAGATTATGAAGTTTTTTCTCCAGAAGTTTCTTATATTATTTTTGATATTTTGACTGACAACAATGCCCGAACCCCTGCTTTTGGGGCTTATAGCTCACTTCGCCTTCCGTTTCAGTGTGCAGTTAAGACAGGCACCTCTAAAAGCTTTAGAGATAACTGGACTGTGGGAACAAGCAGGGATTATACGGTGGGTGTATGGGTGGGAAATTTTGATAATTCGAAAATGAAAGGTATTTCCGGTGTGACCGGAGCAGCTCCTGTTTTTAAAAAGATTATGCTGATGCTTGCTGGTTCGGAGAAACCGGGAAATATCAGCAGGCCGCAAAGCATAGTTTCATGCAATGTCTGCTCTTCATCAGGTTTGCTTTCAGATGAATTGTGTGGCTGGAAACAATATACCGAGATCTACAAGGAAGGGACGCAGCCTTATAAAACCTGCGATGTTCACCGAAAGTTAAAAATAGACAAAAGAACAGGAAAAATTGTGGATCAGAAATTGTCCGGCAAATATATAACGGAGAAAGTTTTTGAAGTTTATCCTCCTTTATATCATCATTGGATGAGAGAAAACGGATTGGAAATTCCTTCTCTTGTTTCCAGCAGTAACGAGACTTTTCAGATTGTTTCTCCTGTGGGTGGCGAAAGTTACAGAATAGATCCTGTGCTTCGCCGGGAGTATCAAAAAATAACTTTTAAAGCTGTTTCAGATAATACTCAGGATTTGATTGAATGGTTTCTTAACGGTAAAAAAATAGGAGAGAGCAAAACTCCCTTTATTTTGGAATGGCCTCTTGAAAAAGGTGTGTTTACGCTTCGCGCAACTCAATCGGGAAAAAGCAGTCAGTGTTCTTTTAATGTTTACTGATAAAAATTAAGAACTAAAACAGGATTTTTGCCCATAAATATTAAATTAATGGATTTTATTATTTGAAACTGACAAAGCAAGCCTGGGTTTGTTTTGACAAACGATTGATTTTTTGCCATATTAACGGATTTCAGGCTGTTTTTGAAGGATTTTCTCTCGGAGGTCATTTAATGGGAATTTACAGTAATGCAGGATTTTGCGGTCTTAATGAAACCGTATCTTCCTATAAAGAAGCGGATGCGGTAATTGTGCCTGTTCCTTACGAAGTTTCAACCAGCTATATGGCAGGTACAAAATTTGGACCTGACGGAATTGTTGCTGCATCTGAATTTCTTGAGCTTTATGATTTGGAACTTGATTATGATGTAAGTGAAGAGAAAAAAATTTATACGTCCGCTTTGCCTCACATTTCGAAAGATTCAATGGAAAGCGCTATGACCGATATCCATGAATTTGTAATGCCTTTTGTAAGCGGAGGTAAATTTACGGTTGTTCTCGGCGGGGAACACTCAATAACGCCTCCAATAGTTAAAGCATTTGTTTCAAAATATCCTGATTTATCCGTGCTGCATTTTGATGCTCATGGAGATTTGCGTGATACCTATGAAGGTACTAAATTCAGCCATGCCTGCGCTATGCGCAGAACCCGTGAGCTTTGCCCGGTAATTCAGCTCGGTATAAGAAGCATATGTGCTGAAGAAAGAGATTATATAAAAAAATCAGGAATTTCTGATACGATATATTATGCAAAAGATTTTGCGGATTGGAATATTGAAGAGATATTTTCCAAGCTTTCACAAAACGTGTATTTATCTTTTGATTTTGATGCTTTTGATCCTTCCATAATGCCTTCTGTCGGCACTCCTGAGCCGGGAGGCCTGTTATGGTATGATACTCTGGCTATTTTAAGAAGGTGTTTTGAGACTAAAAATGTGGTGGGCTGTGATTTTGTGGAATTAATGCCTTCTCCCTCCCTTTTTCACGCGGATTTTCTTGCATCTTCTCTTGTTTATAAGGTTTTGTCATATAAGTATCATAGATTTTAATGTAATTTCAGAATAAAAATAACAAATACATGAAGGATTTTTAATTATTTAAAAAGAAAACGTTATTAACACTTTTCGTAACGAATTACGGGGCAGCAGGAATTTTGTCCCGGGGAGTCTTTTGGGAGGAGGTGAAGGGCGGTCACCCTTTGTTTTTGTATATAATATTATTTGTTTGAAAATTGAAAGGAGATTTTTGACGTGTTAAAAAGAGTTTTTGCATTAGTTATGTTTGCGGCATTTGCCTTGATGATGACTCAAGGTGCTTTTGCTCAGAAGGAAATTAATTATTTTACTCCTACTGAGGTTATGAAGTATAATCTTTATAAGTATCCCAGCAATGACAGCTATTTTTATCTTCCTTATAGATTTAAATCAGAGTTCTGTATCGCTAACGGAAAATATTTTGCAATTGAAAATGATGAATTTCTTGGAACTCGTAGATTGAATATGGATGTAGAATTCTATTATCCTGGCGTAAATGGCGGAGCAGACAAGCTTATTGAAAGAGTCAAAGTACGCTCTTCTCGTGTTACGTATAGTATTCCTCATAAATTCAACACTATTGATGGCTGTGATCTTAAGGTCAGAATTATTAACAGAGACAAAAACAATAAAGACCTCAGATTCCTTGTTTACGTTCCAGTCAATGCAGTTGCAGGAGTTCCTACCGGTAAGGTAAATTATGGAACTTATACCCCGGATTGCGGTCCTTGCACAATTAAGACTGCTAATGATCCCGGATATGTTGCTCCTTCCGCCAATTGCCCGGTTCATCCTGACAATTCCTGCAGAAAATAATTTTTGCTTGTGATAAAAAGGCCTGTCTGACAAGACGGGCCTTTTTTTGTCGATATGTTAACAAATTTTGTATAGACTGTAAGATATAAGATAGGTTATGCTATTATAGTCCCGGAATTTTTTTTAAAGAAAGGCAAAAAAGTATGAATAATATATCTGCATCAGCAAACAATATCAGCACATTAAATACGCGCTCTATGCAGCAGCCGGCGGTAAATGCTGAAAAAAGACAAACTCCTTCGGATTCTGTAGAACTTTCAGGTGGAAAAAGAGAACTTGCCGAACATGTTCCCGGTGAACTTCTCGTAAGGTTTAAAGGAGCTGCTCCGGCAGAAATAGCTTTTACAAAGGGACAAAACGGTGAAATTGTAAAAAAATTCGATTTGACCGAGCCGACCAGCCTTAATAAAGAAAAATCTGAATTGTGCAAAGTTAAGCTTAACGGTATAACTGTTGAAGAAGCTATGAAAATTGCTGCATCAGATGAATCGATAGCATATGCTGAGCCGAATTACATCCTTCATATTCCTGAGGGAGAAGAGGCTTTTAAGCAGCAGGGTGCACAAAAAGGAACCAATGTTCCAAATGATCTTGCAAAAGAACTTTGGGGACTTGATAATCAAGGGCAGACAGGCGGAAAAGTGGATTGCGATATAGATGCTCCTGAAGCATGGGCCCTTACGACAGGAAAACGCGAAGGCGGACCGCTGATTGCTGTAATTGATACGGGTATTGATTACAATCACCCTGATCTCAAAAATAATATCTGGACAAATCCCGGTGAGATTCCTGGAGATAATATAGACAATGACGGCAATGGTTATGTCGATGATGTCCATGGTTATAATTTTGCAGCAGGTACAGGCGATCCAATGGATGATCATAGCCATGGAACACACTGCACCGGAACAATTGCTGCCGAAGGCAATAACGGACAAGGCGTGACAGGCGTAGCGTGGAATGCGCGTGTCATGGGTATCAAATTCCTCGGAAAAAACGGTGGAACAACCGAAAATGCAATTGAATCCGTTATATATGCAACCAAAATGAAAGCTGATATAGCTTCAAATTCTTGGGGAGGAGGCGGTTTCTCTCAAGCACTTAATGATGCAATCGGTTCTTTCCCTGGTCTTTTTGTTGCAGCAGCCGGCAATTCTTCGACGGATAACGATACGCGTCCTCATTATCCGTCAAGCTATGGCAGTGACAATATTCTTGCAGTGGCTTCAACTGATTCGAAAGATGCTCTCTCCTCATTCAGCTGCTACGGAAAGGAAAGCGTTGATATCGCTGCGCCGGGAACCCAGATCTATTCCACTGTTCCGGGCGGAGGCTACGCAAGCAAAAGCGGAACATCAATGGCCACTCCTCATGTAAGCGGTGAAGCTGCTCTCATAATGTCAAAATATCCTGAGCTTACTCCTGCTGAAGTAAAACAAGCAATAATTGAAGGCGGAGATAATGTTGATGCTCTTGCAAGCAAAATAGCTTCGGGTAAAAGAATTAATGCTTACGGTGGACTTCAGGCAGCCGAGAATATTGCGGCTAAAAAGAATTCATAATTTTTTCTAACTTAAGATGTTGCGGAGGGGCTTAAACCATAAGCCTCTCTTTTATTTGTGCTGAAGGTTTATGCGGCTATGTGGGGAATTAAAGTTATATAATATTTTTCTTGATTTGCTATCGGAGGTAAAAATGGACAATAATGAATTTCTTAAAATGATGGGAAACGCAAAGATGTATGATCTTACTCAACCGCTTAGTGTTCATACTCCGCCGTGGCCAAGCTATATTCCTCTTTCAGTTCAGTATTTCAAGCGTATAGCCGGAGCTCATATGGGACAAGGCGCAAATGGGCAGACAATAACAATGAGTCATCATGTCGGAACGCATATGGACGGAGAGATTCATTTTTACGGCGCAGGACGCTCAATAGGAGAAGTTCCTCTAGGTGAGTGGGTAGGAGAGGGCGTTGTTGTTGATATCTCTGCAGAGATGGAAGATTATGCTCTGTACTCCCCGGAACTTCTTATGAGCAAAGCTGATATCCGTAAAGGTGATATTTTGATAATTAACACCGGATATCATCGTTATGCTTGGTATGAAGAAAGCGGAGATGAAGTTCGCTACTTTGCGAAACATCCCGGTCCTAATCCTGATTTTCATAAATGGGCGTTAGATATGAATTTTAAGTGGATAGGCGTTGAATGTGGCAGCGCTGATCATCCTATGAATACGATAATAAGAAATTGGCACCCTAAATTGTTCGCTGAGGCTGAAGCAAAGCTTAAAAAAGAACATGGAAAAGAATGGGATGAATTTTTCCCGCAAGATATTTACTATCAGGTGATGCATCTTGTGCTTTTTCCGAAAGGCATTGTTCATGCTGAAAATCTTGGCGGAGAAATTGATAAACTCAGTAACAAGCGTTGTTTTATCGGAGCTTTTCCGATAAAAGGAATGGAGTTTGAATCAGCACAATGCAGGATTGTGGCATGGGCTGCTGAGTAACCTGATTATTTGACAAGCTTCTCTAAGAAACTATGTTGCAGGGAAGCTTGTTTTGATCTTAATGAGAGGGAAAATAAGTGACCGATTTTCATAAATCGCTTTTGTTATTTGATCTTGATGGCACCCTTGTGGATTCAAGACTCGATATAACAGCAGCAGTAAATCATGCTATATCTTCACTTGGTTTGTCACCGCTTACTGAAAAAGAGGTGACTTCTCTTGTCGGGCATGGTCTTTATAAAACAGTGGAGCTTGCGGCGGAACAATCCAATGTGCAGATAGATCTTGAAGAAGCCAAAAAACTGACAAGAGATTATTATTTTAATCACCCTGCTGATTACACGACTCTTTACCCCGAAGTAGGAGACGGTCTTGCCGAGCTTAAGAAAAGCGGCTTTATAACAGCTCTTTTTACAAATAAACTCCAAGCCATTACTGAAAGAATTCTTGAGCATTTTGAAATCAAGCGATACTTTGATTTTATTATAGGTGCCTATTCAGGATTTGATTTTAAACCATCCCCTGATGCTGTGTATTATCTTCTTGAGAAGACTGGCTGTGATAAGGGGAAAAGCATAATGACCGGCGACAGTGAGGTGGATATCGGAACAGGAATTAATGCCGGAATAAAAACCTGTCTTGTTAGCTACGGTTATGGAAATCCCGGTGAGAGTCCACCAGATTTTGTTGTTTCATCTTTTTCACAAGCGGTTACTTTATTTGAAAACTATGCAAAAGGCAGTGTTTGATGAGAATAACTATTTATGGAACTACAGATATTGCGTATCTGATTGCTTCTGAATTGCATGTCCGATATAACATCACTATTATTGATGATATGAAAACTCTTCCGCGGCGTTTTGATAAGCTGAATATAAATTTTCTTCCGATTACCCCGCATTCTCCCGATTTTTCCTCTTCCGAAGCAATAAAAGAAGCTGATATTTTTATATCTTGTCTTTCACTGTATGAAGCAAATGTTGTTGCCTGCATAATAGCAAAAAAATCAACAAAAGCGCTTACCATATGTTATATCGATGATCCATCCAATTTTGATACTTTTTCATTCACTAAAGAGGATTTAACTCTAAGAGGATTAGGTATTGATCACGTTCTATGGCCTGAAGAAGCTATAGTTCAGGATATAGTGAGAGTTATCTCAATACCTGAGGTTATAGATCTTGAATATTTCCATAATGGCAAAGCCTGTTTTGCAGAGTACCGCATCAGAGATGATTTTAAACTTTTGGGCAAGAATCTTTCAGAGGCCCCGCTTCCTAAATCTCTTATAGCTGCTTGTATAATACGAGATGACAAACTTTTTATTCCCTCCGGTGATACTGTTTTTATGGATGATGATAAAGTTCTTTTTATAGGAGTTGTTTCTTCAATCGAGGCTTTGTCAAGAAAGTTCTTTCAAAAAGTTGATGAGAAAGTGAACTCGGCTGTTATTGCCGGAGGCGGCATTGTCGGATATATGCTTGCCCGCAGGCTTGAACGTCATAATATGAGAATACGCCTCATAGAAAAAGATCCTGCCAGGGCAGATGTTTTGGCCGGTGTTGTTGGTAAATCAGAAGTATATAATGCTGATGCAACAGATCTGGATTTTTTCAGAGAAGAAGAGCTTGATCAGGCCGATGTATTTATATGTGCGACGGGAAGTGATGAAATTAATCTCTTTCTATCTGTAATGGCAAGACAAGCCGGTATCCCTAAAGTTATTTCAAAAGTCAGCGCCAGAGCTCGTGCCCCTCTTTTTGAAAAAGCAGGTGCAGATCTGGCTCTCTCGCCCGGTCAATCTCTTCTTAATGAACTGGAAGATAAATTTTTGAAACATTCAGGCTCAATTATAGCGGTGGTGGAAAGAGGCCGCGGCAATATAATGGAGCTTAAAGTGCCGGAACGCCTAGATGGTATGCGCCTGCGGGACTTGGAGCTAAAAAACAGTGCTTTAATCGCATTAATTGACAGAAAAGGAAAAACAATTATTCCCTCTGGTGATACTGTAATAAAACAAGATGATGAAGCTGTGATCTTTACATTAGAGGAGTATTCCGAAAAAATAGAAAAGATGTTTTTTAAATGAGACCAAGTTATGTTTGTGCCTTAATCGGACCGCTTCTAATCTATTTCGGTGTTTCTTTTCTCCCTGTTCTTGCTGTGGCGTTTTATTACGGTGAGTATGGTGCTTTAATGCCTTTCGGTCTCACAGGTTTATTAACAGTTTTAACCGGTTATTCTCTTTATAGATTTTCCAATAAACAGAAAAATCTCTCTTTGTTAAAAAAAAGAGAAGCCCTTTTCGTTGCTGTCATAACCTGGCTCTCTGTTTCTTTTATAGGATCAATTCCTTATATGTTTTATGATCTCTCCCCAATAGATGCTCTTTTTGAATCGACTGCCTGCATAACAACTTGCGGAGCAACGATTATTTCGGATCTCACAGGCTCTCCGCGCTCTATTATTTTCTGGAGATCAATGTCTCAGTGGATCGGCGGCCTTGGTATTGTTGTTATTTTTCTTGCTGTTTTGCCAAGTTTTTCGGCTGCTGGCAATCAAATATTTCCTACGGAAAACTCAGGACCTAAAGATGCATCTCACACTCCAAAGCTTAAGGACAGCGCTTCAGGGCTTTGGAAAACCTATCTTCTCCTCACCTGTTTAGGCTTTTTAGCTCTTTGGGCTGCCGGCATGCCTGCATTTGACGCAATATGCAACTCTTTTTCTTCAATTTCTGCCGGCGGTCTTTCACCTAATCCTCAGAGTATCATGGGATATAGAAATGACATTATAAACATAATAATAATTTTTATAATGTTGATGTCGGGAATTAATTTTACTCTTCAATACGGCTTATGGTTTTCTGGCAGAGTAAGATCTTTAATATATAATAGCGAGTTTAGATGGTATATCGGTATTATTATTTTCTTTTCATTGGCTTTAACTTTTATTCTTTTGGGAGGCAGTGGTTATTCATCCGTGGGACGCGCCCTGCTTGATTCTTTTTATCAGGTTATTTCAGTTATAACTTCGACGGGAAGCTTTTCGGTCGATTATGATTCCTGGAGTTATCAGGCAAAGCTTATTCTTTTGATTATTATGCTGATAGGGGGTTCTTCAGGCTCTGCTGCCGGCGGAATAAAGATAATAAGGGTAATATATCTTTATAAATACTTGAAAAATGAAGTATATTTTGCGATGCATCCTCAAGCGGTGCAACCTGTAAAAATTGACAACACTCCTGTCTCTGAAACGACAGGAAGGCAGATAATAGGTTTTATTCTTTTGTATTTAATGCTCTTTGTTTCTGTTGCATTGCTAACCACTGTCCTTGAAAACGATCTTATGACAGGTATTTCAGGGACTGCTGCTACAATCGGTAATGTAGGTTTGGGTTTCGGTCCTCTTGGACCTTTTTCGGATTTTTCACATCTTAGAGTTTCAACTAAGATAATTTTTATGATAACTATGATCATGGGCAGACTGGAGATATTGCCCGTTCTGCTCTTTTTTCGCAAAGATTTTTGGGAGCGGCACCGACCGAGAGCGGGAGACTAATCTTTTTCTATAATTTTGCTGATCACATGATATGCAAGATACATCCCGAATGTTACCGGCACCATCATACAGCTTGACTGAATTCCACGGCTACGCCCACGCTGAAGCTCTTTCACGGGGGTGGGTTTTTCCGGATACTCGTCGGAATAGACTACTTTTACTTTTTCAGGAAAAAATTTATTTTTCCGTAAAATACTTCTGATTCTGGTTGCAAGTCCGCATGTTTTTACATCGGTTAAATGCCCGAATCTGACAAGAGAAGGATTTAATCTGCCAGCGGCACCGGTAGAGGATATAAATTTTATTTTATTGCGCAGAAGATTTTCAATTATTGATATTTTAGGACCCAGACTGTCAATTGCATCAATGCAATAATCCGTTTTTTCAGATTTGATAAAGTTTTGAAAAGAATCTTCATCAAGAAAATCATTTATAATTTTAATATCTGCCTCAGGGTTAACGGATAAAATGCGGTCTCTTGCTGCAATCGTTTTTTGTTTGCCGATATCTCTGCCATCTGCAATTGTCAGTCTGTTGAGATTGGTTGTGTTTACTGTATCAAAATCAATAAGAATAAGCCTTCCTATGCCGCTTCTTCCTAAGGCTTCACAAGCCGATCCTCCGACTCCTCCAAGTCCGAAAATTGCCACTTTTGCCTTTTTAAGTTTATCAAAATCACTGCCTAAAAGCATTTGTATTCTTTCAAACGAATGCGGTGAAGTCATTTTTTTCCTGAAGGTATAAAAATTTGTTTTTGGAATTTATAGTAAAGTCAATAATTCCGCCACAATTCAAAAAGCAATATAAAAACAATATATAAAGATAAAACAAGCTGTGTTGGTAATACAATATATTAGTTTTAAAATTGAGGAA
>MTLE01002023.1_pt1 | contig 17680 bp, 16 predicted proteins | sample 1982461 | NCBI WGS metagenome assembly MTLE01 (sample SAMN05712605, study PRJNA340218) | biofilm metagenome | isolation source: sample SPL anode biofilm adapted to -200 mV | place: USA | collected 2012-02-03
TCGACCTGAAGCGCCACCAGGAATATTCAGGCAAGGACCTGCAGTACATCGACCAGGACAACGGCAACGAGCGCTACATCCCGTATATCATCGAGACTTCCGCCGGCCTGACCCGCCAGCTGTTGATGCTCCTGTGCGATGCCTATCAGGAGGAGAAGGTCGCGGACAAGGGCAACGACGACGACTGGCGCACGGTGATGAAGTTCCACCCGGAACTTGCCCCGATTACCGTCGCTGTACTGCCGCTGATGAAGAAGGACGGCCTGGCCGAGCTTGCCCAGGATATACGCCAGGTCCTGAAGCATGATTACGCGACCGACTACGACCAGGCCGGCGCCATTGGTCGTCGCTACCGCCGCCAGGATGAGGCGGGCACTCCGTACTGCGTCACCATCGACTACGACACCAAGGAAAACGGCACCGTCACCGTACGCGACCGCGACACGATGGAGCAGGAGCGCGTGCACAAGGACGAGCTGTCCGACTACCTCCGCGGGAAAATCAGGAGCTATGTAAGGAAATAAAAAGGGCAGGGGGAAGGTCTTCCCCCTGCGCCGCACATGGTTGCGGCGCACCCCCTTCTCTGGGGATGCGAACCCGCTCGCGATACACCCGCGCTACAGAGCTTAAGGCCTAGAAATAGAAGTTCATGTACGCGCGGGTGTTGCCGCCGCCCCAGGAAGTGTAGCCGTCATCGAAGGTAGCGCCGATGGCGTATTCGGCCGCGAAGGAGACCTGGCTCGCGATCGCCCATTCCGCCCCGAGCTGGCCGCCGAAGGCAAATACGTTGGTCGAGGTGCCGTTGCCGGCGACGGTGAGATTATGTATGCCGAGGCCAAGGAAGCCGCCCGTATAGAGGGCGACGGGGCCTTTCTTGACAAGCGTCCAGGAGAGGTTCGGCCGTATCCCGAACCAGAAATTCTGCGTGTCGCTGGTGGAGGTATCGTCGCCCGCGATAAGGAGGGCGAGGCCGAGACCCATCTTGTCGGCGACGAAATACTTGCCGCCGATGCCGTACCCCGTCGTAGTCGAGGGAAGCGCGACCGCCGTTCCATCCAATCCCAGATTGCCGTTCCCGCCGATGCTGAGTTGCAACCCCATGGCACCCTTCGAGTCGATGACGCTGTTTTGTGCCGCGATGGAGGCGACGAGGACGAGCGCCATGATGGTCACGAAAAGCAACTTGCGCATATGAACTCCTGCATGAAAACGATGGTGGCCCGCAGCCACGGGATTCTGTACAGGATATACGGCATCTCCGAGCGGGTCAATTATGGCTGATTCCCCGATTTCGTAGTACGCTTCTCTATATCGATGACGCGTATTCCGAGCGAGCAATGACGATGATCGTCTTCAGGAACCGCGGACCTCGCCAGGAGCGAACTTTTTGACGCACGGCGGTTGGAATTGACCGAATCAAATAGTCATGGCAGAATCCGGAGTGAGTCAGGGCTCATCATGATTATGGATTGTTCCTTTGCGATGAAGAATCCTGGCGTTCCCAGAGAATCTCGGGAAACTGCTAGATCGAACATTCCAGCATATGAGTGAAGCTGACGGGCGCACGGTCGGGGAAAGCAGAGAGCCATGTTATTCCTCGATATCAGTCGATGAGCGGCCCGCGAAAGGCGCCCCGCAAGGAGGACTGAATCATGACGGAAACTCCGTTACCTGCGAGAGGATGGACGCGCTTGGGATACATAGCCCGTGCAAACCTTTCCTTGGCACTTTCGCTGGTGTTTCTTCTTGCCACGGCCTGTGGCCCCGATCGCGGGGGGCTCTCCGAACGGGAGCTTGCCGCCGCCAGGGACTGGAAGCCGACGCGCTGGGCAGCCGGAAAAGGGACAGCCCTCATCGTGATGGATATGCAGAAGGCTAACATGCCGATCTTCGACCAGGAACGGGTCATCGCAGCCATACAGAGGCTTGTCAGAGCCGCGGACGCGGCGGGTAGTCCCGTAGTCTGGGTGTATTCAAACGACGAGGACTCGCGGCCGGGAGAGGACCGGTTCGAGCTGACACCGCCCTTCGTGCCCGCTCCCGGCCATCTCACGTTGGTCAAGGCCGGTACGAGCGCCCTCTCTGGTACGAAGCTCGGGGCGATGCTCGATGAACGTGGAGTCGGAAGGCTCGTCATATGCGGTGTATCAAGCAATGAGTGCGTCAGGACGACCGTCGATTCCTCCTATTTCGACGGTTGGCTCACGGTTGTCGCTCGGGACGCGCACTCCGTGTCGCTCAGGGAAGGGTCGGCCGAGCCAGTCGCGAAGATGAATTCCCGTTGGGCGGCCGATCGGCGTGTCCAGCTCGTGAAGAGCAGCGCTATACGGTTCGACTAGGTTATATGAGAGGATCCAGGCAATCGATTCACGCCGGCGCCATGGTTCGCGTACTCCCTCGTGCCTTGGCCGTCATGGTGCTGTTTCTCCCCTTGGCTTGTTCCGGAAAGGAAACCCCAATGGAGCCAATCTCGTTGGCGAACGCAGGAAAGGTTCGACTGATCAAATCCCTGGAGCTTCCCGTGTACCAGAAGGGCAAGGTAAGCCAATCCAGTCTTGCCTTCAGCCCCGATGGCACCCTCCTGGCCTGTGCGGCGGGGATCGGGCAGGTGTCCCTGTGGGAGGTGAAGCCCGGCCGAATCCGGTTTCTCCTCGGATCTCCCGGTTCGCAGAATGTCGCCTGCGCATTCAGTCCGAACGGACGCCTCTTTGCGACCGGCGGTTTTGATTTGACCGTTACTCTCTGGGATCCGTCGACGGGAGCGAAGATCGCGACGCTCGGAAAGCACGACTCGCCGGTATGGGAACTAGGCTTCAGCCCCGACGGACGCCGCCTGGTCTCATGTTCCCTGCATGATGACATCCGCCTCTGGGACGTCGGCGAAAGGAAAATGGCCTGGAGCCATGAAGGTGACGGTGGCTATCTCAGCGCAGCCTTCAGTCTTGATGGAAAGACCATCGCCTACGGAAGCCTGTCGGGGATGGCCGGCCTCCTGGACGCGGTGACGGGTGGCGAACTTGCGGTATTCATCAAGGGTATCGGTCATGTCGGCGACGTCGCCTTCAGTCCGGCGGGAAGGCTGCTTGCCGCCGGTACCGATGACAATGTCATTCGCGTGTGGGATACGGACGACATGAAGGAAGCGGCTGTTCTGGAAGGCCATGGAGGCTTTGTGAACGGTGTCGCCTTCAGCGCGGAAGGCGGTGAGCGGCTCCTTGCCTCCTCCAGCCAAGACAGGACACTGCGACTCTGGGACCTGTCGTCGAAGCGGTCTATCGCGGTCCTCGAAGGCCATGAAGCGGAAGTCCTCCGGATCGCCTTCAGTCCGGACGGCACGATGCTGGCTTCGGTCGGCTGGGATGGGATGATCCGCATCTGGGGCATTGCCTGACACGGCATGAATCGGATTGCAGCTCGGACCGAAGAAAAGGTGCTTTACGAATTACCCGGGAACGGGCAATATTGCTCATGCGTATTTGCCGCTCTCATATCTTTACTAGCAGGCTTGCTGCCATGGCCATGGCGATGATTCTGTCGCTTGTCCTTGCGTCCCAGGCCTACGCCGACCCAAGACCGCGCACGCTTTCCGTGCTGTACTTTACGAACACCACCGAAGATCCTGATGCCGCATGGCTATCCAAGGGCCTTGCCGATATGCTGGTCTCGGACCTCGGTGCGAGCGGAGCCTTTTCCGTGATAGAGCGCGAGGAGCTTCAGAAGGTTCTGCGGGAACAGGAGCTGGCGCTTTCAGGTCTGGTCGACGAGCAGAGCGCGCCTGAAATCGGAAAGCTGCTGGGCGCAAACCTGCTGGTCTTCGGGTCATACATATCCAAGGGAAAAGGACTGCGGCTTGACGCCAAGGCGGTGGAAGTGGAAAGCGGCACGCTGGTATGTACCGCGTCTGTGGCCGGAACGACCGACCAGGCGCTGAATTTGGAAAGCGATCTGGCTGAGAAACTTGCCGCATGCCTTGGCGCTCCACCGGTACGGACCCTCCCCGCGACCGCATCGCTGAAGGCCGCTGAGTCATATTACCGGGGCATCGATTCGCTTGACGCCGGTCGCTATGCCGAGGCGGTCAGCTATTTCAGCCTCGCGACCCAGGAAGACCCGGCCTTCCTCAAACCGGGCAAGGGTCTGGAGGACGCCTACCGCTATCTGAAAGATTTCAGGAAGCAGCGTTACCAGCGTGAAATCAACAACCTGGTCAACGATATCTCCGAGCTGACGCGTCGCATCAGCGCACCTGTTTTCTATTCCTTCGGCGACATGGTACGCGATCCGCAGAGATTCGGATTCAAGGACGCTGAAGCGGCCAGCGCGTTCTATCGGGCTCATCCCAATGTGCTCAATGGCAGCACGCCTGTGGAGGCGACATGGTTTCTGCAGCATCTTTTCCGCGACCTGGCTGCAAAGGCAACCGAGTATTTTGGCGACAAGGAGACTGCCACCCGGTGCAGGCAGGAGATTCTGACCCTGGCCGATGCGGCGCAAAGAGCATACCCGAAGGATCCGTTTCTGCCAGAACTGATATATCAAAAGCTGCTGGTGTATCGGGAGACGCAGGACTGGCCCAAGGCTCGGGATACCTGCGAGGAGCTCATGGCGGATTACCCCGATTACCGAATGATAGAGAGCGTTGAGGATTTCTATGCCGAGGCCCTGGGCGAGCTCGAGTCTGCACGGTAGCCCACGGACCCATCGCAGCTGAGCGTGAAGGCTCTTATCTTGTGGACACGGAGGATGCCATGGCTACCGTATTGCTGGGCTACTGTACAAGGACTGGTACCACCAAAGAGTATGCGGAGATACTGGGGCAGGTGCTTGCGGCGGCAGGTCACAAGGTCGATGTAAGACCATTGGCCGAGGCCGTCGATCCGGGATCCTACGATGCCGTGGTGCTCGGGGCTCCTATCAACGGCCTGCGGCCGGTACCGGAATTACTGTCGTTCATAGCGGCCAATGCCCGGAAGCTTGCCGGCAAGCCGACCACGCTGTTCACGGTATCGTACATGTTCGGCAAAGCCGCCCGTGGCTTCAGCGCGATAATGGAAAAGGGAACCACCAGAGCCGCCGCCGCGATGGGGGCAAGGCTGTCAATGATTCTCCCCGGTCGCATAGCCGCGCCTATGCCGGCGCTGATGCGCCTTATGTTCGGCATTCCCAGGGATCTGCTTCTGGACAGGAGAAATCCTGACGGCATGAAGGCATGGGCCGGGACCGTTGTCGGCATCCTGCCGCGCTGATGGCACGTGAGGCAGACGGCGGGTACTGAACATCGTACTCGTTTTCCTGCTTGATCACGAGGACAGTTTCATTCCCGCTTCTGTCTGATTGCCCGGATGATGTCGTAGATCTCGAAGAAGATGTCCACGACTTCAGGATCGAAGTGGTTGCCTGATTCTTCCCGCCTCTTGTAGAGGACGTGGTCCTCCTCCCAGGCTTCCTTGTATGCGCGTCTGTTGCTGAGCGCGTCGTAGACGTCTGCGACGGCGACTCTGCGAGCGGCGAGGGGTATCTCGCGTCCCTTCTTGCCGGGGATGGCGGGGAGGCGGTTGATGTTCATATCGGTGATCGGTCCCGGGTAGCCCGTGCCATCCCATGTTCGTGCTGGTTCTCAGCGGTACCATGAGCATGGATTTTGTCTTGTAGGATGATATTTCGTCAGAATATGGATTGAAGGAATAGGGAGCCCCGGGTTCGAGGCTATACGCGTCAGGGATGAGCAATGCTTCTCCCGTTCCCGCCACGCAGCCCGCGAGGGAGTTGTCTTCTATCGCGACCTCGTCTGTTCGAGTAGTTGTACTTGTTCGCAAGGAAATCGTTACGAAAAAGTGCTTCGTTTTACATACCGATGAACCTGAGCCTGTTGTTTTCCACGAGGAATATGGATCCTGCGTCGGCGCGGCGAACACGTACGGTACGACTAACGACCTTGCATTGCGGCGGCCGGGCACCTACACTGGGTCGCGGAGGTATTCATGAAGAAAGTAGTCATCGCGGCGGCCCTCGCCGCCCTCGTCATGCTCACCGGAGCGTTTGCTCAATCCAAGGCCCTCGATGCCCTCTGGATCTCCGGCTCCAAGACCTATCCCGCTGCAGGCAAGTTCCAGAAGCCCATGGCCTGGGCGCCGGGCCAGTACGTCGTCGTCGGCCAGCTTGCCAAGGGCAAGCGCGACTCGGTGACAAAGACCCTCGTGGTACGCAAGGATGCTGACGGCTGGGTCATCGAGAACTCGAGCGTCGACAAGGCGGGCAAGGAAAGCGTCATGCAGATGTGCCTTGGGAACTACGACACGGCGATGAAATCGGGTGATGGCTCGATGATCGAGCTGGTCTGGATCAAGACCCTCGAGAAGGACGGAACGGTTTCGACGACGGAGGGGCCAGCCCTCGCGATGATGAAGACGCTGATGAAGTCCACCTACGAGAAGATGGTCGTGAGTCTGTCGGAGTATGTCGAGGGTGGTGCCGTCCAGGTGCCAGCCGGAAGCTTCGCCGGCACCAATGTGGTCAAGGCAAAGACCAAGGTGATGGGCTTCAGCATCGAGACCGAATCCTGGTTCCATCCGGCTGTTCCCGTCAACGGGATGGTAAAATCCCGGTCAACGGATGACAAGAGCTCCTCCGAACTCATCTCCTTCGGCTTCGACGGCAAGCCGCGGATCCCCTGAAAGCGCCTTGAGGGGTGGCGAAATGAAGTACCGCACGGCGCTTCTTTGCTGCCCACTCGCCGGGGAGCGTCATCCATGACGCCCCGGCGGGGCTCCGTGACCTTTGTGGCGCTCCCCGCTAGAGGGCCTTTGCCTTGACGCGTTCGAGGGCCCAGAGCACGTACTTTCTGACGCGCGCGTCGGGGTCACCCTCGAGATCGGACAGCATTTCCTGTCCTTCAGGACCGGCAAGTCGCTCCAGCGCGCGTGTCACGGCCACACGGACCTCGGTGTCCGGATCCCTGGCCGCGAGCACGATACCTCGATATGCCGCCCGGCTGCCAACCAGAGACAACGCCGCTGCCGCCTCCCTCCTCTTTACCGGGTCCCGGTGCTTCAGCTCCCTGATCCTTGCTTCCACATACCCAAGCGATTCCAGGGCCTCTACGATGAAGGGTTTCAATGATGCGATGTCTTCGCGCAACAACTGAACCAAGGCTTCTTCGCCCCGCTTGCCCATGGCGCGGATGCTCTGAGCCATACGGGTCTTGAGTTCACCAGTTGCGTCCTTGAAACGCTCCAGAATTCGGGTCAGATCCTTGGTGGATGAACGTGAGGAGAGGGCTGCGCCCAGTTCGTTGGCCCACGCATCGCGCGTACCAAGCTCCTCGAGGAGCAGTTCGAGGCTGGCCTGGTTGCTTGCTCGACCGAGGCCACGAATCAGGGAGGCCTTGACCTCGTCCATCTCGTTGGCATCGTCAAGAACTTCGGACAGCCGCTTGATGACGACGGATCCACCGGCCTCGGCGAGTGCCGCAACCGACGCGACCCTGACCCGCTCGACCGGATCGCGGAGCAGGTCCATGCCACCCGATGCCAGAGCCTTGTCCTCCTGGAACGCCGCCAGCGCCCGCACCGCGGCAGAGCGCACCTCCGGATCGGCGTCGCCAAGGCTCTTCTTCACATCGCCCATGAAGGTTCGATCGCCCGTGGCGGGCAGGGCCGCCAGTATGGCCGCGCGCGACGGGGCATCCACTCCATCCAGTATGAACCTGGCCTTGCTCTTGAAGGCCTGTGGGTCGGCGCCGACGACGATAGGAGCGAGAGCGGCAATCTCGTCGGCATCGAGCGTGGGCAGGGACTCCATGATGCGCTGCAGCGCCCACGACAGGTTCAGCGCCCCTGCCAGAATCAGCGCGTCGCGGCGCAGTATCCGCGGCGTATCGGCACGTTCGGCCCGGAAGAGAGACAGCGCGAATGGCACGACCAGTTCAGGTTCCTGTCCGATGATCGCCGACCGGAGTTCGTCGCGCATGGCAAAGGCTGGATCAAAGAACAGACCGACGAGCGAGTCGAAGATGCAGGCGTGCTGGATCCCGGCGCAGGCGTCAAGCAGGGCCGCGGCCAGTTCCGGCTGATTGCGGCGGGTGCCGAGCTCCTCGGCAAGCACCGCATAGGCCTCTTCACCACCACGGGCTCGTATGGCCTGGAGCACGGAGCGGTAGACACGAATCCGCTCCTGATGGAACGGCGGTTCGCCCATTCGCGCGAACCATCGTCGGGCGAGTACCGACACCAACCTGCGGTCGCCTCCTTTCGCGAGCACCAGAGCGGCGGCCTCGAATGCTCCATCGCCGTCCAGTGACTCGACCGCCGAGAGGAAACCGCATACCTGGAACGACGCTGCGGTGCTGAGCAGGAGAACGCGGCGCTCGAACTCGCTGGTATCTCCCGATGCGGCAGTCTCAAGGAGCGGCTTCAAGGACCCGCGGGACTCAAGATGCTCCGCCGCGGCCAGCCGCTGTTCCGGGTCTCCCTGTTCAAGGAAATGAAAGGCGATCTCCTCATCCTTGCCGCTCGTCGCATCGAGCAGCTCAATGACGTGCAGTGTCTCTTCCGGGCAGAGTTTGCCCATGTCCGGCGCATACAGGTCCGGGAACTCCGCCATGATCCTGGCCTTGGCGGCACGGCGGACCTCATGGGAAGAGTCGCGAATGAAGAGGCCGTATGCTTCCGCATAGAAGGCCAGTCGATCTCCCATCAATGGAGCCTTCAGGACCAGTATCCTGACCAGTGGATGTGGATCGGCCAGTCCGTCTGCCAGACCCTTCTTTGACCGCTCGCTGTCATCATGCGAGAGTATCCGCACCGCCATCGCGCGCGATGCCCACTCCGGGTCACCCAGCATTTCCCGCACTTCATCCATCCTGTCGCCCAGCAGTCGCATCGCCGCCTCTCCATCAAAGTCACGGCCTGGTCCCGACAGCGCTATTCGGCGCAGGGTGAACCCGTCCCCCTGTCCCTTCATCCAGGACAACAGCTCCGTGGCAATGGCCCTGCTGGAAAGCGCTGCCACAAAGCAGTCGAACAGCCCGTCATCCGGCGCGAACCTGAGTATCTTCGCGGCGGCACCACGGGAATGGCGGGTATGCACTCGCTCTATCCAGCGATCGTAGTAGCCCAGGCTCTCGATCAGCCTGGGAAAGGCACCCGGAGAGCCAATGAATCCCTTCTCGCTTCGCTTGATGATGTACCCTTCCCTCAAGGACAGGGCCATGTTGCCTATCTTGAGGCCAGAGGCCCTCAGGGTGCCCTGAGGAGAGCCCTGAGGGGTGCCCTGAGGGGAGCCCTGAGGGGAGCCTCGCAGGGCGGCCTGACGAACAGCCCGCCTGAAACGGAGTTCGAGGGCCAGACCAACAAGAACCACCACGAGTGCGATCGCGGCAGCTATCAACAGCCAGAGTGTCTCCTGAGTCAACGATCCCAGCAATTCCTTCATGATGTCTTCCCTTCGCTATTGGATGTTCTGTGCGAGAGCTCTATAGATGCGCAGTGGCTCGGTCTTTCCTTTGACGGTGACTGTATTCCGTGCTTCGACCTTGAAGGAGTCGCCGAGCAACGCTCTGGTCGATTCGGTGATGATCACCTCACCCGCTTTCGCCACCCCTTCAAGGCGAGCGGCTATGTTCACCGTGTCGCCTATCACCGAGTAGTTCATGTGGCGCGCTGATCCAAGGTTGCCTGCAATAAGGTATCCGGTATTGACGCCGATCCCGACACGCAGATGCTCGGCCTCGCCCCGGAAGAAGCTGCGCTTCGGGTTTTCTATCAACTTCTGGATGTCGAGAGCGCAGGCAACGGCATTACGCGCATCATCTTCCTCGGAAGTCATCGGAACACCCCAGGCGGCCATGATGCAGTCCCCGATGAACTTGTCGATGAACCCGCGATACTTCAGCACAACCTCGACCGCTTCCGAGAAGTAGTCGTTCAGCACGCCCAGTATATATTCGGGAGTCTTGCCTTCGGAGAACGTGGTGTATCCCCTGATGTCGGCAAAGAACACGGTCGCCCGCTTGCCGTCGCCGCCCAGTTTGATCGAGTCGGGAGCGTCCATCAGGCTCTGCACCACATTGGCAGACAGATACCGGCTGAACATGTCCTTGATGGCGCGTCGTTCCTCCACGACCACGTCTACCCGTTCCTTGAGCTCGCGTTCCCTGGTCTGGTCGGTAAAGGTAAGCACGAGACCATCGTGCCGGTCAGACCGACGTCCCCTGACCGGTGAAAGGTTGAGAGAAAAGTCGATGTCGCCACGTTCGCCTGAGGCGATGCCTTCGACGCCCAGCAGGGTCGAACCCTCCCGCAGGCTCTTGTCCATTGCGGATATGATCGTGTCATCGAGGTGATCCTTGAGCAGCAAGGATGCCGGCTTGCCAATAGCGTTGGCATCCAGCCCGAAGGCGTCCGCCGCTTCGTCATTGAAGAAACGCAGCGAGCCATCCCGGGACGTGGTGACCAGCAGGTCGGTCATCGACGAGAAGACACTCTCCTGGTAACGCTCGAGCGCCTCGATCTCGGCCGCACGTTCCTTGAGCTCCTTGAACAGGCTGGCGCTCCGGAGCATTCCGGCGGCCAGCGCGCAGTACGACACCAGGAAGTTGAGTCGATTGCGGCCATAGTGACGAGCTGTCCTCGCGTTCAGGACCAGCAGGCCGGCCCGGTACTGCGGCAGGAATATAGGAACCGCGATGCCGGCCTGCATGGCCGGGTCAAGGAGCAGCCCTGCCAACGCACAGTCGCGGCGTTCGTTGAGCACGGCTGCTTCGCCGCACTCCTCGATGAAGCGTATGGTTTCGGATGAGCGGTCAAGGCCGGATGGCACCTGCCAGGGGCCTCGACGGTAGGAGAGCTTGAGGGTGGTGGCAGGTTCGGCGCTGTCTCCCCCATAGAGGTACAGCGCCGCGAGGTCGGACAGGCTTATGTCGCAGGCCTGTTCGACCAGAATGGACTGTATCTGCGAGAAGTCGTTGCCCACAGACAGGAGGGCCGAGGCGCGGGACAGTTCATCGAATGGATCTCTGGACCTGGCGGTCCGTAGGGTGTCGGCTGAAACAGGATGGCTAACGGCAAAGATGCTCATGCTTGCGCCTCCGAACCATCTGTCCATTGTGGCTGCGATGGTGACTCACCATCATTGTAAACCAAAATGGCCGCAAGATCGAATTCTGTATGCGCCATCCAGCATCGCTTGAGAAACTGGCGCAATGGCGTATACTATGACTATTCCTGTTATGAATTTGTTGTACGAATGAACTCCCGTGGTATCAGGAGCCGAAAAGGAAACGATGAGCGATCAGGCTATGAAGACTCTGCTCCTCGTTGAAGACGAGGCGATCATCGCCCTGGCCGAGAGGCGGCAACTGGAAGGTGCCGGGTAGCGCGTGACCCATTGCCACTCCGGAGAGAAGGCTCTTGATCTGGTGTGTGTGAGACGGGAACCCATAGACCTGATTCTGATGGATATCAATCTCGGATCAGGCATGGATGGTACCGAGACTGCTCAGAGAATACTGATGTTGATCAATGTCCCCATTCTTTTTCTATCATCGCATACAGAGAAGGAAGTCGTAGAGAAGACAGAAAGCATCACGAATTACGGATATGTCGTCAAGAATTCGAGCATTACCGTGCTCGACGCATCGATCAAGATGGCCTTCAAGCTGTTTGACGCATCTACCAGCATTCAGAGTCAACAAGCCGCGCTGGCCGAGGCAAATTCGAGAATGTCGCTGATAAACGAAACCCTGAAGAAGTCAGAGAGCGAGCTGATCAAGAGTGAAGCCGCTGTCCGCACCAAGCTCCGGGCCATCCTTGAGCCGGAAGGCAGCATCGCCAGCCTGGAATTGGCAGACATCATCGATGCTCAATCCATTCAGTCCCTGATGGAAGACTTCTATCAACTGACCGGCATCCTCGGCGCGATCCTCGACATGAGGGGCACGGTGCTGGTAGCGGCTGGATGGCAGGACATATGCACAAAATTCCATCGCTGCAACCCAATAACCGCGCAGTACTGCAGAGAGAGCGATATTCATCTGACCGAGGGAGTTGCGGAAGGAACATTCAAACTGTACAGATGCAAGAACAACATGTGGGATATGGTCACGCCGCTGGTCATCGATCGGTGTCATGTCGGCAATGTGTTCATCGGACAATTCATGTTTGATGATGAGTTGCCTGACATGGAATGGTATCGAGATCAGGCCAGGCGCTACGGGTTCAACGAAGAGGCCTACCTGGAGGCGCTCGAGCGCGTCCCGCGATTCAGCAGAAAGACCGTCGAGACCGGCATGGCGTTCTATGCGAATGTTGCCAGAATGATATCTTCACTCAGCTACAGCTCGTTGAGACTTGCGAGGGCAAACGCCGAGTGGAGAAAGGCAGAAGGCGAGATACGCACGCTGCTTGGAGAAAAGGATCTGCTCCTTAAGGAAGTGCATCACCGTATCAAGAACAACCTGATGAACATTCAGTCATTGCTCGCCTTCCAGTCGGAGGTACAGGCGAATGATGAATCAAGGAATGCTCTGCTCGATGCAGCTGGTCGCATCAAGGGCATGCAGGTTCTCTATGACAAGCTGTATCAGGCAGACGGCTATCAGCATGTCCGTATGGAGGAATATGTCCCGGTGCTGGTCACCGAGATTCTGGACATCCTTCCAAAGCAGTGTGCAATCAAGGCAGTTACCGCCATAGAACCCGTGCTGCTCAGTGTCCAGGCGGCGTCCACCCTCAGCATCATCATCAACGAGATGATTACGAACTCGATCAAGTACGCGTTCGATGGTCGGCACGAGGGAACGATTCGAATAACCTCGAAGGTGCATGCCGCACTGATGGAACTTGTCTACGAGGATGACGGCATTGGCATTCCTGAAACCATCACCTTCGAGAACCCAACGGGATTCGGGATGCACCTGATCAAGGCCCTTGTCGAGCAGATACACGGCTCGATCAGTATCGAGCGCGATGCCGGCACCAGGTTCCTGATCGAATTCGAAATCATGGACCATTCGGCGGAAAGGCGATGAGCCCGCCGCCGCTCATGTCATCGATGCGGGCAATGCGCTTTCCTTGAGCATCGACCAGCAGAATGCGGCCCGACTGATCCAGGCCGATGCCGAATACCTGCATCGGCCGCGCGCCCGAGCCATCCCATCCCCAGACCTGCCGTGCTGCCCCGGTCATGTCGGCGAAATGAAAGACCCTGCCCAGGGTCGGATCGGTGACATACAGGCTCTGATCCGGAGCAATCAGTACCCGAACCGGCTCTCTGAAACCGCCCTTGCCGTCGCCATCGGAGCCATCGTAGCTGACCCAGTTGGAACCGCTCATGTCGTCGATGCGGACGAGCCTGTTGTTTATGTTGTCGACGATGATGATGCGACCCGTGGCGTCGATGGCTATTCCTCGCGGGTCGAGGAATTGACCCACACCAGTGCCCTTCTCGCCAAAGCGCACAAGGCCGTCGCCCTGCATCGAATCCACCCGTGCGATCAGCCCCTTATACGAATCACCAATATAGATGTGTCCGGCCGGATCAATGGCGAGCCCTTCGGGCACCGGCAGCCCCAAGGCCGCGGTATCGAGTTCCATCCAGCCTGATCCGCTCATATCATCGAAGCGCACCAGTCTGGCGGCTCTGGTGTCGACCACATAGATTCTGCCATCGCGGTCCACCGCAATGTCGCCTTCCAGACTCCGAAACGTGCCGGCTCCGCCATATCCCTTCTGGCCATAGGACACGAGCCCTGTGCCGGAAAGGTCGTCGATTCGGATAATGCTGTACAAGCCTTGATCGGAAAGATAGATTCTGGATTGCCTGTCTGTGGCAAGGCTGACAGGGTCGCGCAGCTCCAGTCCGGAGGCTGAGGATTGTGGGGATGTCGCCATCGCCCGCGGCACGCCAGTGCACGATGCCAAGGCCAGTGCGGCGATGCAAACGAGTAGCGCAGAATTGCGGCCGACATTGACTTTCATCATGAACATCCATCGTTGCGCGATGCGGTTGTCACGCCATACTGTCGTGCGTCGAATGGTGACCATGTAAGGCTCGCCTGGTCGATGTGAGGCGCATGTCGCGCGTGGCGGATGGTGCCATTGATGGATACGTGCCGGAATTTGACAGGCGGTGGCAACGGGTAGCTACTCGCAATAGCGATCGTTTCCAAGAGGCAGCCATGAATAGAGTCGCGCGTCGAGCCGTTCTGCTGGTTTTCGCCTGCATGCTTCAAGCCTCGTTCGCCTTCGCCCTCCCGAAGGTCGCCGTCCTGGATCTGAGTGTCCAGAAGGGCATCGATCCGAGTGTCATAGCGCCGGTGACCGAGTCCGTGATGGAGGAGGTCGTCGGCTCCAGGGCATATGTCGTGCTGGATCGTGCATACATCGAACAGGTGCTCAAAGAGAAGGAATTCCAGCTTTCGGGTATGGTCAACGATACGCAAGTGGCTCAGGCCGGCCAGTATCTGGGGGCGGATTATGTCGTCGCGGGCAAGATACAGCTCGTCGGCGACACCTATCTTGTAGTAGCCAAGATGATAGAGGTAAGGACCGGCGTCATTGTCGCACAATCCTCCGAGCAGGGTGAAGGCAAACTGGCCGTGCTGCTTGGCCTCGGTCACGCCGTTGGCAGGACGCTCGCTGTCGGCTCGCCGATCTCGCCACCTGCGCCTTCGCCGGGAACGGGTGCCGCACCGGTGCCAGCTACCCGCGTCTCCGCCGATGTGCGAATCCAGCGTCTTTCCGACTCGGAATACGCCGAGCTTGCAGCGCTGGAAGATCCCGTGCCACCATCGATGATCTGCTGGCCCAGTCAGAACGTATCAGGGCGGCGGGCCTGACGCCTATCGCGATGGCAGACAAGGACGGCTGGGAGATGCAATCCTGTCTGCTCTCGGTTCTGGCAGAACGGGCCGGTGGTTCCGGCTGGCTGCTTCGTGCGCTGGTTGGCAAGGGAGCTTCTTTCAAGGATGCGTCCTTCGTCATGGCCCTCGACAGCATACGGCGACTCAGCGAGTCAAGGATGTTCCCGGATGACATCGACGAACTTGAGTATGCTGAACCCATAAAGGCCTTCAAGCGCGGTGAGGCCGTCTACCACATAAATGGTCTGTGGTGTACCGGCGACCTTGCGGCTTCGCTTTCTCCCGACCGCAAGGAGACCACCATCATCGCGACATTCCCGGCATTGGCAAAGGAATCGGGATCACCGGGTTCGACTTCGGCAATCGTCAGGGGATATGCGATGAACAAGGACCTTTCCGGAGACAAGGCCGCTGCGGCATGGCTCTGGCTCTGGTTCTATTCTGGACCGGAAGGTCAGCGCATTCGATTCGAGCGGAGCGGCGGCAACGGCTGCGCCATTGATCCTCGGTACTTCGAAGGCACGCTTGACCCACTCTGGACCAAGGCCTACGAACTACTCTCGGTCGCGCCTCTGGCGGAGATCATTGACTTCAGAATGGAGTCGCCCGTCGTCAATGCGGCCCTGAAGGACATGCTTGCGGGGCGGAAGCGCCCCGATGCCATAGCCCAGGAGATCGAAGTCTGGGTTGCCCGCAACGACCCGAACAGGAAACGCTAGACGGGCGTGCCCTCGAGACACGCCTCGACTCATTCCAGCACGAACGACGTCGCGTGGCTCGGCAAGATGTGCCTGCCGCCCAGCCGTCGTATCTCATGCCAGCTGTGGTGGCTCGTGACATCGTCGGCCATCAGCTGTGAGGCTGGATAGAGATCTCCGATCATCACATCATGGCTATCGGTTATGAGTGAAACGCTGTCATCGGAATGTCCCGGTGTCTCTATCACCGCTCCCTGAATGCCAATCGAAGCCAGGAATGCGCGCGATTCTGATGTCTTCAACTTCAGGAATCCGGCCTGATCGATGGCCCGATAGTCCCGGTATTTCGGCATGATGGTCCGCTCCATCGCGTCGATGCCGCCACCCTGGCTTTCAAAGAGCAGACACACGACGCCCGCATCCTGAAACTCCCTGACCAGTCCCGCATGGTCAAGATGGAAATGGGATACCATCATCCATTTGATCTGTTCGAATCTGTTGCCGGTGGCCTTCATCGCTCTGGCGTATTCGTGCAGGGAGCACGGCCAGCCCGCGTCGAAGGCAAACAGGCTCTCGCCATCGGCGGCTGGCAACAGGTAGTAGCTCGTATTCTGATAGCGGAATGAAGACATCATTGCGGTCATGCAGGGCCTCATGTATTGGATTGTGGGTTGCCTGTTCCAGCAGAAGCGGTCCCCACCTGGTGTGGCTGTGCTTGCGCCGCCTGGAAGTATGACACATACTGGATGGCAGCGTCACCATGCCACGGCTGTCATCGGCTTCGATGGCGCAAGCGGCATGGCATGCGACAAGGAGGACCGGCTCATGACTATGCGGCGCGTCTTCTGTCTCTGTATGGCAACCCTGTCTTTCGCGACACTGTCTGTCTCGTGCAGTTCGACTCCAACCCGGTACCGGGGCAGCCTGTCGGATGCGATGGACAAGTCAAGGGATGACTACGAGGGTGACCGGACGGTTCCCGACGAGCCCCGAGCCCCGACGTATCCGCAGCCGGAATCTTACCCGGCCTATGACTACAGCGAATCTGCCACGGCCGCTCCCATGCCCGATGGCGCATCCGGACCGGCCGAATTCTGGATAGGCGTCCGCGGTGGCAACGGCTACTACACGAGCCGCGACATGGAACCTCTGGCCGATGGCGATGTCCTTGCCGGTGGCGAGACTGCTCCGAACATCGAACTTGACCTGTATGCCGGCTTCAGGGTCAACAGGGCGGTGAGCAGCAGTTCGCTCGATTCCAGCATCAAGGATCCGCTCCTATTCCTGAAGGCTGGCATCGAGGGGCGTTACTCGCCTTTGCCCGATTGGCCGGTGTTGAGCCCGTACCTGTCGGCAGGCATGGGGGGCTTCTACATGGGCTGGAATTTCCGCACTCCGCTCATTTCCGGTTCCGACACCATCACCAGTGACAGCATCGGCGGCTTTCTGATGCACATTGGCGCCGGGGTCTATATCGTGCGTCTGGATCGATTCAGGGTGGGTATCGGCATCAGGCCGGAACTATATCTCTTTGGCGCGGTAACCGGCGAAGGCTTCGACAACGACTACTTCGACTACTTCGATGTGATAACGGTGAACGGCGAACTAGCCATCAGGCTGTAGCCGGGGAGTGGCCAGCGCTGCGTCGTGATGATGCGGCGCCGGCCGGCGCCAACTACTTGACGGAGTCGGTAGGAATGCGAAGGAATTCGATATAGTAGGCTTCGCCCGATATCTCGACCTGGTTCTTGTACAGCAGCTCGACGGAGGTGATGTTGCCCAGCCGCCAGTAGTCCTTGCGGTAATCATCGGCCGGAATTTTCTCGTGGTCGGCCCAACCCGCAAGATAGAAGACCGGGGCGCCTATGGTCAGATCGGCCTTGGTTGCCTTTCTGCTGCCGACGACATAATTGACCCATTGCTTCTTGCCATCGGAGATCCAGAGCGCCTCCGCCTGATTCTTCGTCGCGGCGCTGGCCGGTGTCAGTATCTTGGCCACACGGAAGCTCGAATCGAACATGGTGCGTGAGTCGGCCGAAGCCAGAATCTCGCCCGACTGGAAATCGACGACTGCCGCCGCTGAACCTATCGCGCCGGCGCCGCCGCCGCCGGTGGGAACCAC
>MTLE01000234.1_pt2 | contig 17675 bp, 17 predicted proteins | sample 1982461 | NCBI WGS metagenome assembly MTLE01 (sample SAMN05712605, study PRJNA340218) | biofilm metagenome | isolation source: sample SPL anode biofilm adapted to -200 mV | place: USA | collected 2012-02-03
TGGCATTATATCGGGTCGCCGGCGGATGCTGAAGGCATTATTTCTGTTGGTGGTGTGTTGACAGACAGTACATCAAGCACATTTTCATCTTTCGGCCCGAGTTACGACGGTCGTGTAAAACCTGAACTGTGCGCTGTTGGTACCTCATCGGCTATTATTAATACTTCCGGCTCTCCTGCTTACGGTAGCGGAACTTCATTCGCATCACCCATTCTGGCCGGTATGATGGCTTGTTTTTTACAGGCTGCTCAACATTACAGCACCTTAATAAATATCGATACCTTACTGAAAGATGTATTTGAAAGTGGTAATTTATATTCAACACCTACAGCTCAGAAAGGCTATGGAATTCCGGATTTTGAGAAAGCCACACAATCATTGACAAATCTTACTAACTTCAATCCTACTGACAGTAGTGTTAGTTTTAATCTGGCTTATAATGTTCAATTTCAGACTGTTTATGTATGGTTCAAAAATTCGCAACAAACAGCCGGAAAAGTTATCAGAGTATATTCTATCACAGGCATGTTGCTGTTGGAAAAACCAATGACCGATACGGTTACAACTTTGTCAGTGGAAAAATTTCCTTCCGGAATTTATGCTGTAAATGTTTCAGGAAATGGTAAATCGGAAACCCGTAAAATAGTTATCCGATAATTTATATTCAGATAAATCAGTTACTAATGACTTCCATAACACTCTCAGAATTAACCACGCAGATACAGCAGGTGATTCGTGCCGGTTTCGACACGCCGGTCTGGATCCGGGCTGAAATAAGTGAATTGCGCGAAAACCCCGGAGGACATTGTTATCTTGAGTTTATTGAAAAGGATGGGGAATCGGACACCTTACTGGCAAAAACCAAAGCTACCATTTGGTCGTCAACTTACCGAATGCTCAAACCTTATTTTGAAAGCAGCACCGGTCAGATTCTGCGTTCGGGACTGAATGTTTTGGTGGCTGTCACAGTTGAGTTTCATGGCGTCTACGGATTCAGTCTGAATGTGCGCGATATTGATCCCACATTTACCATTGGCGAAATGGCGGCCCGCAGGTTGCAGATAATCCGCCAGTTGGAAGCGGATGGTATTGCCGACATGAACAAACAGTTACCTTTTCCGGAATTACCTCAGCGAATTGCCATTATATCTTCTCCAACGGCTGCCGGATATGGCGATTTTTGCGATCAGCTGAAAAACAATTCATCGAAGTTTTCTTTTTATACCAAACTTTTTCCGGCCATAATGCAGGGTGATCAGGCTGAGACTTCCATTATTTCTGCTTTGGAAAATATATTTAAATATGCCGAATTGTTTGACGTTGTGGTTATTATACGCGGAGGAGGAGCGACCACGGATCTTGCCTGTTTCGATTCGTACGAAATGGCGCTGAATTGTGCTCAGTTTCCGTTGCCCGTGGTTACAGGTATCGGACACCAACGGGACAACACTATACTGGATATGATTGCCAACAGCAGTTTGAAAACCCCTACTGCTGTTGCCGAATTTTTGATTTCTACAATGCAACTTGCGGAAAACAGAGTTTTGAATGTTGTTTCGGAAATTCAGTTTTTGATAAAGAGCAGATTGGAGGAAGAAGCGCGTTTTCTTGATCAAAGTAAGCAGCAGATAAAACAGGTACTCAGAAACTGGGTTGTGCAAAACAGATATTTACTTGAAAGACAAAAAAATCGTTTGAAATCAGTAGTTCGTTTGCAATTTATTCATCAAAATAACAGGCTGCTGATGCTCGAAAAGAACATTGAAACCCATTCTCCTGCATTTTTACTGAAACACGGTTATACAATTACGTCCCTTAACGGAAAACGAATTACTTCTGCCAAACAGGTTAAAAAAGGAAATAAAATCCGTACTTTTGTCGTCGATGGCGATTTTGAAAGTGAAGTAAACTGAAAAAACAGGCCCGAAGTTCAAACTCCCAAAATTGAAAGTTTAAAGATATGTCAAAAATTATACTCGAAAACATGGAATTCCATGCTTTTCATGGATTTCTGGAACACGAGAATCAAATCGGGAATACTTTTCTGGTTTCGGTAAGTATGGAAATTGATACCGAAAAGGCCGGTAAGTCTGACGATTTACACGATACACTGAATTATCAGTCGGTTTACAATGTGGTGAAAAAAGAAATGCAGATTCCATCGAAACTGATAGAGCACGTAAGCCAGCGAATCATAAATACATTATTTGATGAATTTATCCGGATTCAGCAACTGACTGTAAAACTTTCCAAACTGAATCCTCCATTGGGCGGAAAGGTGGAAAAGGTAAGCATTGAGCTCTCAAAGTCCAGAGATTAATTGTAAGAAAAATGCTTAAATATTCAATTGAGTGACACTTACCTGTTGCCGTATCAGACAAAAAGTATATTTTTGCATTTGTAAAAAATACTTATTACAGGTACTAAACTGAACGCGATAAAGCGTTCTTTTTTTGTTTCGGTAATAATCAAAAATTCAATAATCAGAAAATAACATTATGTCAGAAAACGAAACCCCGAAAGGCCATCCGAAAGGACTTTATTTTGTATTTGCAACGGCTATGTCCGAGCGCTTCAGTTACTATGGAATGCGCGCTATATTTACTCTTTATTTAATCAAGGCATTGCTTATGGATAAAGAGTTGGCTTCTTTGATTTATGGAAATTACACCGGATTGGTTTATCTTGCTCCGTTGATCGGAGGGTATGTGGCTGACAGGTATTTTGGGATGAGACGTTCGATACTTTGGGGTGCAATATTGATGATTTTCGGACAATTATTTATGTTTAGCAGTGCGTTGTATTATCAGAATGGCGATATTTCCCGCTGGTTAATGTATACAGGGTTGGCTGCTTTAATCTTTGGAAATGGATTTTTTAAACCGAATATCACTACAATTGTGGGTAGTCTGTACGAACCGGGCGATAAACGACTTGATTCGGCATACACCATATTTTACATGGGAGTAAATGTGGGTGCATTTATCGCTCCTTTGCTTTGCGGTTTTCTTGGTGATACCGGAAATCCGAATGATTTTAAATGGGGCTTTCTGGCAGCGGCTTTAAGTATGATGGCAAGTTTAATATTGTTTGTAGGTTGGAAAAGTAAGTTTCTGATAGGTCCGAAAGGAGAACAGTTGGGAATAGTTGCAGCCGGAAAAGTGGAAAGTAACAAATCGGAAAAGGAAGCAACGCCGGCAAAAAGCTCTACACACAGTGTTGTGGAATTTCTGGCCTGGGCTTTGGGAGGAATTCTCCTGTTCGGGCTGTTTAAGTTTGTTTTTGATTTTGATTTCTTCGGAGCTGTTATTTTCTCCATCTGTATTATCATTCCTGCTTATGTGATTTCGGATCGCTCGTTGACAAAAATTGAACGTGAACGAATCTGGGTAATATACATCATTGCATTTTTTGTAATATTCTTCTGGTCGGCTTTCGAGCAGGCCGGAGCTTCGTTAACCTTCTTTGCCGAGGAACAAACCAACCGCGTGATATTTGGCTGGACCATGCCTGCAAGTTATTTTCAGTCATTCAATCCTGTTTTTATTGTTCTTTTGGGCATGGTGTTTTCCAATTTATGGATTTGGCTCGGAAAAAGAAACATGGATCCTTCATCACCGGTAAAACAGGCCATGGGCTTGCTTTTTCTGGCGTTAGGTTATCTGGTAATTGCTTTTGGTGTAAGAGGAGTTGAACCGGGCGTGAAAGTGAGCATACTTTGGCTGACGGGTTTATATTTTATCCATACAATGGGTGAATTAATGCTTTCGCCAATCGGTTTATCGATGGTGAATAAATTATCGCCATTGAGATTTGCATCCCTGTTGATGGGAGTTTGGTACATGTCAATGGCCACCGCGAACAAATTTGCAGGGATGCTTAGCGGACTCTATCCCGAAGCAGGAAAGCAAAAGTTTATATTCGGATTCCAGATTGTTGATCTTTACGATTTCTTTATGCTCTTTGTGATTATTGCCAGCGTTGCTGCTTTAATTTTATTCTTACTTTCAAAGTGGCTTCAGAAATTAATGCATGGAATAAAATAAAATTTAAACAGAATGTCCCCTGCAAATTGCAATTGCAGGGGACATTTTTTATTCTTCCAGAATTTTCTGTTTGTATTTTTCGTAATCTTCGTTTGTGATTAGTTTTTCGTCCAGCATTTGTTTCAATTCCCTCAATTGTTCAATTTTCTTCGAAACCGGGCCGGTCTGTTCCTGCAAGGGTTGCAATTGCTCACTTCCCTGATTAATGTTTGACTCGTTTGTTGCTTGTTGCTGTTGCTGCGGGAGCGGGATAAGTTCGTAATTATGGGTAGGTTTATATTTCAGGCTCCATAAAAATGGCACCCATACATACAAACCGCAGAGCAAAGCGCCAAAATCCGGTTGTTCGTTGCGGTAAAGAGTCGTGTAAACTGGTTCATAGCCCTCTTTTACTATGTCAATATCTGTTCTGGAACCAAGAATTTTGTAGTCAGTATGCCAGTATGGAGTTCGTCCGGCATATTCTCCGTTTACATAAACCTTTGCATCGCTCGGGTAGGACTGAATCAGGGTTGTGCTCGCACAACTCGAAAACAGTATACTGGCTGCCAGTATAACGGAAACTGTCTGAAGTAAAAAAGATTTTTTCATAGGAACTGATATAAAAAGGTTATTATATTTATTTTCAACAAAAAAATGCAATAAAACTTATCTGGCAGGTTCTTTTGGCTTTAACTCAATTACTTCCAGATTTTGAATTTTTTTGCCATCAATTTCAAAACGGATAAGAGTCTGAACCTTGTGAAACCCGTATTTCCCTGCCGCTCCCGGATTAATATGGAGTAAATCAAGTGTTCGGTCAAACTGAACTTTCAGTATGTGCGAATGTCCACAAACAAAAAGCTTTGGAGGTTGCTGAAAAATGACCGGACGTACCAGTGCGTCATATTTTCCCGGATAACCACCAATATGAGTCAGCCATACTTTTACGTCTTCGCACATAAACCGGTTATGTTGCGGAAATATTGAACGAATCTCGTACCCGTCAATATTTCCCCATACGCCTCGGAGTGGTTTGAATTTCTGAAGTTTTTTTACCACATCGAGCGAACCCCAGTCTCCGGCATGCCACACTTCATCCACATCGGTAAAATGTTCCAGAATCCTGTCGTCCAGCAGTCCGTGGGTATCTGATAGTACGCCTATTCGTGTCATAACGTTGCCGGAAAAATTAAAAAAGAAACTTTGTTAGCAAAAATACGAAAAATTCAGTAATTTTATCAGTTGGTACGAATTTAATAAATTTTACAAATGCAATTAATTTACTTCTTTTTGTTAACGTAATATTTCTTTTTTTTGATAAACTATTTTAGAATTAGGGATTAAGTTGATAAAAAGAACTTTTAAATTATCCTAAAAAAGTTTTTAATGGGATATAAAATACTAAATTTGCGCACTGAAAAAGAAAACAGCAAAAACATATTTTCACATGAATACAAAACTGCAGGAATTAACCGACAAGATTTATCTGGAAGGTGTAGAAAAAGGGAATGCCGATGCCAAAGTAATTGTTGAAAAAGCAAAAACTGAAGCCGCAGAGATTATTGAAAAAGCCAAAGCGGAAGCCTCGGGCATCATTGCAAATGCTGAAACCAAATCAGCCGAACTTTTGAAAAATACGCAATCCGAACTTCGTCTTTTTGCCCAACAATCAGTTAACGCCCTGAAAACTGAAATCACCGATTTACTTTGTGGAACCATTGTTTCTGATTCTGTAAAAGCAGCGTCTTCTGATAAGGCTTTCATGCAGAAAACAATTTTGACACTGGTTCAGGAATGGGCTAAAACAGAATCCCTGACTATTCAAGCCGGCGACGCAAAAGCGCTTACCGATTATTTTATGGCAAACGCAAAAGATCTGCTGAATAAAGGTGTGAAAATAACTGAAGCAAATGGTATTAAATCTGATTTTGCCATTCAACCTGCCGGTGCCGGATATAAAATTACATTCGGAGACGAAGAATTTATTGCTTATTTTAAAGAATTTTTACGTCCTAAATTGGTGGAAATGTTATTCTGAAAAATGAATAATGTAAAATTCTAAGGATAAATTTTCCATAAGTGTATAATATCAGATTCCACGATCTGAACATTAAACTGAATGCAAAACGCCAGATAACTAATGAATTACTATTGCCTGATTGCCGGATTGCCCGATATCCAACCGGAAGATTCTAAAATTATTGCTCCTTTAAATGATTTGAAATCAGATTTAACGGAGCAATTGTCAGTTGCAGATGCAGAGTTGTTGAAACTTCTGTTTGCAAAATTTGACAATGATAACTGGTTGAAATATATTGAAGATAAAGATGCTGTTTTGAATCCGCTGGGAAATTTGAAAACAGAAGATTTATCGCAGCTGATTGCACTTATGCAGGAGTTCGAAAATCCGAAGGATTCACGGCTGATGCCCTATATTCATAAGTTTTACAATACTTATACCGATGAAAAATTTCTGAGCGAAGGAATATCGCAGGAAGATTACCTGTCCGGTTTGTATTATGAATATGCAATGAAAAATGACAATGCATTTTTGCACTCATGGTTTGAGTTTAATCTGAATCTCAACAATATTCTTACAGCTATTTCGTGTCGAAAACATGGTTTTGATCAGAAAACCCTTATTATTGGCAACAATGAAGTGGCTCAAACGCTTAAATCAAGCAACGCCCGTGATTTCGGGCTCACAGGTATGTTCGAGCAGATGGACGCTGTGTTGCGCATATCGGAAGAAACCGATTTGCTGGAACGTGAAAAAAGGTTAGACGCGTTGAAATGGAACTGGTTAGATGAAAACACCTTTTTTAATTATTTCTCGGTAGAAAAAATTCTTGCTTTTGTACTGAAAGCTGAAATGATTGAGCGTTGGAAATTACTGACTGTCGAAAAAGGAACTCAGATTTTCAGAGAATTATTGATGGAGATGAAAGAAGGTATAGCTTTCGAAAACAAATAAAATTGAAATAAAAAATCATAATATAAAAGTCAGTGTAAGTCCTTAAAACAGAGAAATAAACATTGACACATTAAAAAAATTATGTCAACAAAAGGAAAAGTAAAAGGGATTATTTCCAATCTGGTAACAGTGGAAGTGGACGGACCGGTAGCGCAGAACGAAATATGCTACATTGTGCTTGGCTCCCAAAAACTCATGGCTGAAGTGCTGAAAGTAACCGGCAATAATGCTTTTGTTCAGGTTTTTGAAAGTACGCGCGGATTAAAAGTGGGAAATGAGGTTGAATTTATGGGGCACATGCTCGAAGTTACTTTGGGACCCGGTTTATTGTCGCGTAACTACGACGGTTTGCAAAACGACCTGGATAAACTTACCGGAGTGTTTCTGAAACGTGGTGAATACAATTTTCCGCTGGATAAAGAATCGTTGTGGAAATTTAAACCGCTGGTAAAGGCAGGCGACAAAGTAGAGGCTGCATCGTGGATTGGTGAAGTCGATGAAAACTTCCAGCCGCATAAAATCATGGTGCCTTTTACTTTCGAAGGAACTTATACTGTAAAAAGCGTTGCCAGTGAAGGAGAATACAAAATTTTCGACACTATGGCGGTGCTCGTCGATGCTGATGGTAAAGAGCATGAAGTGACTATGGTGCAGAAATGGCCGGTAAAAAGAGCTATCAATGTTCATACAGAAAAACCACGTCCGTTCAAATTGCTCGAAACCGGTGTGCGTGTTATCGATACTGCCAATCCGATTGTTGAAGGAGGTACAGGATTTATTCCCGGTCCGTTCGGGACTGGAAAAACCGTGCTCCAGCATGCTATTTCCAAACAGGCCGAAGCCGACATTGTAATTATCGCCGCCTGTGGCGAACGTGCCAACGAGGTAGTGGAAATTTTCGTGGAATTTCCCGAACTGAAAGATCCACATACTGGTCGCCACCTGATGGAACGTACCATTATTATTGCCAATACTTCCAATATGCCCGTAGCTTCTCGTGAAGCCTCGGTTTATACCGCTATGACAATTTCCGAATATTACCGTGCAATGGGCCTCAAAGTTTTATTGATGGCCGACTCCACCTCACGTTGGGCACAGGCTTTGCGTGAAATGAGTAACCGCATGGAAGAATTGCCCGGACAGGATGCTTTCCCTATGGATTTATCGGCCATTATCGGAACTTTCTATAGCCGCGCTGGTTATGTGATCCTGAAAAACGGAAGCACAGGTTCTATTACCTTTATCGGAACGGTATCGCCTGCCGGTGGTAACCTGAAAGAACCGGTTACGGAGGGAACGAAAAAAGTGGCACGTTGTTTCTTCGCTCTCGAACAGGCGCGTGCTGACCGTAAACGTTATCCTGCCGTAAATCCTATTGACAGTTATTCCAAATACATTGAATATCCTGAATTTGAAGAATATATTTCGGAACGTATTTCGCCGGATTGGACTACAAAGGTGAATGATATGAAGACAATCCTGCAACGTGGTAAGGAAATTCAGGAACAAATCAATATTCTTGGTGACGATGGTGTACCTGTTGATTATCATGTTACATTCTGGAAATCAGAGGTGATTGATTTCGTGATTCTGCAACAGGATGGTTTTGATGATATTGATTCGGTAACGCCGCTTGATCGTCAGGAATACATGCTGAATCTGGTCATGGATATTTGTCGCTCCGAATTCGAATTTAGTGGATTTGTTGAAGTAATGGATTATTTCAAAGGTGTGATAAATGTTTGTAAACAAATGAACTACAGCGAATATAATTCTGATGCATTTAATAAATATCAGTTACAATTAAATGATATATTGGAAGAAAGAAGAAATTAACCGGTTAAAAAAATAAAGGAATCAATATAAATGGCAACAAAAGCATTTCAAAAGATTTATACCAAAATAATCCAGATAAATAAAGCTACATGTACGCTTAATGCATCCGGGGTTGGAAACGATGAGTTGGCTGTTGTTAACGGAAAGTTAGCACAGGTTGTAAAAATCATGGGCGATGAAGTGACATTGCAGGTTTTTGCCGGAACAGATGGTATCCCTACTAATGCAGAAATCGTGTTTTTGGGAAAAGCTCCTTCGCTGAAAGTGGGCGAACAATTAGCCGGACGTTTCTTTAATTCGTTTGGCGATCCGATAGACGGAGGACCCGAAGTGGAAGGTGAAGATCGTGAAATCGGCGGACCTTCGGTAAATCCGGTTCGCCGTAAACAACCATCAGAACTTATTGCTACCGGTATCGCCGGTATCGACCTGAATAATACATTAGTGTCCGGACAAAAAATTCCGTTCTTTGCCGATCCGGATCAACCTTTTAATCAGGTAATGGCAAATGTGGCGCTGCGTGCTCAGACCGACAAAATTATTTTGGGCGGAATGGGTTTAACCAACGACGATTATCTTTATTTTAAAAATGTATTTAATAATGCCGGTGTACTTGATCGTATTGTAAGTTTCGTGAATACAACCGAGAATCCTCCTGTGGAACGTCTTTTGATTCCGGATATGGCGCTAACAGCAGCTGAATATTTTGCAGTGGATAAAAACGAAAAAGTGCTGGTATTGCTGACTGATATGACATCGTATGCTGATGCGCTGGCTATCGTTTCGAACCGTATGGATCAGATTCCTTCGAAAGATTCAATGCCCGGATCATTGTATTCCGATTTGGCAAAAATCTATGAAAAAGCAGTGCAATTCCCTGCCGGAGGTTCTATTACAATTATTGCTGTAACAACACTTTCGGGTGGTGATATTACTCACTCTATTCCGGATAACACAGGTTATATTACAGAAGGTCAGTTGTTCCTTCGTCGCGATTCTGATGTGGGTAAGGTTATTGTCGATCCGTTCCGTTCACTTTCGCGTCTGAAACAGTTGGTTATTGGTAAAAAAACACGCGAAGACCATCCACAGGTAATGAATGCTTCGGTGCGTTTGTTTGCGGATGCCGCCAATGCCAAAACAAAACTTGAAAACGGTTTTGACCTGACAGATTATGACGAACGTACGCTCGCTTTTGCTAAAGATTATTCTACTGAATTATTGGCGATTGATGTAAATATTGACACCACAAAAATGCTTGATGTAGCATGGACTTTGTTGGGTGAACATTTTAAACCGGCTGAAGTAAATATTAAACAGGAACTAGTGGATAAATACTGGAAAAAATAATTTTTTTATTCATGTAAATCTAAATAATTTCAACTATGTCCGATATTATCAGGTACTATAATGTGGAGAATAAACTGATGACTATTCGAAATCAGGAGGTAATTCTCGATAGGGATGTAGCTGAATTGTACGGAATTGAAACCAAAAGAATAAATGAGGCTGTAAAAAATAATCCGGAAAAATTTCCTTATGGATATGTGTTTGAATTAAGCGAATCTGAGTTTTTGGATTTGCGGTCGAAATTTTCGACCGCAAATTTATCAAAAATACGCACTTTGCCTAAGGCGTTCACTGAAAAAGGGTTGTATATGTTGGCTACTATTCTTAAAAGTCCGAAAGCGACAGAAGCAACCATTGAGATAATTGAAACATTTACCAAGCTAAGAGAATTTTCAAGGTCAGTTTCTGAACTAACTCAAACTACTGATAAACAGAAACAAAAATCGCTTGTAAAGAAAAGCGGTGAAATTATAACTGAAATTTTGGGAGACGATTCTAATGTAAGTGGTACAGAAACAAGTATCGAACTGAATCTGGCGGTTTTGAAATTTAAGCATACTATAAAACGAAAAGGAAACACAGACATTGTTTCGGATGAAAAGCCGGTCTATATCAAGATAAAAAAATAAATTTCTTACTAATTGGAGAAATAATAAAATGGCAATACAATTTCAATATAACAAAACATCATTGCAGTCGTTGGAGAAAAGCCTGAAAATGAGGGTGCGGGCTTTGCCTACCATCAAAAACAAGGAAAGTGCGCTCCGAATGGAAGTAAAGCGGGCGAAAGATGATATCAGGAGACTTGAGGATGAACTGGAACAACGCATTGCCGCATATGATAAAATGCTGGCTTTGTGGGGTGAATTTGATACTTCTCTGCTCAAAGTGGACGAAGTAAAAATGAGTGTAAAAAAAGTTGCTGGAGTCCGTATTCCTGTGTTGGATGAAGTTTTTTATACTACTAAGCCATTTAGTTTGTTTAATTCACCCAAATGGTTTGCCGATGGATTGACACAATTGAAAGAACTGGCACAGGTCGGTATCGAACGTGAGTTTTCAGCGGAGAAATTAAATTTACTGGAATATGCCCGCAAAAAAACGACTCAAAAGGTGAATCTTTTTGAAAAAGTACAAATTCCGGGTTATGAGGAAGCTATACGAATGATCAAACGATTTATGGAAGACGAAGAAAATCTTTCGAAATCATCTCAAAAAATTGTAAAATCACGCCAGCAAAAAATGAAGGAGGTTGAGTTATGATTTTAAAAATGAAAAAGTATGCCTTTTTGGTATATCACAAACAGTACAACGATTTTCTGGAAAGAATCCGGGAAATAGGTGTATTGCATGTGATTGAAAAACCTCAGGGCATAGCCGAGAATGACCTGTTGCGCGATAAAATGCAGCTTGCCTCAAGGGTGAAAACTACATTGAAACAACTTGAAAAAAGAATACCAAAGAATGCAGTTCTGACTGAAGCTAAAGAGAATGTGCAGGGGCTGGAAATTCTGACGAAAGTTGAAAACGCGTTTATTGAAAAAGATACACTGGAGCAAAAACTGCTACTTGTTGAAAAAGAACGTGAACGGATGGAAGTTTGGGGAACATTCAGCCCTGAAAGACTGAAAGAGCTCAAAGATGCAGGTTTTGTTTTTAATTTCTTTAGCTGTAATCTGCGTAAATTTGATCAGGAGTGGGAAGTGCTTTATAATGCATTTGAGATTGATACAGTAGGTACGGTGCGGTATTTTGTGACAGTAACAAAACCCGATGTGGTTATTGATATAGAGGCAGATCAGGTAAAACTATCCACAAAAACTTCTGAAGAATTGGATGTGGATATTGACGATATAAAAGCGTCGTTAGCAGGTATTCAGGATGAATTAAACCGGCTGGCTGTATCAGAAACAAATACTCTGAAAGCCTATCAGGCCGAAATTATGGGTTCTATTGATTATTCAAAAGTAATTCTGAACACATCTCATAAAGCTGATAACAAGGTAATGTTGCTCGAAGGTTGGTGTCCGGAAGAATCGGAAGAAGGTTTGAATTCCTATCTGGATTTAACAGATGTATATTACGAAGTGAGTTTGCCAACAGAAGAAGATAAAGTGCCGATTAAGCTGAAAAACAATAAATTCGCCAAACTGTATGAAATGATTGGTGAATTATATGATCTGCCAAATTATCATGAGTTGGATCTGACTCCGTTCTTTGCGCCGTTTTATATGCTTTTTTTCGGGTTGTGTCTGGGTGATGTTGGTTATGGTCTGATTCTCCTGTTGTTGGCTATTTTTATGAGGCCGAAAATGAAAGAGGGTATGAAATCGGTGATGACTCTCCTTATTTGGCTCGGAGCGGCAACAATCGTTATGGGAACTGTAAGTGGAACATTCTTTGGATACAATCTTCTTGAGTCTAAAATAGAATGGTTGGAAAAATTCAAAGTTATAATGCTGGATTCTAATCAATTATTCTATACATCACTTATAATTGGTATCGTTCAGATTTTGTTTGGAATGACTGTGAAGGCTATAGGACAGGTTCGTCGGTATGGCTGGCCTGCGTCTTTTTCTACGTGGGGATGGTTAATATTACTTTTAGGAAACGGCGGTACGTACCTTGCTTCAAAGTTTGCAGGTCTCGATCCTGTTTTAACCAAATACATGTTTATGGGCTTTTCAGCAATAGGAGCACTGTTTGTATTTATACTTAATGACATCAAACGTAATCCATTGATAAATGTGGGCTCGGGACTTTGGGATGCTTACAACATGGCTACAGGTCTGTTGGGTGATGTCTTGTCGTACATACGACTTTTTGCACTTGGGATTTCGGGTGCTGTAATGGGATTTGTATTTAATGATCTGGCGATAAATCTTAGCCCTGACTTTCCTGTGGTAAAACAATTGGTCATGGTACTTATTTTACTGCTTGGTCATGGAATAAATATCTTCATGTCATCTTTAAGCGCATTTGTGCACCCTATGCGTCTGACTTTTGTGGAATTTTATAAAAACTCAGGATTTGAAGGTGGAGGAAAGAAATATAAACCATTCTCAAATTATAAAGAAGAACAAAAATTATTTTAAAAAGAAAAATAGAAAAATAACAATAAACAAACAACTTTTAAAACAAAAGAAAATTATGGAACCTATTATTTTAGCGTACATCGGAATCGGATTAATGGTCGGAATGGCAGGTGTTGGTAGTGCTTTTGGTGTAACTATTACCGGAAACGCCGCAATTGGAGCTCTTAAAAAGAATGCTGATGCTTTTGGTAACTATATGGTACTTAGTGCACTTCCGGGGACACAGGGACTTTACGGTTTCCTTGGTTACTTTCTTCTTGCAGGAAAAATAAATCCTCAAATGACATGGGGAGCAGCAGCAGCTGTATTTGGTGCCAGTCTGGCGCTGGCTCTTACCGGCTTTTTCTCGGCTATTCGTCAGGGTCAGGTATGTGCCAATGGTATCGCCGGAATCGGTTCAGGTTATGATGTTTTTGGTAAAACACTTATTTTGGCTGTTTTCCCTGAGTTGTATGCTATCGTTTCGCTGGCTGCAGTGTTTATGATTGGTAATGCTATCTAATTTTATTTAAAATACCGATAAAAAGTCCGGATGAGAACTATCTTCCGGACTTTTTATATTTTGTTTATAGCTACTATTTCGTTACTTTTGCACGGAGATTTTTTCGGATGGAAGAATAAAAAATGAAAAAGAAAAAAGCAAACAGTTTAAAGCCGTTTATACAGAAAATGCGATTTAAATATCGCGTTTCCATTCTTAATGAAAACACGCTTGAAGAATCGTGGCATGTGAGATTGTCGCGTTTGAGTGTTTTCTTAATGGCCAATACCTTTGTTTTAATGACTTTCATTATTCTGACAATCTTGATTTTTACCACTCCGATCAGCCATTATTTACCGGGTTTTGGAGACTCGGGCAACCGCAGTAAGATTATTCAGGAGTCAATGCGTGCCGACTCATTAACACAGCAAATAGAGTTACAGGCCGGATATAATGCTGTTTTGAAGGAAATTATAACCGGAAAAATTAAACCGGACTCAATGGCTTCTCTTGATTCTGCTCAAATTAAAGAGAAAGCGCATGTCATGGTGGAAAAATCGAAAGCTGAAAAAGAATTCGTAAATAATTATGAAAAGGAGGAAAAATACAATCTGGCCAGTATTGATACCAAGCCCAACGAAAATATGTATGTGTTTTTCCGTCCTACAAAAGGGGTAATATCATCGTCGTTTAATGCTGCGGAACAGCAATATGGAATAAATATGATTACTTCGCCCAATGAAAGCGTTTTGAGCGTTTTGGGCGGAACGGTTGTTTACGCGGCTTTTACTTTCGATTACGGTTGGGTAATTCAGGTACAACACGAAAATAATTACCTTTCAATCTATAAAAACAATACCCGGTTGCTGAAGAAGGTAGGAGATGAGGTTAAGGCCGGTGAATGTATTGCTATCACAGGTGATGGCACAGGAAAGAAAGCCGGGGCGCAGTTTTATTTCGAGTTGTGGAAACAGGGAAAAGCAATTGATCCTGAAAAAGTAATTATTTTCTAAAATTAAGAAAAGTGGACGCTCATAAAAAGAATATAGCCATTTTAGGTTCCACCGGATCTATAGGTACTCAGGCACTTGAGGTGATAAGTGAGAACGAATCACTTTTTGATGTTTATGCTCTTACAGCAAACAATAATGTAGATTTACTGATCGCTCAGGCAAGAAAATATCAACCGGAAATGGTTGCTATTGGTAATGAAATGCATTATCAAACCCTGAAAAATGCATTGTCGGATTTACCGGTTAAGGTTTTTGCAGGAGCGGACTCCATTGCACAGGTGGCTGAAATGCAGCCAATTGATATGGTGCTGACAGCAATGGTCGGTTATTCGGGACTTGAACCGACAATGAATGCCATTAAAGCCGGAAAGAAAATAGCTTTGGCCAACAAAGAAACACTCGTGGTGGCCGGTGAGCTTATTTGTGAACTTGCTGCGGAAAATAATTCAATGATTTTGCCGGTGGATTCAGAGCATTCGGCCATTTTTCAATGTCTGGCAGGTGAAGGAAATAATCCCGTTGAAAAACTTATTCTGACAGCTTCAGGCGGCCCGTTTCGCACTTTTTCGTTAGGCGAACTCGAACATGTAACCAGTAAGCAGGCTCTGAAACACCCGAATTGGGATATGGGTGCTAAAATTACGATAGATTCGGCCAGTCTGATGAACAAAGGTTTTGAAATTATTGAAGCAAAATGGCTTTTTGGGGTGCAGCCTGAACAGATTGATGTTGTGGTACATCCTCAGTCAATTATACACTCTATGGTTCAGTTCGCTGACGGTTCTATCAAAGCTCAGCTTGGATTGCCCGATATGAAATTACCCATTCAGTACGCATTTACCTACCCCGACAGACTAAAAACCAATTTTCCGCGTTTCGACTTTAATCTGTGTTCGCAATTTACGTTTGAAAAACCGGATATGGAACGTTTCAGGAATCTCGGACTTGCTTATTTTGCAATGGAAAAAGGTGGAAACATGCCTTGTATCCTTAATGCTGCGAACGAGATTGTGGTGGCGGAATTTCTGAAAGATAATATTGGTTTTTTACAAATGAGCGATATTATTGAGGATGTATTGATGAAGGCTCATTTTATTGCAAAACCAACTTATGAAGATTATGTGAAAACGGATGAACTGGTTCGGATACTTACCCGGGAAACTATTGCTTAACTATCAGCACTAAAGAACTCTGTATAAAAAGTTTGTTATTCTCAGTTTATTTTTTAATTTTGCCGTTCTTCAAAACTCAAAGAAAGTAAAATAGTAAAAATAAATTGGCTTTTGTCGGAAATTGAAGCTAATATGGAGGTTCCGAAAACTGAAGGTATAAAATATGCAGGGTCGAAGTTGAAACTTTTACCGTATATGTTTGATATGGTCAGGGAATTGAAGGATGTCCGTACTGTGTTGGATGGATTTAGTGGTTCTACAAGGGTGTCTCAGGCATTTGCGCAATTAGGTTATCCCACCACTTCCAATGATATTTCAGTTTGGTCCGAAGTTTTCGCCACCTGTTATCTGATTGCCAAAAAGCCGGATAAATACTATCAGGAAATAATAGATGATTTAAATCATCTGAAAGGAATTGACGGATGGTTTACGCAATACTACGGTGGTAGTGTTGATGAAGCTAAAAAACCATTTCAGATTAAAAATACACAAAAACTGGATGCTATTCGGTTGGAAATTGAGAAACTGAAACTGTCAGGTGAAGATGAATCCGTTTTATTAACCAGTTTGATCTACGCTCTTGACAAGGTGGATAATACACTCGGACATTATGTCGCATATTTGTCAGATTGGTCAGCCCGTTCGTATAACGATTTACATTTGGTATTACCGAACAGGTTTGCACTGCAGAGCGAAAATAAAGTTATCCGGGATGATATTTTTAACACGATATCGAACGGCAGGTACGATTTGGTTTACCTTGATCCGCCTTATGGCTCTAATAATGAGAAGATGCCACCGAGCAGAGTGAGATACGCGGCATATTATCACCTGTGGACCACGATAATCAAAAATGATCATCCAAGGGTTTTTGGGAAGGCAAAGCGGAGGGAAGATACGCGTGATTTTAAATCCGGTTCGGTTTTTGAAGAGTTCAGAAAAAGTTCCAATGGCGATTTTCTGGCAATGGAAGCCTTAAGAAGCTTAATTAAGAAAACAAATGCTCATTATTTAATGTTATCTTACAGCTCTGGTGGAAGAGCTACAAAGCAACAACTCCTTGATATAATTGCAGAATCGGGGAAATTGCTTGAAATAAAGATGATAGATTACAAGAAAAATGTTATGAGCAATATGCAATCCACACGCGAATGGATAAACAGTAACGAAGAACATCATGAATATCTTTTTTTAATGGAGAAAAGTTGATGAATTTCAATGTGTTGAATGTGTGGTTTTAAACAACAGAAAAAAAATAAAATTAAATAAATACAAATGAATCCGGAAAGAAATTTCAAGTATCTTCCGGATTAAATAATCTTTATGGAAACATTTCTTATCAGAGCATTACAGCTAATTCTCAGTTTGTCCATCTTAGTTGTTTTACACGAATTTGGGCACTTTTCTTTTGCACGACTGTTTAATGTCCGGGTAGATAAGTTTTACATGTTTTTTAATCCTAATTTTTCATTGGTCAGGGCTAAAAAAATTAACGGGAAATGGAACTTTAAATTTTTCGCTAAAAATGTGCCGGCTAATGAACGTCTTTCCAAAGATGCCGACGGAGATATAAAAGTAGATTCAAAAGGTCATGCAATAATGGAACCTATTCCTGAATCGGAATTACCAGAAGGAGACTGGCGCAAATATCCCGATAATACTGAATGGGGAATTGGCTGGTTACCACTTGGAGGTTATTGTAAAATCGCCGGAATGGTTGATGAGT
>MTLE01003548.1_pt1 | contig 17660 bp, 17 predicted proteins | sample 1982461 | NCBI WGS metagenome assembly MTLE01 (sample SAMN05712605, study PRJNA340218) | biofilm metagenome | isolation source: sample SPL anode biofilm adapted to -200 mV | place: USA | collected 2012-02-03
ATGATGGCGCCGGCATGGCCCATCCGTTTACCCGGAGGCGCCGTGACCCCGGCAATGAAGGCAGCCACCGGCTTCTTCATATTCTCCCTGATCCACTCGGCGGCGTCCTCCTCGGCGCTGCCGCCGATCTCGCCGATCATGAAGACCGCATCGGTGTCCGGGTCTTCATTGAAGAGTTTGAGGACATCAATGAACTGCATGCCGATGATGGGGTCGCCCCCGATGCCGACGCAGGTGGACTGGCCGAGCCCTTCCTCGGTAATCTGCTTCACCGCCTCGTAGGTGAGGGTGCCGCTGCGGGAGACGACGCCGATCTTGCCCGGTTTGTGAATGTAGCCGGGCATGATTCCCACCTTGCACTCGCCGGGGGTGATGACACCGGGGCAGTTGGGTCCCACGAGCCGCGTCCTGGTCTGCTGGATCACCCGCTTCACCGGCACCATGTCGCGCACCGGAATTCCCTCGGTGATGCAGACCGCCAGGTCGATACCCGCATCGGCCGCCTCCAGAATGGCATCGGCAGCCCCCGGGGGGGGCACGAAGATCATGGAGACATTGGCGCCGGTGTATTTCACCGCCTCCTCCACGGTGTTGAAGACCGGAATCCCCTCGATATGAATCCCCCCCTTGCCGGGGGTGACGCCGGCAACTATTTTGGAGCCGTAGTCCCGGCACTGCTGGGTGTGGAAGAGGCCGCTGCGCCCCGTAATCCCCTGGACGACTATCTTTGAATCCCTGTTGATGAGTATGGACATTTATGATCTCCCCTGAATGACATTCATCCCAGCATCTGCACGATCCGCTTCGCCCCCTCGCCGAGGGAGTCGGCGGTCTGGACGTTGAGCCCCGACTCCACCAGGAGCTGTTTCCCCTCCTCCACCTTGCTCCCGTCCATCCGGACCACGATTGGAAGGGTGCAGTGCACCTCGCTTGCCGCCTCGATAATCCCCTGGGCAATGACGTCGCAGCGCATGATGCCGCCGAAGATGTTGACAAAAACCCCCTTAACGTCACCATCCTCCAGGATGATCCTGAAGGCCTCGGCCACCTTCTCGCGGGTTGCTCCCCCACCCACGTCGAGGAAATTTGCCGGCTCGCCGCCGCACTCCTTTAGGACATCGAGGGTCGCCATGGCAAGCCCGGCGCCGTTCACCATGCAGCCGATGTTGCCGGTGAGCTTGATGTAGGAGAGATCGTACTTGCCGGCGTTAATTTCCAGCGTATCCAGCTGCGAGTAGTCCATCATGTCGGGGTATTCCCGGTGCCGGAAAACGGCGTTGTCATCGAAGTTTATCTTGGCGTCCATGGCCATGAGCCAGCCGGCCCGGGTCACCACCAGGGGGTTGATCTCCACCAGGGAGCAGTCCTTGTCGAGGAGCACCTTGTAGAGGTTCAGCATCAGCTCCACGCAGTCCTCGCATAGGCTCCCCGAAAGCCCCAGGGCCAGGGCGATCTTGCGGGCCTGGTAGGGGCGCAGGCCGGTGTACGGATCGATGGTGAGGACGTGGATCTTCTCGGGCGATTTCTGGGCCACCTCCTCGATGTCCACCCCCCCCTCGGCCGAGGCGATGAGGCAGTAGCGGGACGTTGCCCGGTCCAGGGTGATGGATAGGTAGAACTCGCTGGCGATCTCCACCGCCTCCTCCACGAGAATGCGGCGGATTTTCAGCCCTTCGGGGCCGGTCTGCGGTGTCACCAGACGCTTGCCGAAAAGCTCCTTGCCGTAGTCCTGGGCCTGCTCCGGATGGTGGACCAGCTTCACCCCTCCGGCCTTGCCCCGGCCGCCGGCGTAGATCTGGGCCTTGATGACACAGCGCCCACCCATCTCCTTGGCGGCCCGCTCCACCTGGTCCGACGTGAGCGCCACCCGCCCCCGGGGAACCGGGATGCTGTAGGAGCTCAGTATTTCCTTTGCCTGGTACTCATGGATATTCATACCCCTCCTCCTCACCGTTTTTATGATTAGCTGCGCAAATTCGACAAAACGGAGCAACAGAAAACCTGGCCGCGCAACGTTCTCACCTTGCAACGCAAGAAAAGGCCGAGAAAAGAGGTTTACAGCGACCATTCAGGTTTTATAATACTACCAGACTCTTGCACAGGAGGAAGCGATGACCGGCACAAACGTTGAGCAGCTCATCGCCAGGGGAATCCGTGCCGCCAACAGCGGCAAGACTGCCCTTGCCCTCGAATTCTTCGAAGAGGCGGTAAAACTCCGCGACTCCCCCACCATCTGGTCCTATCTGGCATTCTGCCTCGCAAAGGAGCGCCGCGAGTTCGAGCACGCCGTCCAACTCTGTCAGGCGTCAATCCGGAAAGACCCCCACAGTTCCGTCCACTACCTGAACCTGGGGAGAGTGCATCTGCTTTCGGGGCACCGGAGCGAAGCCATTCACATATTCCGCCAGGGGCTGCTCTACGAGCACAATCTCCAGATTGAAGCGGAACTGCGCAGAATAGGCATGCGCAAGCCGCCGATAATCAGCTCCCTCCGCCGGGATCACCCCATTAATAAATATCTCGGCATTTTTTTGAAAAAATTAAGACTCCGGTAAATTTTAATAAGGACGGAGGGGAATGTATGTTCAGATACCTGGAAGTGCGGAGCAAAGCCCAATCCGAGTTCATCGACATCACCCCCCTGGTGCGGGAGCAGCTCCAGGGCTCCGGCATCACGAGCGGCGTCTGCCACCTCTTTGTTCTCCACACCACAGCAGGCATCACCATCAACGAAGGCGCCGACCCTGCCGTCCAGCGGGACATGCTGACCTTCCTCGACCGCATGGTTCCCCGCGACCCCTATTTCGCCCACAAGGAAGGGAATTCCGACGCCCACATCAAATCGACCCTCACCGGCACTTCCCAGACGGTCTTCTTCAACGAGGGGAAGCTCATGCTCGGCACCTGGCAGGCCATTTACCTCTGCGAGTTCGACGGGCCGCGACAGCGCAGGATCGCGCTCAATATCGTCTCATGCTGACGCCGCCATGACCGGCACCGCTTCCGAACGCCGCACCTTTACCTGCGAACCAGGCATCGACATAAACTATCGCGTTGCCGGTCACGGCCCTGTGCCAATCGTCTTCATCCACGGCTTCGCGGCGGCCCTCACCACCTGGGACGACATCGTCCCCCTCTTCCCGGCAGAGCGCTTCACCCTCTACCTCCTCGATCTGAAGGGGTTCGGCTTCTCCTCCAAGCCCCGCGGCGGCTCCTATTCCGTGGAAGAACAAGCGGCAGTGGCGACCGCGTTCATCAAGGACCGGGGACTCACACAGGTTGTACTGGCAGGGCACTCCCTCGGAGGAGCCATCGCCATGCTCGTCACCCTCCAGGCCAGGGACCGGGGAGACGCCGCCATGGTTTCGCGGCTCATCCTCATCGACTGCTCCGCCTACCCCCAGAAGCTGCCGCGCCTCATGAATTGGCTCACCATGCCACTGCTTCCCCGCATTGGCATGACCTTAATACCGGTACGGCGCATTGTCCGCTACACCCTCGAGAGGGTCTTCCACGACAAAACCGCCATCACACCCCAGCGGATAGCACGCTACGAGCAATGTTTCGGCCGGCGGGGCATGGCGCGGGTTCTGATCCGGAGCGCCCGGGCCATCGACCCGGACAGCTACGGGGCAATAACTTCACGCTACCGGGAAATAAACATCCCGACTCTGATTGTCTGGGGGAAAGAGGATAGAATCGTGAGAATCAGCCAGGGAGAACGGCTCGCGGACGAAATGCCCGATGCCCGGCTCAAAGTGATAGACGGGTGCGGCCACAACCCTCACGAGGAACGGCCCGGCGAAACCTTCGGTGTGATTATGGAATTCCTGGGGAAGGGATAATAGGGGTAAAGAGGGGGAAACTGCCTCTATCTGGCATGAAGCTCATCGATAAAACTTCGATAGGACTGCTCGCCGGCAATGAACTTGGTGATCATGACCCCCATGCCGCTCTTTTTCATGAGATGGATCATCTGGGGAGGAACCTTCTTGGTCCAGCGGACCATCCCCTCCAAAAAGACCGAATCCTCGCCAGGAAGGGTCAGCTCGATCTGTATGCGCGTCCCCGGCGGGCACAGGTTGGTGGTCTTGATGAAGAGGCCGTTGGCCGAAACATCTTCGGTGTAGGCGAGGCGCGTGGGGGTAACCGTACCGAACCGGAGCGTCAGGCGTTTCTTGTGTCTTGTGATATCACGTTTTTCAGCCATGCCCCGGTTCCTTTGCCGCAACGTTCATTAACGGGCGCATACTAGCATACCCTGCACCTCAGAATGCAAGGAAAACCAGCGATACAATCGTATATTTCCCCTTCGGCACCCGAAGCCGCCCTCCCCTCACTTTCCCAGGAGGAGCACCATGCCACCCCTCTTCCACCCTACCCCCGTAAACGGCCCCTTCGACGACCCCGGTGTCTACGTGGACTTCCTCTTCGAGCGTCGGGCCATCCTCTTCGACCTGGGGGACACCTCTGCCCTTCCTCCCCGAAAGATTCTCCGCATCTCGGACATCTTCGTCTCCCACACCCACGTGGACCACTTCATCGGCTTCGATCGGGTGCTGCGCATCTGCCTGGGGCGGGAAAAGCGGCTCCGCCTTTACGGGCCTCCCGGCTTCACGGACCAGGTGGCCCACCGACTGGCCGGCTACACCTGGAACCTGGTGGAGAGCTACCCCACCGACTTCACGGTGGAGGCGACGGAGCTGACTCCGGGCGGCGGGACCAGAACGGTGGAGTTCCACTGCCGCCGCGAATTCGCGCCGGAGAACGAGCAGTGGGGTCGGATCGCCGGCGGAGTCATCCTCGACGAGGAGAGCTTCCGGGTGCGGGTCGCCATTCTGGACCACGGCACCCCCTGCCTCGCCTTCGCCCTGGAGGAAAAACAGCATGTGAACATCCGCAAAAACCGCCTGGAAGAGATGGGGCTCCCCACGGGGGAATGGCTGAGGGAGTTGAAAAAGGCAATCCTGCGGGGAGAGCGGGACGATCTTCCCTTCAAGGTCTGGTGGCGGGAAGCCGGGTCGGTGCGGGAACGGACCTATCCCTTGGGGGAACTGCGGGAACGACTGGCGGGCATTGCGCCGGGCCAGCGGGTTGCCTACGTAACCGACGCCGGACTCACCCCGGAAAACCGGGGGCGCATCGTGGACCTGGCACAGGGAGCCGACTACCTCTTCATCGAGGCAACTTTCCTCCACGCCGAAGAAGAACGGGCGCGGCAGAGGAGCCACCTGACCGCCCGCCAGGCGGGCGAGCTTGCACGGGAAGCCGGAGCGGCCCGGGTCGTGCCATTTCATTTTTCGCCCAAATATAGGGGGATGGAGGAGATGCTCCGGAAGGAGCTGGAGGAGGTGTTAACCCGCACGGCAGACCACCACAGAGCCACTTGAGACACCGTGTTAACCAATCAGTGTATTACAATCATCAGGAAGGACATTCTCTTAGGTAATCGAAGTGCCTTGGCAGGCTACTCCGTGTTCTCAGTGCCTGTGTTTTGTGTTTCAAGCTATATAACCATCACTCCTGATGGAGCCGGACCCGAGGGATGAGGGCGGGGTCAATCTCCCCCATCCGCTCGGGTCCGTGGGTTTCCAATGCCCGGTGGAACCGGGCGGCATCTCGAAGCAGCGCCGCCACGTTCACCCCTTGGCAGGTCGGCTCCACGCGGGCCAGGAGTTCCACGGCCGAGCCGAGGAGGAACATGGCCCCCTTGAAGTTCCCATCCCGCCAGTGGTGAAGCGCCACCGCCACCTGGAGAATCCCCTGGTAGAGGTGGCGCGCCTCCCCCGGCTCCCCGGCCCAGAGGTCCTCAAGGGTCTCGTGGGCCTCAAACCATGCGCCGGCATTGAACTGCTCTATCCCCTCTAGAAGCCCGGCGGGGGAGGGATCACTGCAAAGCCGCGGCATAACTTCCCGCCTACTTACCGCAGCACTTCTTGTACTTCTGGCCGCTGCCACAGTGGCAGGGGTCGTTTCGTCCCACCTTGGCGCTGGTGGCCGGGGCGGATTTCACCCCCACGCCATCGGTGAAGTACCAGGCGCCATCCTTCTTTCTGAAGTCGGCCAGTTCATGATGGCTCCGCCGCACGTCCCGGTCGCGGTAACGGGCGATGAACTCCACCTTTCCTTCCTCATCGCCGGCCCCCCCGGCCAGGGTCGAGATGATTTCCAGCCCTTCCCAGCGGGAGGTCTCAGCCCACTCGCGGGTCCCCTTCTCGTCGAAGTCGCTCCGGTGGTCCGGATGGGTGGTATCGTGGATATAGCCGATCTCCACCTTGGTGTAGGCGGAGTAGCGGGAACGCATGAGTTCCTCGGCGGTGGAGGGGGCGCTCTTGCCCGTAATGAAAGGCTCGCAGCAGTCGGCGTAGGGGCGGCCGGTGCCGCAGGGACAAAGTTCTGACATGGGATGCTCCTTGAAACGGTTTGGTCGATGGTCCGGTCCGGACCGGGTTATTGATACCGTCCCGCGCCGTTCGTGTCAACCGTTAAGCTTTTGCCGGTCCCGGCTCCTAGCGAAACGCCGCTAGAAAGAGGGCATCGAGAAAGGGACGCGCCCGCTCCCGCTCCTCCGTGGTGAGGGAAGCGACGGCAACAGGAGAGATGAAGCGGCGCAGGAACCGTTTTTCGGCAAAGCCGAGGCGGGGATTCCGGCGGCCGAGCCGGGGCGCAATCGCTACCGGTGCCAGACGGAGGCATCCCACCGCCTGGCGGAGCGCCGGATTGAGCATGAGCCTCGCATCGGACGAGAGACCGCATCCTCCCAGGGGCTGACGCCCCAGATAGAGGATGAAGTTCGGGGTTTCCGCCCCTTCCGATTCGAGGCGCCGCAGCCGCGCCACCTCCTCATGCACGGAAGGCAGTGCCCCGTCGTGGGCGAACAGGAGGGGGGTGAGCCCCGTCTCCGCCACCAGGGCCATGAACTCATCGATGCGGTAGGTGCGGGTACGGGGATGGAGGAAGGCATCGGCAATGCCGGCATCGAAGGCGGCCTCGCTGGAGGCATCCACATACCGGCGGAAACGGGAACCTTCCGGCGCCCGCCCCATGAGCCGCTTCACCGCTGCCACATCCCCTATCCCCAGCATTCGCAGGGCCGTGCGGATCGACTCGGCTCCCCGCCGCGCCCCCCGGCTGTAGACCATGAGCCGCAGGATCCCACCCGGTGCCAGCCGCCGCTCCAGGGCGCGGACTCCTTCCAGGGGATCGGCCAGATGATGGATGACCCCGAAGGAATCTATGAACCCGTATTCCCCCTGGGCTGCCGCCGGATCCAGGATGTCGCCCCGCTGGAAGTCGATGCCGAACCGGCCATGGAGAAGGCAATGGAGGCGCGCCCGCCGCAGGTTTGCGGCCGAGAGATCCAGGGCGGTTATGGATACGCCGGGGTTGGCAAGTGAAGCGGGGTACGGCGAAAAGCTCCCGCACCCGGCCAGAAGGATGCACCGGGCATGGCTGCCGGGAAGCGCCCCGTTAAAGCGGGCGTAGAGAGCATCCATGTTCAGGGCGTAGGTGTCCCACGGAGGGACCGACGCGGCCAGGGGATAGCGGGGGTAGACCCACCGCTCGTAGTGGCGGCGCAGCTCCTCGTTCATGCCGCTCATCCCCGGCGCACCCGGTACTTTTTCACCAGTTCCACCGGATGGTATGAGAGCTTCGCCGCACGGAGCCCCGGCTCCCCCAGGTCCTGTTCGCGGTTAGTGTAGGTGCAGTCGGTGAAGAGGAGGCGGTTGAACTCCCGGTCCACCAGTTGGGACACCCCGTCCATGAACGGGTCGCCCTTCTCGAAGTGACAGACGGAGGTGTCGCGGTTCAGCCGCTCACCCAGGGCGAAGGCGGCGACCCGCCCCTCCACCAGCACCACTACCCCTTCAAGACCGAGGCGGTCAGAGAGCAGGAGAGCCTCGGCGGCCGCCCTCGTTTCCAGGTCAAGGGAAGGACTGTCGATGCCGTCGCGAACCCGGCGCCACTCATCAAGGAGCGCCAGGCATCCCTCCCGATGGCGCGCACTGTACATCTCCACACTGAAGGAATGCCTTGCCGAGAAATAATTGACGCGGTTTTTCTTCTTGTGGAACCGGTTGCCGGGAAGCTCCGCCAAATCCTGCCGGAGTTGGAGGTAGTCGAAGGCGTCCCGGTCTTCCTCCACAATTATCCCCTCGCCGGTCAGATACCGGGAGGCAAACGGCTCATCGGCCCCGTAGAGGGTCATACCGCCGTCGAAGAGTACCTGGAGGGCGGCAGACACATCTCCGCCGATGGGGGGGAGAAAGTACGCTTCGCCGCCATATCCCTTCCCGAGGACCACAAGTGAATCCCCCGCCATGGTGAGCCGGTAGGCGTGGCTTTCCCGGAAGAGATAAAGGTTGGCAAAGGTAAGCTCCGAAACCCGGGGCTGAAGCTCGGCAAAGAGGGTGTCGAATCGGGGCTTGTCGCCAAAGGCCAAGGGGCGCGATGCCGGAAAGCGGGGGATGTCGGTCATGGTGTCCATAATCGAGAGCTACAACAGGATCACCAGCACCACCCCGCCGGCGATGACCGACAGGTTGCATACTGCGGAGATGCCGTGGAGCTTCGAGAACTCGCGGCGCATGGGGTGATCCTTGGGGGTGGTCTCGAAGGAGGGAATCTGCTGTTTGATAATGGCAGCCTTCGGTTCGACATGAAAGGCCTGGAATGCGGTAACCGCCAGCATCACGACGAGAAGGGCGGCAGCCGGAACCCAGTGTTTGCTCCGCACGATAAGGAGCGCAACAAGTGCCACGGCCCCGCAGGCAAGCCCCCAGCGGAAGTAGCCGGGGAAGAGGTAGCCGACGATGCGGCCGGCCACGTCACGGGTCTCGGTCTTGAAGATGGTGGGGGTGAGCACGAAGGTGAAAAGGGCGGCGCCCCCAACCCAGAGGGCAATGGCCAGACGGCAGAGCACGGAAACAAATGACACGGCAATCCTCCTTGATGACGATTGGTTACGGTTTTTCCCGATCCCCGACCGCGAAGCGATCGATAATCCACCGGGCGATACTCCGCCTGGGAGGGATCGATTCAGGCATGGCGGAGGGGCTGAACCAGCGGGCATCCTCCAACTCAGTGGTATCAACGCGAATCTCCCCCCCGGCGTACTCGGCCACGAAGCCCGCCATGAGCTGGCTCGGGAAAGGCCAGCACTGGCTCCCCACATAGCGGATATCGCGGATCTCCACGCCGGTCTCTTCGCGCACCTCGCGGCGGGCGCACTCCTCAAGGGATTCGCCGAAATCGAGGAAACCCGCCACCAGCCCATACCGCCCCGGCGCCCATTCGGGTTTGCGGGTGAGCAGAAACTCGTCGCCCCGTTTAATGAGGATGATGGCGCAGGGATGGATATGGGGGAAATGCTCGACGCCGCACGGCACGCAACGCTTTCCCCAGGTACCCGACACCCGCTCCATCGAGGTTCCGCACCGGGAGCAGAAACGGCTGTTGCGCTCCCAGTGGAGAATCTGCTGGGCCATCCCGCCCAATGTGAGAGTGGCGTCATCGAGGCGCTCGACCGCCGCGTTAAAGGGTTCAGCCAGAAGAGTGGACGGCAGCGGCTCACGACCGGATATGCGGGCAACCCGCAGGGGGCGGCCGTGCCAAAGGCCGATGGAAATGGAGGGGATGTCAGCGGGGAGCCACTGGGGACGATCCCCTTCAGGCAGCGAGAGGACTCCTTCGCAATCCTGTACCACAAGGGCGTTTCCCTGGATAACGGCCCAGACGCCCGGACCGCCGTCATCAGCGCTGCCGGGGGACACGGCCGTAAATCCGCCGGCAACAGCGGAAGCGTTGAAGGGAAGATTTACCGTATCGGGATAAGGCATGGAAAGACCTCCGGTGAACACGCTCAAGGATACCCGGCTAAGCACGTTGACGCAACAACCGATAGACGGCACACTTAACGTTTCATTTAATAAGGGAAAAATCTGTTGCCGCAATCAGTCCAAAATGTATACTTGACGAAACATTACCATCCGTTCATGCTTTCCGGCACCACTTCAACAGAGACAACGGAATCGTACCATGACTGAGGAGACAACCGTTTCGTGGCCCAGCGCCGCCGCTGCAGCGGCAATACTCGGCGGCCTGTGGTTCACAAGCCACAGCAACTTTCTCCTGTTCCATACCCTTGCCGAGATGTTCTCCGTGCTGGTATCGGCTGGAATCTTCGTCATCGCCTGGAACGCCCGTCACTTGCCGGCCAGCCGCTTTTTCCTCTTCATCGGCATCGCCCATCTCTGCGTGGCCGGCCTGGATCTTCTCCACACGCTGGCCTACAAGGGGATGGGCGTCTTTGCCGACAGTGCCGACATCGCGACCCAACTCTGGATCGCGGCCCGCTACCTGCAAAGCATCTCATTTCTTGTGGCCCCTTTCTTCATCAGCCGCCGGTTATCGGCCAGGGCAACGCTGGCAGTATATATAGCCATCACGGCAGCCCTGATTGCCTCCATTTTCGGCGGTGTATTCCCTTCCTGCTACCGGGAAGGCACCGGTCTCACCCCCTTCAAAATTGCCAGCGAGTACCTTATTGCCCTCACCTTCGTTGCGGCGTTTGTCGTCTTGAGATTCAAGCGGGATGCCTTCGACCGGCACTTCGTGAACCTCCTCTCCGCCGCCCTGGTGCTCATGGTCATGGCCGAGCTGGCATTCACCTTCTACGTTGATGTCTACGGCATCAGCAATCTGGCAGGACACTTGTTCAAGGTAATGGCGGTATTCCTGGTCTACAAGGGAACGGTGGAAATCAACCTGAAGCGCCCCTACGACCTGCTGTTCCGTGAGGTGAAGCGCAGCGAGGAGAAATTCGCCAAGGCTTTCAACACCGCACCGACCATAATGATCATAACAACTTTGACAGATGGGCGTTATATGGAGGTAAACGAGGCCTTCGAGACAACACTGGGATGGCAGCGCCGGGAAGTGCTCGGCAAGACCTCTTTTGAAATGGGTATCTGGCCCGACCGCAACAAGAGGGATGAAGTAGTGAGGGCCATCGAGTCCGGAGAACAGGTTATCAACCGTGGAATAACCTTACACGGAAAGCGGGGAGAAATCGTTGAAGGTCTCTATTCGGCTGTGGGCATTGAGCTGAACGGCGAGAAATGTCTCCTCAGCCTCGTGCGGGACATAACTGCGCGAAGGCGTGCCGAACGGGAAGTGGAACTCCTCAACGCCGAACTGACAATACGTGCCCGCCAACTGGAGGAAACCAACTGCGAGCTTGAAGCGACGGTCGAACAACTGGAATCCGTCAACATGGAACTGGAAACCGCGAACAAAGAGCTTGAGGCCTTCAGCTACACCGTGTCCCACGATCTGCGGAACCCTCTGTCAAATATAAATGGGCTGGCACAAGTCATCCAGGAATTGTTCGGAAAGAAACTTGAGCCCCAGTGCCTGGAGTTTGTCGGCAAGATTCACCGGGAAACCCTGCGCATGAACCGGCTTATCGACACGCTGATCAGGTTCGCCCGCATCTCCCGCTGCGAACTCGTCCCAGAGACGGTGGACCTGAGCGCAATTGCCATGGAAATAGCAGCGGAACTGCGGCTTGCCGAGCCGCACCGGCAGGCATCGTTCTGCATCGGCAATGATCTGGCCGCTCATGGGGATCCCAGGCTTTTGAGGCTCGCGCTGGAAAACCTCCTGGGAAACGCCTGGAAATACACCGGCACTAAAGAAAAGACAGCTATCGAATTCGGAGCGATCAATCAGAACGGCAGCAACGTGTTTTTCGTGCGCGACAACGGCATCGGCTTTGACATGGCCCATGCCGACCGGTTGTTTCTCCCCTTCGAGCGTCTGGAATCCAACACCTCTTTCAGGGGCGAAGGAATCGGCCTGGCCACGGTGGCGCGGATTGTCCAGCGCCATGGCGGACGGGTGTGGGCCGAAGGAGAAAAAGGGGAAGGGGCCACCTTCTACTTCAGCCTGTAACCGTGCATACTCATTCCGGTTCTACCCAGCCAGCTTGAACTGCCCCACAAGCTGCTGGAGCTCTCCAGCGAGGGTATTGAGCCGGTTGGCGGCAGAAGCCGACTCCTTGGCTCCCTGGGCACCATCCGCAACCACTGCGGTAATTTGCTGCATGTTGTTCGATATCTCGCTGGTCGTGGCGGTCTGCTCCTCAGCAGCGGTTGCTATCTGGCTTACCTGCACAGCCACGGCGTTGACCTGGTCGAGGATATCCCGCAGAGCATCACCGGAGCGGGCAGCTTCAGCCGTGCCCGCTTCCACGTCGTGAACCCCTTCCTCCATGGAAGCGACTGCGGTGCGGGTTTCCTGCTGAATGGCCCGGATCATGACCGCGATCTCCTTGGTGGCTGACGAAGTCCGCTCGGCAAGTGCCCGCACTTCATCTGCAACCACGGCAAAACCTCTCCCCTGCTCGCCGGCCCTGGCTGCCTCAATGGCGGCGTTGAGGGCCAGCAGGTTCGTCTGGTCGGCGATGTCCTCAATGGTGCCGACTATTTCCCCGATCTTGTCCCCCTGCGAACCGAGGCTTGCCACGGTCTGTGCCGACTCCTTCACCCGATCGGCTATCCGGTTCATAACCACCACTGTTTGCTCCACCACCAGGGCACCGGCCGTGGCCGAACCGGACGCATTGTGGGCACCTTCGGCAGCCAGAGCACAGTTTTGCGCAATTTCAGATGAAGTAGCCGCCATCTGTTCGCCCGCTGTGGCAGCAGTTACCGCCTGGGCCGCCACTTGCTCCGAGCCATTGGCCATCTGCTCCGCGGTACCGCGCACCTGGACCGACGCAGCCGCCAGCTGCTCAACAGTCTGAGCGACCATGGCAATAATGTCGTGAAGCTTGTCCATGAATGTGTTGAACGAGCGGTTCATCTCGCCGACTTCATCCTGAGCGAGATAATCGAGCCGCCGTGTAAGATCGCCCTCGCCCTGGGAGATGTCGCGCAGCACATCGTGAAGCCGGTTCAGGGGCCTGAATATCCTAAGAACTATCATCGTGGAGACGGTCCCGGCTATCAGTATCAAAAGCACGGCAATGCCGGCAAGTATCCATCGGAGGCGATCGTAGGAGGCAAAGAAATCGCTTTTCTTGACCCCGACGTAAAGGGCTCCGATCACCTCTCCGGCAGGGTTCCTGATCGGGTCATAGGCGGCAAAGTAAGGGACCCCCAGGATTTCGACCTCGCCCCTGAACGGTTTCCCGTCACGTATAACCGAATCGTATGCCGGCCCCTGGAGCTTTGTCCCCACCGCTCGCTCACCGTCTTCCTTCATGACGTTGGTGGAAATGCGAGTGTCTCCCATGAAGATCGTGGCGCTTCCTCCCATGAGCTCTTTCAGGCGGTCCGGAAGTTCGTAATTGCCGTTGAGGACGTATTCCCCCGCCATCAGGTTGCCGTCAACGACTTCGAAGGTGCTCCCCTGGTGCCTCAGAAGCTCCCAGAACGTTTTGAGCCGGGAGTCCTGGGAGATCATTGCCTGACGACCCAACTCGCGGTTGAACTGCATGAGGCTGGCGGTAGTTACGCTGACAAGGGCCAGCCCTACCACCACAATGTTAACCAGGACGAACTTCGTTCTTATCCTCACTAGAATACCCCTCCGTAAATGACGTCATTTGCATTTCACATACAGGCAACTATATCGGATATTATATTCGTATACTTTAATGTATACGGCGTATACACTTTCCCCGATTTCATCCGAAGCGGCGATTCCAGTTAACCCCCTGAAAACACTAAAGCCGGTCGAAAGACCGGCTTTAGTCATAATGCAGCTATTCTATTATTTGACGGATTACACAGCCAGCTTGAACTGCCCCACAAGGCTCTGCAAGTCTTCTGCAAGCTTTGCCAGCTGCTCCGCGGCCTGAGCCGACTCCTCTGCTCCTCGTGCCGTGTGCCCGACCACATCGGTAATCTGCCGGATATTCTCGCTTATCTCGCAAGTGGTGGCGGTCTGCTGCTCGCTGGCCGTGGCAATCTGGCTCACCTGCATGGTAACGCCGCCGATCTGCTCGAGGATCGCCTGGAGCGCCTCACCTGACATGGAAGCATCGGTGGTCCCCTTCTCCACCTCCTTCACCCCTTCCTCCATGGATGTTACCGCTCCTTTGGTTTCTCCCTGGATGGCCTTGATCATCTGGGCGATTTCCTTGGTGGCTTTGGTGGTCCGTTCGGCCAGCGCCCGCACTTCATCCGCGACCACGGCGAAGCCGCGGCCCTGCTCACCGGCCCGGGCCGCTTCGATGGCGGCGTTCAAGGCAAGGAGGTTTGTCTGGTCGGCAATATCCTCGATGGTGCCGACGATTTCTCCAATCTGGTCGCTCCGCGCTCCGAGGCTCCCCACGGCCTGGGACGATGAGCGGACCCGGTCGGCAATCCGGTTCATGACAACAAGGGTCTCCTGAACCACCGACGAACCTGTTTCCGCCCGATCGTTGGCATGGCGGGAGCTCTCAGCAGCCATGGTGCAGTTCTGGGCGATTTCCGCCGATGTAGCGGCCATCTCCTCGCTGGCAGTGGCGACAGTGGCAGCTTGCTGGGCAACTTCCTCGGCACCGGTGGACATCTGGATGGCAGTGGCGTGGAGTTGCGTTGCAGCAGCAGTAACCTGGGAAGCATTCTGGGTAACATGCCCGATAATCTCGTTCATTTTCTCCGCTGTTGTGTTCACCTGGCGGGAAAGAATCCCCATTTCATCGCGGGTATCCACTTCAGCTCTTGCCGTAAGGTCTCCGGATGCCACCCGGCTCAAGATGTCGAGCACCGTATTGAGGGGGCGGCTGATGGAGGCGGCAATGGCTCCCCCGCCGGCGAGCGCCAGGAGAATGGAGACAACCATGACTATCACCGACTCCACAAAGGCGCGGCGATAGGCCGCCATATCCCCCTCATACATCTCTTTGCTTTCCTTGACATTGGCTTCCACAAGGGTAGCGATGATTTTCGCCGGCTTTTCGTAAAGCGGGGCAACGCTCTCCGTCGCGAACGAAGTGGCTTCGACCCGGGCAGCAGCGTCTCCGGAGGCAGCGGCTGAACGGGCCAGCTCCGCGAGCTTGGTACCGCCAGCCATATAGGCTTCGTACCCCGCCTTGAATTCAGCAGCTTGAGCCTTTTCAGTTTCGTTAATATCCGACTTCAGATACTGATCGAGGGAGTCCTTGAGCGAGGCCGCACTTTTCTTGAACTCGTTTTCCTTCTGCTCAATCTTGCCGGCATCCGTCAACGCCAGCATATAAACCAACGCAAGGCGCATATGGAGAAAATCACTCTTCATTTCAGAGACTTGAGCCACCTGCCCAATACCTGCGCTGAGATCTCCCATGTGTTTGGACAAGCCCCGCATATTAACAAGGCCGAATCCCCCTACCACCACGAGAGAGAAGCAAACGCCGCACACCATTATCAATAACTTTGCCCTGACATTGAGATTGTTCCAAAAACTCATACAGGAACCCCTTTCAATAGTGATTTCAAAAAATTAAGAGCCACGGTACTCTCCTCGAATCCCGGACTCCCCTTTCTTATCGGACAAGAATTCAGCCACTTGAGCGGTAAATGGGAAAAATTTGCAAAACACCTGTTCTACCAAATATAACAGGCATCCCGACGAATAGGCCCTGAACACCGGAGCAATTGAAATCATCCATTGTATTTTCAACGCATTTTTTATAGGATTTCTTATTTTTACAGGCGATTACCCCAGAGGAATCAAACATGATCACACGACTCCCGGCCGAATGGGAAGAGCAGGACGGCGTCCTCCTTGCCTGGCCCCACGCGGAAAGCGACTGGCTCCCCTGGCTTCCCATGGTGGAACTGGTCTTTGCCCAGATCGTCAAAGAAATTGCCCGTTTTGAAGCCGTGCTCCTTGTCGCTGCTGAAGGGGAACGGACTTCCGCCATTCTCTCCGCGGCAGGAGCAGCGATGGAGCGGGTGCAAATAGCGGAAATTCCCACAAATGACACCTGGGCAAGGGATTTCGGCCCACTCACCGTGGAACGTGACGGCAATCCAGTACTCCTTGACTTCGGATTCAACGGCTGGGGGTTGAAGTTCGCAGCAAACCGCGACAACCTCATTACCGGCCGTCTTCACCGGACCGGCGCCTTCGGAAATACCGCGCTGGAAACCGTAGGCATCATCCTGGAAGGCGGAAGCATCGAGAGCGACGGTAAAGGGACGATCCTGACCACCGCCGAGTGTCTCCTTAATCCCAACCGCAACCCCCACCTGTCGCGGGAGCAGATCGAGATCAGCCTGAAGGAGCAGTTCGGCGCAGATCGTATTCTCTGGCTGGAAAACGGCTGGCTGGCCGGCGACGACACCGACTCCCACATCGACACCCTGGCACGGCTCGCCCCCGACGACACCATCGTCTACGTCCGGTGCGACGACGCCGCCGACGAGCATTATCCGGCCCTCTTCCTCATGGAGAAAGAGTTGAAAGCGATGCGAACGAGGGAGGGAAAACCCTACCGCCTGATTCCGCTCCCCTGGCCGCGCCCCTGCCAAGACGAGGATGGCGAGCGGCTTCCGGCCACCTACGCCAACTACCTGGTCATAAACGGCGCAGTCCTGGTTCCCACCTACGGCGATCCCGGCGACGATGCAGCCCTGGCGGCCATCGACCAGGCATTCCCCGGTCGGGAGATCATCGGCATTGATTGCCGCCCCCTCATCCTGCAACATGGCTCGCTCCACTGCGTGACCATGCAGCTGCCGAAGGGGACCCTTGCACCGGAACTACGAAAAGTCACCCGAGAGGTATGAAAATGTCAAAGCTTACCGTCGGTCTGGTGCAGCAGAGCTGCACCAGCGATAAAGACCTGAATCTGGCTAAAAGCATCGAGAACATCCGCAAGGCGAGCGCCCTTGGCGCTAAACTCGTGGTGCTCCAGGAGCTCCACTGCGGCCCCTACTTCTGCCAGAACGAGGACACCGATCACTTCGACCTGGCCGAGGAAATCCCGGGCCCCACCACCGAGCTCTTGGGGGGCGTTGCCAGGGAATTCGGCGTGGTGCTTGTCTCTTCCCTCTTCGAGAAACGGGCGCCGGGAATTTACCACAACACCGCCGTGGTCTTCGAGAAAGACGGCTCCATCGCCGGGAAATACCGTAAGATGCACATCCCCGACGATCCCGGCTACTACGAGAAGTTCTACTTCACTCCCGGCGACCTGGGTTTTGAGCCCATCCGTACCTCGGTGGGAAAACTCGGCGTCCTCGTCTGCTGGGACCAGTGGTATCCCGAAGCGGCCCGCCTCATGGCACTTGCCGGAGCCGACCTCCTCATCTACCCCACGGCCATCGGCTGGGACCCGAGGGACGAGGACGAGGAGAAGGTGCGCCAGAAAGAGGCCTGGATCACCATCCAGAGGGGGCACGCCGTGGCCAACGGCATCCCGGTGGTGAGCGTGAACCGTGTGGGGCTCGAACCCGATCCTTCCGGCGTGCTGCCGGGGAGCCTCTTCTGGGGTTCCAGCTTTGTGGCCGGCCCACAGGGGGAAATCCTCTCCCAGGCCTCCAACGACCGGGAAGAACTCCTCTCTGTTGAGATTGATCTTGACCGCAGCGAGGCGGTGCGCCGCATCTGGCCGTTCCTGCGGGACCGCCGCATCGACGCCTACAACGACATCCTTAAACGGTACCGGGACTGACCGC